>ENA-OPSN01000515-OPSN01000515.1-human-gut-metagenome-genome-assembly--contig:-NODE-515-length-19981-cov-2.616130_pt1 | contig 19981 bp, 20 predicted proteins | sample MGYA00241808_ERZ501907 | MGnify/ENA primary metagenome ERZ501907 (study PRJEB25962, sample SAMEA2042218) | human gut metagenome | biome: human gut; feature: human-associated habitat; material: faeces...
AGGTCCTCTGGTGCATTGCCACGATGACCGAAGAGGGCTACCACGTCATCATCTCCAAGCCGTGGGAGAACTTCCCGACGGCCGACTTCGAAGCGGATACCCGAAGGCTCAATGCCGAACTCGAGGAATGGATTCGTGCATATCCCGACCAGTACCTCTGGGTCCACCGCCGCTTCAAGACTCGACCTGAGGGCGAGCAGTCACTCTATTAAAAAACGACTGAAAAGAATACCTGAAATGAGAACGCTGAAGTTTACGAAAATGCAGGGTGCCGGCAATGACTTCGTGATGCTTGACGGCATCCGACAGGACATCGAGCCTACGCCTGCACTCATCCGCTATCTGGCCGACCGTCGCTTCGGCATTGGGGCTGATCAGGTGCTGATGGTCGAGCGTGCCAGGCTTCCCGGTGTTGATTTCCGCTATCGCATCTTCAACTGCGACGGGGACGAGGTCGAACAGTGCGGCAATGGCGCCCGCTGTTTCGCCGTCTTTGTTCGTGAAGAGGGGCTCACCGACAAGACGAGCATTCGCGTTGAGACGATGAAGGCCGTCATCGAGCCCGAAGTGAGGCCTGACGGCCGTGTGACGGTGAACATGGGGCCTGCCCGCAAGGCGCCGGAAGTGTTGCCCTTTGTTCCCGAAGGCCTCGAATCCGGCACGGAAGGTGCCTCGAGGATTTATCATGCGCATCTCTCCTGTTCCGACGTCTGGTTTTCCGCCTTGTCGATGGGCAATCCGCACGCCGTGATCCGCGTCGAGGATGTCGACGCCGCTCCTGTGGCGGAGGTCGGCCCCAGGATGGAATATTTTTCTGCCTTTCCCGCCCGTGTCAACGTGGGCTTTCTGCAGGTCGTCTCCCGTACACGCGGCAAGCTCCGCGTCTGGGAGCGTGGTGCAGGTGAAACGCTCGCCTGCGGTACCGGCGCCTGTGCAGCCGCAGTCGAGGGTATCAGCCGCGGTTGGTTTGACGAAGAGGTGACGCTTCAGGCCCGTGGCGGCGAGCTCACCATCCGTTGGGAAGGCCTCAAGACGCCGGACGCTCCCGTCATGATGACGGGGCCGGCGACGACCGTTTTTAAAGGTGTCATCACTATTCCTGAAGGCATTTAAGTCATGATTGATCTGGTTCTGAAGAAATCCAAGGAGCGCTCCCTTCTGCGCCGCCATCCGTGGGTCTACGACACGGCGGTTCAAAAGGTGGTTCTCGACTCCAAGAAGACTGCTCCCGCAAGCGGCGAGACTGTTCGCGTCGTCTCTTTCGACGGCCGTTTCCTCGCTTGGGCAGCCTATTCGCCCGAATCGACTATCCGCGCACGCTGCTGGTCCTTCAAGGAAGAGGAGGTGATCGATGCCTCTTGGTTCGAGAGGAAGCTTCGTCACGCCGTCGAGGCTCGTGCCTGTCTGCGTGACCGCACGAGTGCCGTGCGTCTCGTTTTCGGCGAGGCGGATGGTCTGCCCGGCCTGATCGTCGACCAGTACGCCGACTGCCTCGTGACTCAGTTCCAGTCTGCAGGCGTTGAGGCTCATCGCGAGCTGATTGCCGACCTGCTGATGGAGATCACGGGTGCGAAGACGATCTTCGACCGATCCGACGCGGCCCCGCGCCCGCGTGAGGGTCTGCCGATCCGCAGCGAACTGCTGCGCGGCGAAGAGCCGCCTGCCGCGATTGAAGTCGTGGAAGACGGCGTGCGTTATGGCGTTGACGTGCGCGTCGGTCACAAGACCGGCTTCTATGTCGACCAGCGTGAAAGCCGCCTGACGGCCCAGAAGGTCGCGGAGGAGTTCCGCCGCGTCCACGGCAGGGGCATGCGCGCGCTCAACTGTTTCTGCTATACGGGCGGCTTCTCTCTTGCACTCCTCAAGGGCGGTGCGGCCGAAGTCGTCTCCGTTGACTCCTCTCAGGAGGCCCTCGACATGGCCGCCGCCAATGCCAGGCGCAATGGTTTTGAGGGTGACTGCGCCAAGTTTGTCTGCAAGGACGTCTTCACGTATTTGCGCGAGCTTCGTGATGCGGGCGAAAAGTTCGATCTGGTGATCCTCGATCCTCCGAAGTTCGCCTCGAACCATCGCCATGTCGAACGCGCGGCCCGTGCCTACAAGGACATCAACCTCAACGGTCTGAAGCTCCTTTTGCCCGGCGGCCAGCTCTTCACGTTCTCGTGCTCGGGCGCAGTGGACGTCGATCTCTTCCAGAAGATCGTTGCGGGCGCCGTTTTTGACGCCAAGGTGGATGCCTGGGCCGTCGGCCGCTTCGGCGGCGGCATTGACCACCCGCTTCTGATGACCTACCCCGAAGGCGAATACCTGAAGGGACTTCATCTCCTGGTGAGGCCTTGAGGCGTAGACTGATTGCATGCACAACCACGGGCTCACCCGTGGTTGGTTCGTTATTGACGAGGATAAAAAAATGATGGTTGAAGAACAACAGCCGGACATTCCGGTGACGATTCTTACGGGTTTTCTCGGTGCCGGCAAGACGACGCTGCTGAATCGCATCCTCAGCGAGAACCACAACTACAAGATCGCCATTGTCGAAAATGAATTCGGCAAGGAGAACATCGACACGGATCTGCTTGTTCAGACGGACAGGGAACAGATTGTGAACATGAACAACGGCTGCGTCTGCTGCACGATCCGCGGCGACCTGTCCAAGGTTCTCACTGATCTGCGCCTGCGTCGCAGCAGGGGCGAGATCAAGTTCGACTACGTCGTCATCGAGACTAGCGGCGTTGCCAATCCTGGCCCCGTCGCCCAGACCTTCTTCATGGACGATGCCGTCGCCGCCTTCTTCCGTCTTGACGGCGTGGTGACGGTCGTCGACTGCAAGCACGGTTCCGCCACGCTTGACGAGGAGGCCGCTGCGCGCGATCAGGTCGGCTTTGCAGACCGAATCCTGCTTTCGAAGACGGATCTCTGCACGGCCGAGGAAGTTGCGGCCATGGAGCAGCGTCTTCGTCAGATGAACGCCCGCGCCCCGATCCGCCGCGTCAACATGGGCGAATGCCCTGTTGACGAAGTGCTTAACATCACGGGCTTCAACATGAACGACGTGCTTGATGTTGATCCTGCGTTCTTCAACAACGATCATCACATGCACCATCACAACGACGACATCCACTCGTTTGTGTATGAGTCCGATCGACCGTTCAATCCGATGAAGCTCGAACGCTACATCGCTTCGCTCACGAGCGTCTACGGTCAGGACATGCTTCGCTACAAGGGCGTTCTCTATCTGAGCGGCACCGACCGCCGAGTCGTCTTCCAGGGCGTGCACATGCTTGCCGTGAGCGACGTGCTTGATACGTGGGGAGACCGCAAGCCCTTCTCGAAGATTGTGTTCATCGGGCGCAATCTTCCCGAGGAGGCCATCAAGCGCGGCCTCGCCACCTGTTTGGACTAGAAGCGTGGAGCAGGTGCGGGATTGACTCTCAGGGAAGTTACTGAAATAAAACGGCCTTGGGCAGTTGGCAAAGGGTCTAGTTTTCCTGTATAAAGCCATATTTCTGACGGCCGCACCGCTTTGTTCGGCCACACAATGCCAATCTAAATACAAAGACGAGAAGTTATGGGCACGACTAAACTTTTGACGGTTGACGAGCTCCTGAAGATGTCGGAAGACGACTACATGGATGAGCGCCAGCTTGCATTTTTCAAGAACCGCCTTCAGACGATGGAAGCGGAGCTTCGTGCAAATGCTGATCAGACGACGGTGAATCTTCGCGAAACGACGGTTGTGCCCGATCCGGCCGACCGCGCCACGATCGAAGAGGAGCACGCGCTTGAACTGCGTACCCGTGACCGCGAGCGCAAGCTTCTGAAGAAGGTTCAGGCTGCGATCAAGCGCATCGACGACGGCGAATACGGCTATTGCGAGGAAACCGGTGATCCCATCGGCGTCGCCCGTCTGCTCGCCCGCCCGACCGCCACGCTTTCTCTCGAGGCCCAGCAGCGTCGCGAACTCAAGCAGAAGCTCTACGGAGACTGATGCTGCGGGGAGTCAACCCTGCTGGATGCGCCCGAAACCCGGGCGCTCCCATGAACTCGGCAATCGTTGTCCGTAAAATGACGGACGGTTGCCGAGTTTTTTTGTATTTGCGACTCGAACAGAAGGGAACCTATGCCGAAGTTGTGGCTATTTGATCTCGATGACACGCTCTTTGAGGCGTCGGGCGGCATGCTCCACAAGATTCATCTGCTGATGAACGAATACATGTGCAGAGAGCTCGGCATGGAATGGGAGGAGGCTTCGGCTCTTCGCCGGCACTACTGGAGCGTTTACGGCGCCACGTTCCTGGGGCTCTGGAGGCATCATGGCATCGATCCCCGGGACTTCCTGAGCTTTGCGCACGATTTTGATCCGCGTCTCTACATCCAATTCAGTGGATGTCCCGCAGAGGACGTGAAGAGGCTTCCCGGACGCAAGGTCGTCTTTACGAACGGTCCGCGCAACTATGCCCGGGCCGTGCTTGAAGCGCTGGAGCTTGACCATGTTGTGGACGGCCTGGTGGCCAGCACTGACATGCATGCGCTGGGCCAATGGCGTCCGAAGCCGAGTCGCCTGATGTTTCTGATGACGTGCCGGCGCTGGGGCGTTTCTCCCGCCGACACGGTCTTTGTTGACGACAGTCCGATGAACCTCATGGCTGCGCACGCCGAGGGGATCCGGACGGTCTGGTGCACGGGGTACCGCAAGAAGAACGGCAAGCTTGCCAACCGCATCGTGCGTCCCTGTGCGGACTTTACGATCGGGCACATCAGGGAGCTTTCCCGCCTTCAGTTCGGAACGCCGGACGACAGAATTTTTAGCAATGGGTGTTTGAATGTTCTCACGCATCGCCGCAGCCTATGCGCTGCTTGACGGGGTACGCCGTCTTCTGGTGAACCTTCTCTTTCTCCTGACGCTCGTCACGCTGGCGGTCGTCTTCTGGGTGGCCTCGGAGGCGCCGAACCTGCCCAAGGGAACGCTTCTTCGCATTGACCTGGTCGGAGAAGTGAAGGAGAGCGGTCCTGCAGAGCCGTCGTTCATGCTGTCCATGTTCGGGCAGGATTCCTTTGAAGAGAATACGAGGCTTGCGGACGTCGTTGATGCGCTCGACAGGGCGGCGCATGACGACCGCATCGCGGGCGTCGTGCTTCGTGTCGACGATCTGGCGGGAGCGGGCATGGCCTCCATTCGTGAAATCGGAGCCGCGATTGACCGCTATCGTCAGACGAGCGGGCATCAGGTCTGGACATGGAGTATTTCGTACACGCAACCGCAGTATCTGGTCGCGGCGCATGCCGATCACGTCGGCATTCATCCGATGGGGGATGCCATCGTCAAGGGGCTTTCCGCCACGACGTTCTACTGGGGACCGCTTCTGAACGCTGCGGGGCTTGAGGTCGAGGTGCACAAGGCGGGCGCCTTCAAGAGCGCTCCCGAGATCTTTACGTCGGGCAGGCCTTCGGCGGAAAGTCTTGCAGCCCAGAAGAGTTACATGGACGACGCTTGGGCGGGGCTTGTGAGCCGTCTCGAGGCTCGTCGTGGTCTGGTCAACGGCACGGTCGAGAAGTTCATCGCCGGGATTGCGAAGGACGGAACGGAGGAAAAGTCGCTCTCCGTTTTCTTCAGGGAGGCGGGACTCATCGACGAGCTTGAGACGCGAGATGCCTATCTTCAGAAGCTTGCCGACAAGTATGCAGGCGGTCAGGTGAAGGACCTCAAGGCCATTGACGCCACGGCCTATCTGGCCGCGACAGAGACCGTTTCTGCGGGAGACACAGTGGCCGTCCTCATTGCGGAGGGTGAGATCACGGGCATGCCCGAGCTTGGTGGCATGACGCCCGACGGCATCAATGGCGTGATCGATGAAATTCAGGAGGATCCCAAGGTCAAGGCCCTCGTCGTGCGCGTCAACAGTCCCGGCGGTGATGCGGTTGCGGCGGAACTGATTCGTGCTCGTCTGGTTGAGTACAAGAAGAAGACGGGGAACCCTGTCATCATCTCGATGGGCGACACCGCGGCTTCCGGCGGCTACTGGATCGCCACGGCGGGGGACCGCATTGTGGCGGATCCGCTTTCCATCACGGGCTCGATCGGCGTCTTTGCGATGAGCGTGCACGCCGAGGGACTTCGTGAGGAGCTGAAGGTGGGACGCGGCGGCTACCGCACGACGCCGCTTGCGGACTTCGGCAATCCTGCTGCGGCGCCCGGCGATGTGGAACGCAGACTCATCGAGGGAGGCGTAAGCCGTACGTACGCGGACTTCAAGAAGCTGGTGGCCGAGTCCCGCGGCATGTCCGTTGAGGAGGTCGAGCGCGTCGCCCAAGGCCGCGTCTGGACGGGTGCTCAGGCCGTCAAGTTCGGTCTGGCGGATGCTCAGGGCGGAATGGATGAGGCCCTGAAGCTTGCGTGCCGTGAGGCGAAGCTGCCGGCCGAAACTGCATCCGTGCTGTGGGAGCCTGTCGACACGTCCTGGCGGGGGGCGCTGCGTGCGTTCCTGCAGAGCAGGGCGGGGGCGGCCGTGGGAAAGGTCCTCGAGGTGAGGCAGGCGCTTGATGCGCTTGCCGCTCAGTCGAACCGACCGCTGGCCTGGGCTCCGTTCGAGCCGACGCTGTAAACTTACGCTTTCCCGAGACTTCAGCACTGTAGAAGAAAGAACATCATGACGGATGCCGTCGAAGTTACGCTCTCCCATCGACGCACGAAGGGAGAGCGCCGCCAGAAAGTCCTGCAGCACCTTGCAGGCATGCTCAACGAAGCAACGCTTGAAAAGATCACCACAGCGCGCATTGCCGAGGTGATGGACATCAGCGAGGGCCTTCTTTACCGCTACTTCAAGAACAAGGCGGACATGTTTGACTCACTGATCGATTTTGCCGAGGAAAGCCTGATGGGGCTGACGGGGCAGATCCGTGCGTCGGAGGGCATGTCCGGCCTCGATCAGGTGAGGGCCAGCGTGAATGTGATGCTGCAGTTTGCCGACGCCAATCCCGGCATCACGCGAGTCATGACGGGGCAGGTTCTCATCTACGAGGATCCCAGGCTCATCGAACGCGTCAGCCGACTGCATCTCGCCCTTGAGGCGGGGCTGAAGCTGAGTTACCGCACGGCCGTTGCCGAAGGTGCGCTTCCTGCCGATTTCGATGCGTCCGGCAGGGCGTCCCTCCTGATGGCGTCCGTGCTCGGCCAGTGGCAGCGTTTTGTGCTGACGGGCTTCAAGGTGCGCCCCGGGCTCAAGAGCAGCTCCGATACGGAGCTCTTCTTGAAGCCTTGAGCAGGGAGACAGAAGATGGAAAAAGGAGGTCGCGGATAGTTTCGCGGCCTCCTTTTTTGGTCAGTGCGACTTAGTTTTCGGTCTTGGCGTCTTCAGCTTTGTCAGCTTTGGCGTCCTCGGCCTTCTTCTCCATCTTGGAGGCCTTGGCTCGATCAGCCTTGAGCTTTTCGGCCGCCGCTTCGGCCTTGAGCTTCTTCACCAGGTCGCGGGACTTGCCGCGGTACTTGGATTCGGCCACGGGCTTGTTCTTGAGGAAATTGACGGCCTGCTGGAGCTGCCAGTCCTTGTCGTCGCCGAACATGTACTGGTAGTCGGGGATTTCGCCTTCCTCGTCATCGTAGGGCAGATCCTTGAGCAGGTCCTTCTCATCCTTATTTTCATCCTGATTGATCAGGTGGTGCGTGAGGTCGGCCTCGCGGATCTGGAAGGAGGGGTAGTTGCCCTTCGGAGTGTCGTCGACATAGATGTCGGGGATGATGCCCTTGGCCTGAATCGAGCGGCCCGACGGCGTGTAGTAGCGTGCTGTCGTGAGCTTCACGGCGACGGTCTTGTCTCCGAACTTCATCGGCATGATGGTCTGCACGGAGCCCTTGCCGAAGGAGCGGTCGCCCATGATGGTCGCGCGCTTGTGGTCCTGCAGGGCGCCCGCCACGATTTCGGAGGCGGAGGCGGACGAGGAGTTGATCAGGACGACGATGGGCACCTTCTTTGCGACAGGCGTCAGGCCGGAGAGCGCCCTGACGGCGTTGCCCGCGCGGTAGTCGGCTTCGACCGCCTTGAAGGTGTAGTCGGACTGCGCCTGACGTCCCTTCGTGGAAACAACGTCGGAGCCCTTCGGCAGGAAGGCGGCGGAGACGCCGATGGCTGCCTGGAGCAGGCCGCCCGGGTCGTTGCGCAGGTCAAGCACGAGGCCTTCGAGATGACCGTCCTTGGCCAGTTCGTCGAGATACTTCGAGAGATCCTCGGCCGTGCGCTCCTGGAACTGTGAGATGCGGATGTAGCCCACCTTTTCGTCGAGCTTCTTCATTTTGACGGACTGCGTCTTGATGAGGGCTCGGACGAGCGAGAAGTTGAGCGGCTTGTTGGCGCCTTTGCGGGCCACGACGAGCTCGATCTTGGTGTTGGGCTGACCGCGCATGAGCTTGACGGCCGCATTGAGGGACATGTCCGCTACCGACTTGCCGTCGATGCGCGTGATGATGTCGCCTGCACGCATGCCTGCGCGTGCGGCGGGCGTGTCGTCGATCGGGGAGATGACGCGAACGCCCGCGGGGTCCTTCGTCACTTCAAGCCCGAGGCCGCCGAAGGAGCCCTGAGTGCTTTCAGTCATGTCCTTGTAGCCCTCGACGTCGAGGAAGCTCGAGTGAGGATCGAGACCGCTCACCATGCCGTCGACGGCGGACTGAAGGAGCTTGGCGTCTGAGACGTCGTCAACGTAGAAGTCCTTGATCGCATTGAAGGCGCTCGTGAACTGGCGGATCTCTGCAAGGGGCAGGGGCGCGGCCGACTGTTTTTCGGCGTACGCGGTAATGCCGACGGTGGAGAGGACGCCGGCGCAGATGCCTGCGCACAGCAGGGTGACGGATCGAAGCTTGTGCATGATGATTTTTAGGTGCCCGACTGGAGAGGAGGGCTTCCTCATGGGGCGGGATGGGTTACGGTTTCAGCCAGGGCTGGGGATTGATCGGCTTGCCCTTGTAGCGGAGCTCAAAGTATAAGCCCGGCTCGCCAAGGCCTCCCGAAATGCCTACGGAACTAATTGTTTCGCCTTGTTTGACGGTGTCGCCCACGTTCGTGAAGATCGATTCATTGTTGCCATAAATCGACATATATGTATTGCCGTGGTCGATGATGATGAGGTTGCCGAAGCCGCGAAGCCAGTCGGAGAAGACGACCTTGCCGGCTGCGCAGGCGGAAACCTCCGAGCCTTCCTGTGCCCGGAACTGCATGCCCTGCCAGGTGGTGCCCGGCTGATCCTGACGCTCGGTGCCGAAGCGGCCGACCACGGTGCCCTTGACGGGACGGGTCAGGCGTCCCTTGAGCTTGCCGAAGCTGCCGACCTGCGGCGCATAGGAGGCGTTCTGCTTTTTGGACGGTGGGCGGATGGCCTGCTTTTTGGCGACCTGCTCCGCCTGACGGCGTTCCTTTTCGAGGCGCGCGTCGATTGCGGCCACAAGTGAACTCAGGCGCGCCTGATCCTTCTTGAGCTTGTCGATGCGGGCCTGACGCGACTTGATCTCGGACTGAAGCTTGCCGTAGGCTTGCTGGCGCTCCTGCTTCTCCTTGAGAAGGGACTTGCGCTCCTTTTCCTCCTCCTGTTGGATGCGTGCGAGCTCGTGGTGCTGCTTGAGGTGTTTTTCGGAGAGGTTGCGGATGTTGCTCTGACGCTCTTCAAGATCGTCGATAGCCGCCTGCTGCGTGCGGGCCAGATACTCGAGCTTGCCCTTGTCACTGGCGAGCGTGCTCGGGTTGATGCCTCCGATCAGGTTCTGCCAGTGGCTTCGCCTGCTGTTGATGTACTGAGCCTTGGCGATCTGGGCGACGGTGTTTTCAGCGTCCTTGAGATTGTCGGCCACGTTGTTGCCGCTCTTGCGGAGCTTGGCTAGCTCGTCCTCGACCCCGCGCTTTTCCTCGCGAAGGTCGCGAAGCTTTCGGTTGGCCTGCGAGATGGCCTGATCGGCGGTCTTGAGCGCCTGGCTGGCCTCCTCGCTGCGCGCTTCGCGTGCATCGAGCTCGGCCTGCAGGCTCTGCAGCTTCTGCTCGATGTTGGCGCGCTGGCCCTCGACGCGCTTCTTTTCCTGGGCAGCCTTCTGCTGGGCGGAGGCGGCAAGCGCGTCCGAGCCGTCGTGCATCGGGGAGAGCCACAATGCGCCGGCAAGGCAGGCGGTGCAGAGGAATTTCAGACGGAAGGGCTTCACGGTGCGAAGTACGGCGTGGATCGGCTAGGCAAAAACAAAAGCAAAACAAAAGGAAAGTTCGCGCTTTCCATGATGCTCATCATAGCGGCAAAAGAGCCCGATGAGTGTGCATCTCGTCTACAATCATTGGATTCGCCTCTGCTCCGGCGGCACTCGTCAGAGTGCGGGGATCAGGGGGCTTCCGATCCATAATCGAACGCAATAAACATGTCGCAGTTTCTCATTGACAACAGCCTGCTGATCGTCGTGATCGCGGTTTCCGTCCTCGGTCTTCTCATTCCCGTCATCAACACCCGCCGCTACGCTCCCGAAGTCTCGCCCGCTCAGGCGACCGAGCTCATCAATCGCCAGGGTGCCCAGATCGTCGACGTCCGCAAGGCGGCCGACTTCGCGAAGGGACACATCGCCAACAGCCGCAACATTCCCGCCGACCAGATCCAGAACGAATTCGGCAAGCTCAAGCGCGAGCGCCCCGTGATCCTCGTTGACCAGACCGGCGCGGGCTCCCGTCCCGTCGCCCGACTGCTTCGCGGCGTGGGCTTCCAACGGGTGACCATCCTCGAGCGAGGCATCGTCGGCTGGCTGCAGGCCAAGATGCCGCTTGAATAATTCGAAATCATCCCCATATCCAAATAAAGTGCCTGACGAAAGGGTTCGCCGGGCATTCTCGTCAGTTGTTTAATTCCGGTTGCCCGCGAGGCCGCCGGGCAAGGAATCCAAAATGGCAGAAAACGAAAACGCCCAGCACCAGGATAATCAGCAGCCCCAGCAGGAAGCCGCTCCGGAACCCGTGTTCCAGCTTCAGCGCTGCTACCTCAAGGACGCCTCCCTTGAAATGCCGCATGCTCCTGAAATCCTTCTGCAGGCCCAGCAGGAACAGCCGCAGGTCGACATCAAGTTTGAAGTCAGCCAGAAGACGGTTGCCGAAGCCCTTTACGACGTGACCGTCCGCGGCACCATCACGGTCAAGGCCGCCGACAAGGTGATTATCCTCGTCGAAGGCACGCAGTCTGGTCTTTTCGCCATCCACGGCATTCCGGTCGAGGCCCTGCAGCATGTCACGAATGTCGTCTGCCCGGCCATGGTCTATCCGTACCTCCGCGCCAACCTCGCCGACCTGATGAACCGCGCCAATGTTCCGCCGGTCCATCTGCCTGAAGTGAACTTTGAAGTTCTTTACCAGCAGCGTCTCGCCCAGGCTCAGGCTGAAGCCGAAGGCGCCGCTCAGGCCTGATTGGTACTTTGATTCGCCGGCGAAAGGCAGCCTTCGGGCTGCCTTTCGTTTTTTCAGGTGTTGGCGAGCAGGCGTTCTTAAGCAAAATGCGGCGGGTGATGTTGGTACAATGGAAAGACTGTTCAAAAATTGTTCGACTCCGAATTTGCCAAGCAGCCCCGCCTTGCCGCATTTGAGTCGGAGCCGCTCTCGGGATTGAAAAAAATGACTCAAAGCATCCGCATTATTTTGGTCGATGACCACACGCTGTTTCGCAGCGGTGTCAAGGCCCTTCTTCAGAGGCAGCCTGACTTCGAGGTGATTGGCGAGGCCAGCGACGGTCTGGAAGGCGTCAAGCTTGTCGAACAGCTGGATCCTGACGTTGTTCTGCTTGACGTGGACATGCCGAGCATGAACGGCTGCGAGGCCATGGCCCAGATCCATGAATCCCATCCCGGCCTGGCGGTTCTGATGCTCACGGTGAGCGAGGACTGCGAGACCCTCGCGGAATGCCTGCGTCTGGGCGCCCGCGGTTATCTGCTCAAGAAGATCGATCAGGACTACCTGCTTCGCGCCATTCGCTCCGCCTACAACGGCGAAAGCATCATTGCGCCGCAGATGATGACGAAGTTCGTCAACCGCTTTGCCGATCCTGAACCGCGTAACGCGCAGGACATGGAAATGACGGCGCTCACGCGTCGCGAACGCCAAACGCTCGCCTGGCTTGCCCGCGGCGTCTCCAACAAGGAGATCGCCCGCGCCATGAATCTTGCCGAAAGCACGGTCAAGGTCCATGTTCAGAGCTGCCTGCGCAAGCTAGGCCTTTCGAGCCGTGTTCAGGCCGCCATCTACGCGGTCGAGCACGGTCTCGACAAGGAACTCGACTGATGCAGGCAGGCTGACGCCTGCTGTACCGCTCAAGAGAAAGGGCGCCCGCGTGGGATGCCCTTTTTTCTTGTCCGATTCTTGGACGGCGGGTTCAGATGCCGCCGTCGTAGCCGTTCTGACGCCATGCCTCAAAGACGGTGACGGCAACGGCATTGCTCAGGTTGAGGCTGCGGTTCTTCGGCCGCATAGGCAGGCGGATGCGCTGCGCCTCGGGGAAGGAGTTGCGGATGCCTTCGGGAAGGCCGGAGCCTTCGCAGCCGAAGACGAACCAGTCGCCCGGCGTAAAGCTCGAGTCCGCAAACGGATGCGAGCCGTGCGTCGTCATGGCGTACATGCAGGAGACGTCGGGATGCTCGGACTCGAGAAACGCCTCCCACGATTCGTGGATGCGGATCGTCGCGTACTCGTGATAGTCGAGCCCCGCGCGCTTCATGTGCTTGTCGTCAAGGGAGAAACCGAGCGGCTTCACAAGGTGAAGCGTGCAGCCCGTGTTGGCGCAGAGGCGGATGACGTTGCCCGTGTTGGGCGGAATTTCGGGATGAACCAGAACGACGTTGAACATGTTGGAGACTATTCCGAATAGTGGGCCTGCTCAAGAGTCTGACGCATCTTCTGGATGGCGAGCTTCTCGATCTGGCGGATGCGCTCTGCCGAGACGTCGAACTCGTTGGCAAGTTCCTGCAGCGTGACGGCCTTGCTGTTGCCTTCCTTGTCGAGATTCAGGTAGCGGGCCGTGATGATGCGGCGGCTGCGCTCGTCGAGCGAGCGCAGGGCCATCTGCAGGCCTTCGCCTTCAAGGCGCTGGTGCTCCTTTTCCTCGAGGATGGCTTCGGGTTCGTCGCTTTCGCGCGTGAGCCAGTCGGACGGGGTGAACGCGTTGTCGGAATCGTCGTCGGCGTTCGAAGGCGTGTCGAGGCTCGTCTCCTGACCGTAGAGGCGCTCCTCCATCTCGAGGACCTCCTTGGGCTTGACGTCGAGCGCGAGCGCGATGTGTTCGGCCTGACTGTTGGTGAGGGCCGTCTGAGGATCCTCCTTCATCTGGCGCAGATTGAAGAAGAGCTTGCGCTGGTTCTTCGTGGTGGCGAGCTTGACGATTCGCCAGTTGCGGATGATGTATTCCTGAATTTCCGAGCGGATCCAGTGCACGGCAAAGGTCATCAGGCGAGCGCCGCGGTCCGGATCGTAGTGGCGGATGGCCTTCATGAGGCCGATGTTGCCTTCCTGAATGAGGTCCGCATAGGGCAGGCCGTATCCGAGAAAGCCTCGGGCGATCGAGATGACCAGGCGGAGATGGCTGAGAATGAGCCGCTGGGCGGCCTCCACGTCACCGTCGTCGCGAAGACGGACGGCCAGGGACCGTTCCTCCTCGGGCGTCAGGATCGGAGCACGCTCGGCTGCGTGCATGAAGGCTTCGAGGTCTCCGAGCGGACCGACGAGCGCCGGTACGGAGGGTGCCTTGTATGCGACGAGGGCTGTGCCTTTGGGTTTCTCAGTCATTTGTGGGTGAGTCGGAGCCGAAAATTCGGAAAAGACTGTATGGTAGCACCGATCGGCGCGCCCAATCCGGAAAAAAACGTATGCTCGGTCTCTCGAAACAGGGTCAGCGGCGGGCCTTTCGCCAGGCGTCCTGAGCCGAAAGAAGGGCGATGATGTAGCCGATCAGGCTGCAGATGATCACGAAGCCAGCGCACCAGTCGACGGGAGGAAGCGCAAGCGCGAGCTCGACCTCGTAGAGGCGGGCGACGGTGGCTATCGGGTGGCCGAGGACTGCGAGGCCTGCGTACGTGATGGCAATGGCGCCGAGGCTTGCCGACATCATCAGGATGAAGCCGCGCCAGGCGATCGGACGCATGGCGAAGGACGGAGAGGCGCCGAAAAGATAGAGGGCCTTCATCTGCGGCTGAACGGAAAGAGTCGTGAGCCTGATGGAGGCGGCGACAACCAGCATGACGAGCGTGAGCACGACGATGCCGAGGCAGAGGAGGCCAAGACGCGCCGCGTTGGAGAGCGCGTCGAGCTTTTCGCGCCAGTCGGTCTCGTAGGCGAGCATGTCCACGCCCTCGATCTTTTCGATGCGGCCTGCGGCGGCGTCGACGCCTGCGGGCGAGGTGCTGCTGCTGACGGTGGCGATCAGGATGTCGGGAAGGGGATTGTGCTTGACCGCCTTGTCCTTGAGCCCGAGATGTTCATTCAGGCTTCGGATGGCCTCGTCCTTGGGCACGAGCGAGACGCGCTCGATGGTTTCGATTTCGGCCACGGCTTTGGAGAGCTTCTCCATGTCCGTGCCCGACTTCGTGAAGACGGTGATTTCGACGGAAGTCGGAATCTGCCTGATGGGCTCGGCGAGCTCGTAGAAGATCGTCGAGATGAAGAGCGGAATGGAAAGCGCAAGCGCCGACAGGAAGGTCGCGAGCGAGAAGAGGCTGAAGTTCTGGCGGAAGCCCCTGAAGGTTTCCTTGAGCGCCCAGGCGCGCGAGGAGGCGTAGCTCATGCGGCGCCTCCCCTGTTGGACGCGGAGAGCGTGATTTCGCGCGAACGGCAGCCCTCCGGCGTCAGATGCTGGTGCGTGGCGGCGACGACGGTGACGCCCGCGAGGGCAAAGGCGCTCAGAAGGTTGATGAGCGTCTGGGCGTTCGTCTTGTCGAGGTGCGTCGCGGGCTCGTCGGCAAGGATGAGCACGGGACGGTTGACGACGGCGCGGGCCAGACAGGCGATCTGGCGTTGGCCAGCTGAGAGGCTCGAGGGACGAAGGTCGGCGAGATCAGCGGCGCCGCACTTGTTGAGGGCCAGAAGCGCCCTGCGGCGCGCTTCCTGTGCCGTTTCGTCCGCTGCGAGCGCAGGCAACATGACGTTTTCGAGAACGGTCCTGTCCTCAAGTAGAAGCTCCTCCTGCATCATGAGGCCCATGGAGCGCCTGAGCCATCGGCGCTGGGCCTCGTCGAACTCGTCAATGCGGTCTCCCGCAACGACGACTTCGCCCTTCGTCGGGTCGATGAGACCGGCGAAGAGCCTGAGGATGGTGCTTTTGCCGCACCCCGTGCTGCCGTGAATGACGACGAATTCGCCGCGTCCGACTTCAAGACTGAGGTCGTCGATGACGGCATGACCGTCGTAGACGACGCTCACGCCGTTCAGCTGCAGGAGGGGTGCTTCGGTTTCGGACATGAGACCTCTCAGAAGGTGGTCACGGTGATCACGCGGCCGACCTTCTTCCAGTCATCCGCCTCCTGCTGAAGCATGTAGGCGGTGAGGGGATGCTGTTCAAGCCAGGTGCGGTCGATGGCGATGTTGAGCACCGAGTTGTTGAGGCTGCGGGTGATCGTGATGAGCGGAAGCGGCGCGGGCTTGCGGGCATGCGCGAAGATGACGGCAAGGCGCATGGCGAGCACCTGACGGGTGTTGGCTTGGGACTTGAGGAAGTCTTCGGCCTTGCCGAGGCCGCCTCGCTGGGCGAGGATCAGCTTAGCCATGTACTGCTGGTCGGTGCGCGTGAATCCGGGCAGGTCCGCATTGCTCACGATGTATTCGCCGTGGCGGTGGTAGCGGCTCGTCGAGATCGTCGTGCCGACTTCATGCATGAGCGCGGCCCAGCGCAGGCGCTTGAGGGCGGCGGGATCGATGCCGGGGTCGAGCATGCGGAGGAATTCAACGGCGTAGCCTGCGACGATGTCGGCTTGCTCGCGGGACACGCCGCAGGTGCGGATGATCGCGTCGACGCTGATGTCGCGGGTGTCGCGGTTCTGGACGATGCCGAGCTGTTCGTAGAGAAGACCCACGCGAAGGGCGCCGCTGGCGGGACGCATGGACTTGATGCCTGCGGTGCGGTAGACGGCGGTGAGGACGGCATAGCCGCCAGCGATGACTTCGCGGCGGTCGGGCTTGAGGCCGGGGAACTGGATGTTGTTGATGTTCCCGGCGCGAAGCAGAAGCGCGCGGATCTTTTCAAGATGCTCGGGCGTGACTTCGCCGTCGCTCCAGCCCTGCGCAACGCAGATGTCGGAAACGGCGCCGAAGGTGCCGGCGGAGCCGTAGGCTTCGTCGAACTTGGTGTCGTTGAACTTGTGCTCGCCTTCGCTGAACTCGGCGCAGCAGGCGACGATTGCCTTGTCGAGCTTTTCGGCGGTGATGACGCCGTCGGCGAAGAACTTCATCGACGTGTTCACGCAGCCGACGTGGTAGCTCTCGTATTCCTGGGCCTCAAGGTCCTGGCCGACGACGAACTCCGTACTCGCGCCGCCGATGTCGACGACGAGACGGCGCTTGTCGGACGGGGGCAACGTGCGTGCACAGCCCTTGAAGACGAGGCGGGCCTCTTCGTGGCCGCTCAGAATGCCGATGGGATAGCCGAGCGCAGCTTCAGCCTTGGGAAGTTCGCGGCCTCGCGCAACGCCTGCGTGCCGACGGCACGCACCTGGGTGGCGGGAAGGCCTGCGAGCTTTTCGTGGAAGCGGCTCAGTGCGGCGAGTGCCTTCTCCTGCATCTCGGGCGTGAGGGCTCCGTTCTTGTCGAAGCCCGCGGCCATGCGAATGGTTTCCTTCCAGTAGCTCTGAGTGACGATGCGGTCGCCGTCAACACGGCCGATCTCTACGCGGAAGCTGTTGCTTCCAAGATCAACTGCACCTAAAAGCATCTTGTGTGCTCCATTTTTAATTGATTATTCCGGGGCTGTAGCGGGAGTGTTGGGATCGAGTCCGACGAGCGCATTGGCGAACTGCACCGCATTGAAGGGCTGCAGGTCGTCGATGGCTTCGCCCACGCCGATGAAGTAGATCGGCAGGGGATTTTCGGGACGCATTTGTGTAATGGCGACGAGCACGCCGCCCTTGGCGGTGCCGTCGAGTTTCGTGACGATGAGGCCGGTCAGGCCGACCGCGGCGTCGAAGGCCTTCACCTGGGTAAGCGCGTTCTGACCATTGGTGCCGTCGACGACGAGAATCGCCTCGTGCGGAGCGCCGGTCATGGCCTTGTCCTGGGCGCGGCGGATTCGGCGCAACTCTTCCATGAGGTTGATCTGGGTGGGCAGGCGGCCGGCGGTGTCGGCGATGACGACGTCGGTGCCGCGCGCCTTGCCTGCGCTCACGGCGTCGAAGACGACTGCGGCAGGATCGCCGCCCTGCTGGGCGATGACTTCGATCTGGTTGCGGTCGCCCCAGACGGCGAGCTGTTCGCGGGCGGCGGCTCGGAACGTGTCGCCTGCGGCGAGTAGGACGCTCTTGCCGCGCTGGCTCAGGTACTTGGAGATCTTGCCGATGGAGGTGGTCTTGCCTGCGCCGTTGACGCCCGTCATCATGATGACGAGGGGATGCGCCTGCTCGATGTCGAGCTCGCGCTGCGCCGGCGCGAGCATGCGGGCGATTTCATCTCGAAGTGCAAGGCGAACTTCGTCCTGCGTTTTGAGGCCCTTGAGCTTAATGGTGTCGCGCAAACGTTGTAGGATACGAGTCGACGCCTGCACGCCGACGTCGGCCGTGATCAGTGCGTATTCGAGCTCTTCAAGAAAGTCGTCGTCGATCACGCCGCCCGAAAACAGGCCGACGATATTGACGCGCGTTCTGGCAAGACCATTTTTTAATCGGGAAAACCATCCCTCGGAAGATCCAGTCATATTTCTCTAATGGCAGTTCGAAAGAATTCAAGGCGCCTGGGCGCAAGTAACTCAAGTTTAGCAACGCCCGCGCCCGTTCGGGGAGCGGGAAGCGTACGAATTGTGTCAGGCAAGTGGAAGCGCAGCGTCGTTCCCGTTGCTTGTGCCGAAGGGCTTCGCCCCACTTCCGAGCGGGTGAGGGAGACCGTCTTCGACTGGCTCACGCACCTCTTCGGAACCCTCGAGGGATGCGATGCGCTCGACATGTTTGCCGGTTCCGGCGCCATGGGGCTGGAGGCCGCGAGCAGGGGTGCGGATTACGTCGACTGGCTTGATATCCATCGTCAGGGCATTGCGGGAATCCGCCAGGCGCTCACGCGACTCGGTGCCGACGATCACAAGCAGGCGCGCGTGGCCGATGCCTTCCGCTTTCTGCAGGACGCGCCCCGAAGCTATGACGTGATCTTCATCGATCCGCCCTTCAGTCTCGACATGCAGGTGAAGGCCGCACGCGCCGCGTTCGGGGCGCTCAAGGAAGAGGGCCTTCTCTACGTGGAGTCGCCGACGGAGCTGCTCTCCGACGAGGCGCTCGAGTCCCTCGGCGTCGTCCGCGTGCGCTCGGGCAGTGCGGGCGCCGTGCGCTTCGAGCTGCTTGCCAAAGCGGGAAGCGGCATGGCGGGGCTCGTACGCCTGTCCAAGGAAGAGAAGAGGAGCAGGAAATGACGACGGCAGTCTATCCGGGCACGTTCGATCCCATGACGAACGGGCACGTTGATCTCGTGAGGCGCGCCTCCCGCATCTTCGATCATGTGGTGGTGGGCGTTGCGGAAAGTCGCAAGAAGCGTCCGATGCTTTCGCTCGAAACCCGCGTGGCTCTTGCCCGCGGGATCTGCAGGGAGTTCGAAAACGTGACGGTGCAGCCCTTCGACGGGTTGCTCAAGGACTTCGTCGCCGCCTGCGGTGCGGGCGTGATTATTCGCGGCGCGAGGGCCGTGAGTGACTTTGAGTATGAATTTCAAATGGCTGGCATGAACCGGCAGCTGATGCCGGACGTCGAGACGATCTTTCTGACGCCTTCGGATCAGTACCAGTTCGTGAGTGGGACCTTCGTCAGGGAGATTGCACAGCTCTCGCCGAAGGATGCGGCCCGCTTCGTGACGCCCGAGGTGCTCGAGGCACTGATTGAGGCATGCGCTGACAAGAAGGAGTAGATGATGGCGCTGATGATTACTGACGAATGCATTTCCTGCGGCGTCTGCCTGCCGGAATGCCCCAACGAGGCCATTGTGGAGGACAACGGCGTCTTTCGCATCCGCGGCGGCCGCTGCACGGAGTGCGCGGGCTTCTTTGACGAGCCCAAGTGCAGGGAGCTTTGCCCTGTGAGCGAGTGCATCGTGCCCAATCCCCGCCGTCCTGAAACAAGGGAGATGCTGCTTGAAAAGCATCGCCGCCTCGAGCTCAGAAAGCGGGTGGAGGCGGCGATGAAGGTGACGGGCTTGTAACGTTCGTCAGACGGGGTTGCGAGCGTCGGAGTTTTCCGGCGCCTTTTCTTTGCCGATGAATTCATTCGCCCAGTCGGGAAGCTCGATGTCGGGCAGCCTGAACTCGGGGAGGCTGAAGTCCTCGGTGTTGAATTCGGGGAGCTTCAGCTCGGACGCATCGAGGTTGTTCCACCAGTTTTCAAGTCCCTGACGGAGGCGGTCCTTGAAGTTGCCGGCCGTCCAGGGCAGCTCGCCGACGTGTTCGCGGGCGGAGGCGTGGGCGGCTGTCCAGTCTGGCGTCCAGAGGACGGGGTCGGCCTGGATGCGGGCGGGCATCGTGAAGAAGGCGGAGCCATTGTCGGTGGTGAAGTCGACGCGGCCGTCGATGTGTCCGTAGGCGCCCGTGAAGGCGGCCTTCCAGTTCGAGCCTTCGGCCGAACCGTTCCTGACGGTCCAAGCGCCGCCGTTGAGGGAGAGTTCGCAGGATAGCGCGGTGAAGGCCGTGCGGCTTGCGCGCAGGAAGGCGCTTGTGGGAAGGGCCTCGGGCTGGACTTCACGCATGATTTTCGAGGCCTGCTCGAGGTCGGCGCCGAGGAACTCGCCGTCGCGTGCCTCAAGCCTGACTTCGGCGACGCTCT
>ENA-OPSN01000537-OPSN01000537.1-human-gut-metagenome-genome-assembly--contig:-NODE-537-length-19481-cov-3.055029_pt1 | contig 19481 bp, 16 predicted proteins | sample MGYA00241808_ERZ501907 | MGnify/ENA primary metagenome ERZ501907 (study PRJEB25962, sample SAMEA2042218) | human gut metagenome | biome: human gut; feature: human-associated habitat; material: faeces...
TCACCTATGCACTATTTAAATAATCAGCGGATAGAAAAGGCCAAGGATTTCCTTTTATCAAATTCGATGACCATTGCTTCAATTGCTCATCTGGTTGGCTTTGATGATCCCTTATATTTTAGCCGTGTCTTTAAAAAGTACACAGGTATATCCCCACAAATGTATTATCAAACTACTGGGAACATAAATACTCCCGAATGGTTTCTAAACAATTCTCCTATACGGTAATTTGAGTTTATAAAATAATATAACAATATCTGCAAATGCCGCAGATACCGGATGAATCCGGCTCCTGCGGCATATCGTTATTCATTTATATTACAACACATTTCTTAAAGCAGATTATTAACGATACCACGGTACAACCTGAACCCGAAGCTCGGAACCGCCGTCATAGTAGAAATCTCCTACTTCCTTTAACTTATAGCCTTCCGGCACATTGGTCAGCTCGCTGGAATTTACATTTCCCTTTCCGTCTACAAGGCCCGCTGCCCAGATAACGCCATTGGCCCAGACGGTATTATCCTCCTCACAGAAGTAAACTACATTTACTGCTCCGCCTGTTGCCGGACGGTGCTCGCCGTTATTACCGCCTCCATGATTCCCATTTCCATGACCGTGTCCGCCTTCCCAACGATCGTCATCATCATCGTCCCAACGGTCATCATCCCAGCGATCATCGTCGTCATCGTCATCATCCTGCGCAGGTTCCGGGGTCGGAGCCGGTGTGGGCGCAGGGGTCGGAGTGACTGCAGGCTTTGTCGCAGCAGGTTTGGTCGTGGGCTTTGGCGTGGTGCCGGGATTCTGGGTGGCTGCAGGTTTCTGAATACTTCCACCGGTCTTGTCTCCCGACACGGTTCCGCTGCCGGTGATCGTCTGCCCATCGTTACCGGCTGTACTGTTGCCATCTGCACTGCCGGTGATTTTGCCGGTAATGCTTCCTGTGATGCTTCCGGATGCAGTGGTATCATGATTTTCTTCATAAGCCGCAAAAGGATCCTGTTTTGCCATTTCTCTGACCGCACCGGCGCTGACCCAGTATTTTCCGTCAAACCATTGTACTTCTCCGTCAAAAATACGGATCTGCGGGGTATCACTGTCTATGGCACCCGTGGTGTTGTCCGCTGCGTTGCCGTTCTCTCCGCCGTCCGTGGCGGCACCGGTTCCCTCTGCTGTATTTGCATTGTTTTCTGCTGTCATATCCTCTGTCACCTCATAGGACGTGTATTCCGGACGGGTCTCCAGTCCGATCATTTCCCCGCCAAAACGATACTCCTCTGCGGTAATATCCCCGCCGATTCCCTGCCACAGGCAGTTCTCACCGGTAGCATCATAGGCATAGAGGATCAGATCCGTATAATCTGTTCCCTCCAGCAGTTTTTTCTTGATTTCTTCGGAAGGCTGCTCTGTCAGGATCTTTCCTTCGGAATCAAAGCTTCCCGTGTAAGTGATATACTCCATGCCCTCCCGGTTGCTCCAGAGGGAATAGACATCCAGCGCACCTTCTCCGGTATGGACATCACAGGTATAGTCTCCCGTGAGCACACCGCCCTGCATGGTTCCCTGTTCATGGGTAATGCTCCCGGTAGCGCTGTCCACGCTCCAGGCTTCGAAGGTACCGTTCCAGTCCTTCATGGTTTCCGGTGTATCTGCCAGAGGCGCTGTTGTATCCGAAATCTCTGTCATTGTATTTTCCCGGGCTCTGGCTTCTGTGGTTCCCGTTTCCTGTGTGGCATCGGGATTCTCAGTTTCTGCCGGATCCGCGATGTTCTCGTCCGCACCGGCCGCTGTCACTGTTACCAGCCGGATCGTTGCACCCTCCTGGCTCAGAAAACGTTTCGTGTCACTTCCGGTATACCACACCCTGGAGAAGCATTGTCCCTCTTCCGTATAGCCGGTCTGTACATAGAGCAGAGGCTGACTGTCTCTTTCCAGATAGTAGTTTCGCTGTCCTTCTTTCAGTTTGGGCATCATGGTGGTGAACCAGTCCTCGCTGTCGATGAGATTCACACTCTCACTCAGATACTCGGTCAGCTCCAGATCATTTTGCATTTCCTGTGCACGGCTGCGGATCCCCTCTGTCTCTTCCTCCAGATTCACACTGAGCTCCTGTAGAGCAGCAAATGCTTCCTCATCCGCATAGAGCCGGTAATCCTGTTCCAGCATATCCCGCTGTTTGCGGATGTATCCCGCTCTGTTGTAGGCATCGGCCAATGACAGATAATCCTCCTGGGTAAACTCTCCTTTATTATATTTTGTCTCCAGATTGAGAATCTCCAGCTCCAGCTCTGAGAGCATCGGCTGTGCCTCTACGGGAGTCACGGCATCCTTCGCATTTTCATCACTGCCATCTCCGCAGGCCGTCAGGGATGTTACCAGAACAGCGCTCATGGCCAGTGCCAGAAATCTTGTTGCTTTTCTTTTCATCTTTTTGTCCTATCTGTTTTTCATTCTTAACTATTGTGCATCACTGATCAGTTTTCGCAGGAAAGTATCCGCCTCCGATCCCTGTACATAGGTTCCCATATTCAGTACCTGTTGTGCCAGAGCATAGATGCTGCGGGCCTGCACCGGACCGTAAATGGTAATGTCCTTGCCATCCTTGTTCAGGATGATGTATCCGCGGAATGCATATTCCACCTTATACTGGTTTGCCGGAAGGCCGACCAGTACGGAAGTGAACCGGTATCTGCCACTCACGGTCTCATAAATACTGTCCTGATGGGTGCCGTTGGCATTCGTACCGTAAGCCAGTCCGCTGATGACTTTTTCGCCGCCTTTGATCATGGGATAGCTTGTCCGGTTGGCATTGTTCATGACCAGTGTTCCGTATTCCTTCAGATGATAGCCGTTCACACCATTTCCCAGCAGTTGTGCTCTGAGGTCCGTACTGATGCCGGTCTTGAAGCGGATTCCCGCTTTTCCGGTAATCCGGATGGAAAATCCATGGTAAGTCAGCAGATCCGTAAGTCCCGGCTGTTCTGTGGCCACATAGGCATTGTTACGATATTCCAGGGTCCAGACATACATGCCGATGGGCGCTCCGTTCTCATTATACCGGTACACGACCGCCGACTGGGCATTTCCGTTCGGCAGTTTGACGATACGGCGGTTATTCCGCACCTGTGGTGTATAGGCAATACCGTCCACGTAGATCGTGGAAGCATCGTAACCCGACGGTACCTGCAATACCACATTGGTAGAGGAAGTCGGCATCGGGCAGGGGCTGGCCGGCATATTTTCATAGACCGGAATCTTGAAGACAAAGGTATTCTCCAGCGCTCCCGCACTTTCATACAGTTTCTTCATGCTCAGTGCCTCGCTGGTGGGTGCTGAGATGTTCTGCATATACTGATGGGTATATACCGGATTGCTGGCAGTGGGGGATACATTGAATTTCTGTAAATACAGGGTATCCTGGCCCTTACGTATGTAGCTTGCGGAGATTACTTCCGCTCCTCCAAGGATCGAGTAGTAGGCTCCATGCCAGTCATGATCTTTGGCATAATTCAATCCATTGCGGATCACTTCTTCATTGGTACTGCCGGAAGCTCCCACATTGAAATAATTGTAATAATGTTCATAACCGGGATAGGTGCCGGAGATCAGCGGGGATGTCCCCTCTCCCTGCTCCTGCAGTACTCTGGCTGCCAGATGGAACGGGCTGACCTGCCGGTTCTCCTCCGCACCGATGGACCAGAAAATATGGTAGAATTTCATTGAGGTCTCCGGTGCGTTCTGACTGCTGTTCATGAAGGTTCCCTCGAGGAAATTCTTTACCGCTTCTTCCGTATGATAGCTTGCGTTGTAGGTCAGCTGTTCAAACTGGAAAATAGCATTCTCCTGCAGGGAATTTCTGGGGTCCATGTATAATTTCAGTACATCTTCCGAAGCGAAATACCAGTTGGGGCTGTGCTGTCCTTCCTTGCAATAATCCCCGTAACTCTTATAGACCAGACTTTTTCCACCCTGCAGTTCGTTGTTGACTGCGGTCTGGAAATCCAGTCCGGTATTCTGTCGTACAAAGGTCCAGTTGGGATGTTTCTGTTTCAAAGCCTGCAATGCCGGCCGGTAGCTCTCCGGGAACTGCTCGATGTCCACATAGACACCGGTGGCATTCTCCTCTGCCAGCATAACCGCCGCTCCGGGATTCATGCCGTACAGTTCTTCCCATTCCAGAAAACGTTCATCCGAGCATGCCAGATAATCCCGGGGGATATATCCTTCGTAGACCTTGCCCTTTACCTCGGCGGATACTTTTTCCCAGACCTGATAGTCTTCATCCATCGTCACATCCCGGATCTCCACCATCTGTCCACTGGGCACGGTGACCACTTTTGTGCTGTCTTCCGCCGCTTCCGCACGGATCGTCAGATCATCGCACAGATAGACCAGTGCCATGACCTCCCGGTCTTCTACGATATTCTGCAAAGCCCCTCGTGCTTCTTCAATCCATGCCTGATCTTCTTCATCCAATGCATGCGTCTGATAGGTATTGCCCTCGTAGGTGAATATAAATGCCGCCAGGAGAATTGCTCCCAGAAATGCCAATTTTCTCTTCATATAACGTGACTCATTCCTTATTTTATGGTTGCTGTGTTGCCCGTTCTATCCTGCCTCTACGTCGGGCATCACTCTATGTGCTTCAGTTTCTTATGCAGTACCCGGATTCCCTTCGGTGCAATGGCAAACAGTGTATGATAACACTTGTTCTTTTTGGTAAGCCAGGGATTTTTCATGGCTCTCCACCAGCCGTGACGCAAGTCACGCACCACCCTGCGGTAGAATGCGTTGTCCCCGGTCATCTGGGCAATAGGGATGTGCAGCAGATAATCCAGCCGCTGGAAGATCCCGAACCGGAATGCGATTTCCGACAGCTCCGGATATTTTTTATCCACCAGTGCAAGCACCATGTCCGCATTGTCGATATTGTCGGCGAATACTCTGGAGAACCGGTTCTTGTCTCTGGTATTGCTGTCCGGACGATAAAATACATGATACGCCTGTCCGGGAATGCATGCAATCCCCAGAACTGCACTTTCCTCCCGGGTCAGCATTTTTACTAATAAATGAAAATCTTCATTCAGTGCCCCCACCGGAAATTGTTCTATGGTAAACAGGTCCTTCCGCAAAAGCTTGGTACAGAAGGAGCAGTCTCCGCGGTGCATCAGAAGTTCCTTCAGAAAACCTTCTGCCGGGATCACCTGTTCCGTTGCCACCGGCTCGCAGATATTCGGTAAAATATTGCCGTCTTTGTCGATTTCATCTCTGCCGACCTGCGCTACGGGCATTCCGGTCTTTTCGATTGCCCCGTACAGCCGCTCATACATATCCGCATCCACGTAGTCATCGCTGTCCACAAAGCCCACATATTCTCCCCCGGCCTGCTGTAATCCGAAATTCCGGGCGGAAGAAGGCCCGCCGTTCTTTTTATGGAAGACGCGGATTCTCTCATCCTCCGCTTCCAGCCGGTCACATAATGCCGGTGTCTCATCCGTGGAACCATCATCGATCAGCAGGATCTCCAGATTTTCGTATGTCTGTGTCCGCAGACTTTCCACGCAGCGGGGCAGATACGGTATGATATTGTACACCGGCACGATCACGCTGATCAGCGGTTGCTTGGTTACACTACTGTTCACTGTTTATTCTCCTATACATAGACCGCTCCGGGATCACAGGGGCCGGAGAGCAGGGGCCGTCATTCCATAATTGTGGAATCACCGGGGCAGGTGTTGTGATGTCCTGCATCACATCCTGGCCGGCATCCGGCATTTCCTGTTCTTCTGACATTTCTGGCAAGAACTTCATTTTCCGGCACAGTTCGATCAATCTTTCCGCAGCCGTCCGGGCATTCCATTCCCCGACAATGGTCTGCTGTGCGTTTTCTCCCAGTCTGCGGCACTCTCCGGGATCCCTGAGAAGCCGTTCCACGGTCCGAAATAATTCCTGTTCCTCACCGTCCCGGTACATCCTGCCGTTTTCTCCCTGACGGATCAGCCAGGGAGCCGCTCCGATCATATGATCTGCCACCACAGCACAGCCGCTGTTCATGGCTTCATTCACCACTGCCCCCCAGCCTTCTTTGCGGTCACTGGTGACCAGATAGATTTCTGACTTTTCCATGGCCGCCCGGACTTCTTCCGGGCCTTGAAAACCGGGAAAGGTGATCACGTCGGTCACTTCGAGTTCCTCTGCCAGGCGATGCGTCTCTTCCTCCAGTTCCCCTCCGCCGATCATGGTAATATGAAACGTATTTTCTTCCAGATGTTCTTTTAAATAAGATGCTGTTTTCACCACCAGCTCCGGATGCTTCCAGTCGATCATCCGGGCCGCCCACAGAATACTGCCCGGTTCTTTGTGATCGAAGGGCTGCCCTGCCTCGTAATGCCTGGTCTCCGGGAAATAGCCGAAGCGCAGCATTTTGCCGGGGTAGGCATTGATCAGGTGATAATCGCAAGGCACATAGGCTCCTGCGCACAGGAAATACACCGGTGCCTTACGGTATCTGGTGTGATCCTTGTATTTCTGCAACAGGCCTCTCGGAGAAACAGCCTTCCATTGCCCTTCCTTATATAAGCGTTCATTATAACGGAAGATCGGTTTTCCGGCAGTCAGTCTCTCCTGAATATAGCTTTCGTCATCGCATCCGCCGAAGATCACCACATCCGCGGTAAACAATAGTTTCTCAAAATCTTCCGCATCTGTGACGGCGTTGCTGTTCGACTCAGAGCCGGGCGTTTTCTCCCCCCCAGACTTATGTGCACACGAATTCTTCGCAGCGTAGCGCACGTAGGGACGTTCCTCGGCCTGCCAGCCCATCTTCACCCGCTCTTCTTCCATGGGCTGTGTCTGCAGGAAACAGAAATCTCCCTCCAGCAATTCATACAGAGCATCACAGAAGGACAACTGATGATGATTAAAATAGTTTGAGACAAATATCAGCTTCATTCCTTCCTCCCTGCTATGTTTGCATAGATTTCCTGCAATTTTGCGAAATTCTGCTCTTTATCATGGTTTTTTCTTGCATGTTCTCTTGCATTTTTTGAGTATTCCAGTATTTTCTCCGGAGAACTCCACATTTCGATAATAGAATTTGCCATGGAATTTACAATATTTTCCAATTCTTCTGTTTTTGTCGTTTTATAATTTCGCGTGTTATTTTTGCTTTCAGAAGCATCTGACGCATATTTGTCATTTTCAGCCACTTCCGACAGCTGATGTCCCCGGCACCACAGACCGTCCCTTCCGCCATCAAACAGGCTGGGGATTCCCCCTACCTCCGTGCTGATGCAGGGAACTCCCAGAAGCATGGCCTCTCCCAGGGAATTCGGTGAATTTTCCAGAGAGGAACAACACAGGAACAGATGACTTTTCAGAAATCTTTCCTTCATTTCTTCTCCGGTCAGTTTTCCGAGGAAGTGTACCCTGTCCTCCAGCTGTCCTTCCCGGATCAGTCTGCGCAGGTAACGGCCATATGCCGATATTTTCAGCTTTTCCTTCGGCGTCCGGTATGCCGTCAGATCATTTCCTGCCACATACACCTGTACCCGGGGATATTTCTCCCGGATCTGTGGCAAGGCCTGCAGCAGATAGTGCAGTCCTTTCAGAGGATAATCCGCCTGACTGACGAAAATGGAATAGGGTTCACAGTGCTCCGGCTGCCATTGTCCTTCATAAAAGGAAGCCCGCAGGGTCTCATTCATCGTATAATAATGTGCCTTGGGATTCCACGCGGTAGTCACTGCCCTGTCCCAGGCGGTTCTTCCGGTGATATTGCCGGCAAGTCCTATTGCTTCCCTCTCCATTACACCTCTGCGGGCAAATTTTTCCTGCTGGCTGCGCAGGGTATCCTTCTTCACCAGATCCCGGAAAGTGGTCTTGTGGATCTCCGATTCCGGCATATCGGCAAAATATGCCTCCGCACACAACGTACAGATTCCCTGAATTCCCACCAGTATCTTCTCCTTGTGGGGAAACACCCGGCATACTGCCAGTGTGTGTGGATATTCCGTGCCGAAACAGTGGATCACATCCGGTGAAAAGTCTTCCGTGATCCGATGCAGTTCTTCTTCCAGCAACGGCTGATATCTGTCGGGGTGTACGGTGTCTTCGTGGAATCCATAACATGTGATATTATATATTTCAGCATCTGTATTTGTCTGTAAATGCTCCCGGTCTTCTTTTTCCCATGGCATTGCTATCTGCAGTCTCCAGGGCACCTCCGTATCTGCCGGCACCGGGAATGCCACAGCCAGCTCCAGGTCACTGGAATTCTCCGCGGCTACCTGCTCCAACAGACCGGACAGCCAGCCCTCTTTATTCGAAGCTTCTTTATGCAATGCTTCGGCTATGACCGGAAGCATGATATTGCAGACCCACAGCACTTTCATAAATTAAATCCTCTTTTAATTAAAGATCCAGTTTAGATACGGAAGCAGCCGTATCTCCACATCATACATTCCCCGCAGCAGCATTACGAAATACAATAGATATGCTGCAACAACACCAATAATACACAGGGTTCGGAACCATCCTTTTCTGGCATCCTTCAGCACACCCGGAATCAGGAAAATCTGGCTTTGGATCAGGTAATATGCCACTCGGGATACTTCCGGGATAAAGGAGCCGCAGGAATAGAGCACCAGTCCCGCCAGATTCAGGTAGAAGTAATAACGGTTTCTGCGATTTTCCTGAGCGCTGTCCTTCCAATAGATCAGGCACAGTATCAGCACTGCCAGGCATTTGGCGATGTTGACATAGGATAACTGTCCGTTGTCGAACATGGAATCCTTGTAATAGGGATAGAACCGGAAGATAATATTCCGGTACACATCCTGTCCGAAGATCAGAGATAAGATCAGTAATACGCCAACCGCATAGTGCCACTTTTTCAGCCGGATCCGGGACAAGAGATCTATCACAATATATGCCGGGATGACCAGCAGTACCGATTTGTGGATCGTACAGCCCATCAGCACCCAGAGAAGAAACTTCCCATATTCTCCCCGCAGCACATATTTCTGCGCATACATGGCCAGTGCCAGTGCGAAATAGTAACGTACCGAATTCATACTATTAAAGTAAAAACCCTGTGTCAATAACAGGAACAGGGAAAATACATACCAGTCCGCCTGATCATGCAGTGCCTTCAGGAAAAAGAAGACCGTAATCAGGGAAAAGAAGCCAAAGATCGGAAGATAAGATCCCTCTCCGAAAATCAGATGGAAAAATTTCACCAGATACACAAAACCGGTTTCGTAGGAGACATGCCTTCCTTGATCGATCAGCTGAAATTTCAGCCAGTAGACCCAGTAATCACCGCCCACAGCAATGCGGCAGGCAGAAACCCCGGCCAGGAGACAGAAGATGGCGAATTCCGCCACAGCATTGCACGCCTGCTGTCTGTCCGGCCCGGCCGCCATCAGATCCCCGGAGGTATTCCCACGAAAGGAGCGTCTGCCGGACAGATATTCTATCGTATAGTCACGATTTTTTACCAGAAAACCGAATGCTACGGTAACAGCTGTCAATATGATATACACCAGTGCGCTCTTCTCCATGTGGAACCTCCTTTCTTTATGGCCTTTTTTCCAAAAAGCAAGCTATCGTCCTCCTGCCTCCCGGATGCCGTCACGCATCCACTGTCTGGCCTGCTGCAGGCTTACCTCTGTGCACAACATGCCCTTATGCGCATATAAAAACCTCAGCGCCAGCGGCCATTCCAACCATCCATACAGATAATGATACAATACTCCTCTGTCATGGAAAAATTTTTCATTATAGCCATGAAACCAGGTGGATTCCCCGGCTTCCTCTCTGCCGATGGTCACCGGTGCAGTATATACCCGGCAGCCTTTTTTAATAAACTCCGTTAAAAACAGGCTGTCTTCTCCATTGCTGTATTTTGCTCCACCGCCAAACAGCAGGGAGAACGTAATACCAGATTGCAGCAGGCTTTCTCTGCGTACAGCAAAGCTGACTGCTCCATACCGCCCGCAATTATACCAGCGTACCGGTTTCCGTTCCGTAATATGGTAGGTGCGGCGTTCTTCCTCCACCTCGATATTGAAAATGATCATATCGGCCCGGGGATTCCGTTCAAACTCCGCAAGAACAGCCGCCTCATAACCATCTTCATACACAATATCTGCATCCGAAAAAAGGCAGATGTCCCCTTCCGCCCGAAGAATGGCCTCATTGCGGCTTCTGCCGATGCCACGGTCGGGAAAACTGCAGAAACGGATTCTTCCGTTCCCCGGAGATATCTGCATTTCCTCCTGCCCCAGCCGGTCGCACTGATTGATGATCACCGCGTCCGATTGCAGGTTCATATGTTGTACGGTCTCCGGAAGAGAAGCATTCATTACCGATGCCAGAACTTCTACCTTCATGCCTGCTCTCCTCCGTGTTCTGTATTCTGTGTCTGTATGGCTCCCGGCAGAAAATAATAGCTGCGAATCAGCTGTTCATCCGCATTCCACAGGAAGGCTCCGTCCACAGAGCAGTCCTGGGTATGCAGATACTCTAATACCGCTTCCAGTCTCTTTCCTACCCGTTCTCCGGCCGGCACCGCCAGCAGAAATGCATCTGCCTTACGAAGTGTCTCTCCACTCTCCGGGCATAACAACGGACTGGGAACCGCTACATATTCCACCGGTATTCCCTTCCGGATCTTACCTGTCTTAGCCAGCTTCTGCAAATCCTCCACGACTTCCTTCGGATCCGCTTCCGGCAGTGCCACACATACTGCCACACGGCAGATTTCCGCATTTTCGGACTCCTTTGCCTGCTTTTTATCGTACACTTTCTCCAGCGTATACATCAGATTTTCCGCAAATCCCACACTGCGCACCGTTCCCAGACTGTTCAGTCCGTAGCGTCTGCGAAGTGTTGCCGGCAGCCAGATGCTGTCCTGCGAGATCTCCACCAGCAAAAAGAGGACTACTGCAAAAAACAGAGACAATACCGCCGCCAGAATGACTGCCCGCACCGGGCGCACATCCGGTACCACGACTTCTGCAAAATCTCCGTGATCCAGCACTTTGATCCGGTCGATCTCCACGATACTCTCTGCAAATTCGTCACACATGGTATCCTCCACTGCATGGGCCAGAGCAATACTCATCTCCGGATCCTGAGTTGCCGCCTGTGTCACCGGAACACTGAAATCCGAGGGAAGTGTTGCCGAGAGGTCTGCGATCCACTGATCTCTGCCCAGAGACAGTGCTTCCGAAGCTCCATTGTCTCCCCGTTCCACAGCCTCCTGCAGATGCTTCTCCACACCATCCAGGAATTCTCCCGTATGGATCATGGTGTTCCATGTAGCCTCGTTAATGTAGTACGCACCCGCCGCATTGGGGTTCTCTTTATATTCTACCTTATAAGTGGAAGAAGCCGCATACCCTGGATCGGGCTGCAGCACCACATTTTTTACATAATAACCGCCACCGAACAGTAATGTTCCCACTACTGTCACAGCCAGTATTTTCCACAGATTGCGGCATAGCCGCAGACACATAAGTCTCAGGTCGAAGGGCTCTTTTCCGTAGCTTACTTCCATGCGTCTACCTCCTGCCTTCTCAGTCGTCATCCTTCTCGGCACGACCATCGTAGGTTGCCTTGAAAGCCGTTACCTGTTCGCTCTCCACACCCTCGGTACTGTCCGGCCAGAACAATACCTTCAGTGTCAGAAGCATCAATTTAAGATCCAGCCACACAGAATAATTCTCGATATATGTTAAATCCAGTTTTAATTTATCATACGGAGAAGTATTGTACTTTCCGTATACCTGTGCGAAACCGGCCAGTCCCGCTTTCACCTTCATACGGAATGCGAACTCCGGCATGACTTCCATGTACTGTGCAATAATCTCCGGGCGCTCCGGTCTGGGGCCGATGAAAGACATATCTCCCCGCAGAATATTGATCAGCTGGGGCAGTTCATCCAGTCGGCATTTGCGGATCACCTTACCCACGGGAGTGATACGCTTATCCCCTTTCTGTGCCAGACGTGCCACGCCGTCCTTCTCGGCATCAGTGCGCATACTGCGGAACTTCATAATATAGAATTCCCTCTGTCCGATGGTACAGCGTACCTGCTTGTACAACACAGGTCCGCCGTCATAAAGCTTGATGGCAAGCGCTGTCAGAAGCATCAGCGGTGAAGTCACTACCAACAGGATCAACGAGCAGATCACATCGATAGATCGCTTGATGAACCGCTGCTCCATGCTCAGGGAGTACTCTCTGGTCAGCAGGATCGGCGTGTCAAATACATGCAGTTCCTCGGAGCCAACTAAAATAACATCTGATATTTTAGGCATGACATAGACACGGATGGAATGGGCATAGCAGAATTTCAGGATAATATTGCGATCCTTTTCATTAATATCCCAGATCACTACCGCATTGATCTCACCGTTCCGGTAATTATCCAGAATCTCACGACACAGTTCTGTCGTACCTTTTTTAATGTGCTCACATTTTGTGATCTTATATTTGTCCTTACGGCTTTCAAATTTGTTGACAATGTCTTCGATGGGACGATCGCCGTGGATCAGCAGAAGCTCTCTGGGCGGGAATGCTGTACGATAGATCTTGTTGGCAATATTGGCATAGATGATCACCGCTATGATCTGTAAAAATACCATCAACAGGAACATATCCGCCGGAAAAATGCTACGGGCCATCATACACAGTTCCGCATAGATCAGCACATCCGCCATCAGGGTTGCAAACACCTGGGAGAAAATGATCTCCGTGTTTTTCATGTATCCCAGACGCATGCCGCCGTAGGTCACGGAGAAAAATATCAGGATTGCACTGTAGATACCGTTTTCCAGCAGAAAGCCACGATACCAGATCTTCTGCAGGGGATCTACCAGCTGGAACTGGAAATGGAACTGCCACATGTAGGCAAACAGGCTGATCTCCAGCAACAGACAGATCATCGACAACCCTATATTGATCAGACGCTTAAAAGATTCCCTTTTCCGCAGTCGGTTTTCATAATAATTACCGTTTGTATTCAAAACAAACTCCTCCTATACTCTGCGTTTTACGGCGCGTACCGCCCAGAAGCAGAAATGCCAGGCACTGTTCGGCACTGACATGCCTTCCGCCTTACGGTACAGATTCCAGATCCTCCGCAAAGCTTCCAGCTTATTCGATGACAGGGATTTCCCTGCTCTCCGATATTTTACCAAATTTTGATCCAAACCACAAGCTACATAACCCTCCCGCAGTATTCTCCACCACAGGGCAGTGTCCTCACTCTTGATCTGGGGCATCTGCACTTGTTCTTTCGACAGCTGTTCCATATCGAACATCACGGTACTGGTAAAGATTGTGGTATTTTTCAAAGCTTCTTTATAAGTAATCGTGGCCGGCACACGGACAATCTTTCCGGTGCCCTTGCCATTCTCATCGGCGAATTCATAGCCGGTAAACACAAAGGCTGCCTGTTTCTCTTTCAGAAAAGCCAGCTCTTTTTCCAGCTTGTCCGGTGTCCACAGGTCATCTGCATCCAGATAGGCCAGATACCGGCCTTTTGCTTCGTTGACTCCCAGATTACGTGCTCTCGCCGCCCCCAGATTCGTAGAGTGAGTCAGCAGACGGATTCTCGTATCTCCGGTTCTCTGAATATATTGTTCTATGATCTCCCTGCTGCGGTCCGGGCCGCAATCCTCCACCAGCAGCAGTTCCCAGTGTGGATACGTCTGTGCCCGGACGCAGTCCATCGTTTCTTCTATATAACGTTCTGCCCGGTACACCGGCACCACAATACTGATCAGTTCCTGTTCCATTTTGCTTTCCTGTTCCTAATTCTTACTAATCGTTATAGTTTTCCCTATCTTTCCGCAAGATGCTTACTTACATCACGATCAGGAAATATCCGCCAAAGAACCGCAGTCTGCCGCCCGCAGCCTCTTGCAATTCCTTCTGTACATCCTCCGACAAGTCCTCCGGCAATAAAATGTAGTCTATACCGGCCTTCCCGGCACTGTCAAGGCACGCAGCAAAATCTATTTTCCTGCCACCGGCTTCTGTCGTGGTATTTTCATCTGTCCGCAGATATTCCGTCTCCCCGGTAGTCTCCAGGTGGCTCATCCACAGATACATATCTTCCTGCCAGGTCTCATAGGTATCATAGGAGTAGCTGCCCAGCGATGCATCCCAGATGCTTCTGCCGTATACCGGGTGGATCTCAGCGCTGTAGGCTCTGGCAGCCTCCATGACCTCCTTCGGCGCCCACAGACTGTATTCCCGTGAGTTTCCTTTTTCCGCATTGTATACAGAAAGCTGCTCCAGAATTTCCCTGGCGGGAGTTCCCTGTTGCTGTCCGGGCATTCCCGTCAGTGCCGGTATCTGCGTTGTCTGTGCCACGGTCCATTCCGACACCGGGTTTCCACCCAGGAACAGGATGCCCAGCAGGATCAGCGCAGCCATCCCGTTTCGCAGGCTTTTCTCTTTTAATAAGTTACACAGAAAGTCCGTTGTTGCCCATGCGATCAATGCTGTCTGGGGTACCGCCGCCCAGATCCATACATAAGAGTAAAAGGCGGTCTGGTATTTTAACAGGATCAGTGCCGTTACGGGACAGATACAGCCAAATGTCACCAGCGTTCCGTAAAGATACAGCCGTTTCCGTGCTTTTTCCGCCCCGGATGCATTGGCTTCCTTTCCGGAACCATAGAGGACAAATCCCAGATACAGGATCGCCAGCAGCAAAAGTGCCGCAAATTTTCCATGTTGTGTATAGTCGGTCCAGCCTGTCAGGGCGGACTGCAGAAGTGTCATCATTCTGTAGCCTCCTCTCCTGACCTGCCATGTGCATCAGTCATTTTCCGTTTTTCCCATCGTTTCCGGAACTGGGAAACCAACGCTCCAAGTATCAGCCATGCCACAGTAACAAGCAGGCAGACTCCCGCGCCATACAGGGTCCAGACTATGCAGGCCTCCGCCAGGATACAAAGGATCACGCCCGTATATTTTCTGTCCATCAGACAGAACAGCAGATACGGAAGCAACACCGCCGCCCGGATCGTCACACCGCGGAATCCTCCGTAAAACACATCAAATCCATCCACTCCGGGCATATAGGCCCCTGTACTGAACAGTATTCCCACGATCAGCAAAAACGTCCGTCTTTTCACAGAATTTTCCGGAAAAAGTGCTTTCCCCAGGCTTCCGTAAGCTACATAAGACAACAGCAGCGTAATGCAGGGGATCAGACGATACACCACGTCTACGGGTGCCATACCCGTAAAACGGCTGATGGCCCCGTACAGAGTGGGCAGGCACAATATTTTCAGCCGTAAGGACATCCCCATCGAATATGCCGTCCCCGTGAGAGGATTCACGGTATAAACAGCATTTTCCCTGAGAAATGTGTTCACGGTCTCCACCGTCATATCTCCGGTCAGCCACATGCGGTTCCCCGTCAGTATCCGCAGGATCTGCAGCAGGATCAGAAATGCCAGGATGCCTGTGAGAATCTGTGTGCTTTTTTCCTTTGCCGTGTCTGTCCCGCTGTTTTGATCCGCAACCGGATCATTTTTACCGGCTGTGGCCCGTTTTCGTGTCTGTCTGGATATTACAGACAATAATATCGCCGCCAGCAGAACGATTCCCACCTCTGCCAGCAGCAGATCCGTTACAGTCAAAAAAGACCACCCTAACAGGCAGCCTGCCAAATGGGCGATCTCTGTCAGCCCGATAATGATCAGGCTCCCCCCGATCAAAATATCCGATGTCCGAAAAGTCATTTCATCTCCCATACCCGCCTTTTTCTTACACGGGCTTTTGTACATCTTACCATATTTATATGGACTTGACAAATATAACAGCATTTCCATACAACAAAAAACCGCGTACCGGAAACTTCCCCATTCCGATACGCGGTCTTTCTCAGTCTGCAGAGGAGAATACTGCATCTGCTTAATTAACAAACTCTCCCTGTTCCAAATAATTAAAATTAATATGTTACATAGCCTTATAATCCAGTCGGATGTTGTCGGCGATACGTGCGATGTACTCGCTGTTCGTAGGTCTTGTCCTTCCGGAGGCTACAGAATAGCCAAAAATCTTTTCGAATGTCTCCACATTTCCTCTGGACCAGGACACTTCAATGGCGTTCCTGATCGCGCGTTCCACTTTCTGATCTGTGGTCTTGAAATGTTTCGCGATGGTGGGATATAACAGCTTTGTAACGCTGCTTACTACCTCCATGTCTTTCCCTGACAAAATGATTGCATCACGCAAATAGTGATAACCCTTCAAATGCGCCGGCACCCCTATCTCCAACATGATTTTGGTTACATATCTCTCTAACTCTGAATCTTTTACTGCAACAATATCCAAAACAAGTCCCCCTTTTTACTTGTCGAGTATTGCTCCTCTGCAGTGACTGATAGAGAAATCATATCATAGCTGTCGATATTTGAAAAGACATTTTTCCGTTAAAATATAGTTAAGAAACTAAAAATGTTACATTTTACCCCTATTTTGTAACATTTTTACGTACATAAAAAACGGATATTTATGCGGTTTTTCTTAAATTTCCTCTTTTACCAGGTAAATCGGACGGCGTTTTACTTCCATGTATGCCTTTGCCAGATACTGCCCCAGAATACCCGTACAGAAAAACTGTACGCCGCTGGTCATCAGGATGATGCACACCAGAGAAGGCCAGCCGGACACCGGATCTCCGAAGATCAGCTTCCGCACGATGATAAATATGATCATCAAAAAAGCGATGATACAGAACAGCACACCCACAAAGGAAGCGATCAGAAGCGGTGCCGTGGAAAATGCGGTGATACCGTCAAGGGAATATACCAGAAGCTTCCAGAAATTCCACTTGGTCTCGCCCTTGGCACGCTCTACATTCTCATATTCCAGCCATTTGGTCTTAAAACCAACCCAGCCGAAGATTCCCTTGGTAAAACGATTATATTCCCTCATGGACAGAATAGCATCCACCATCTGTCTGGTCATCAGGCGGTAATCTCTCGCTCCGTCCATTATTTCCGTCTGGGATATCTTCTTCATCAGACGATAAAAGCTTCTGGCAAAAAAGCTGCGGATCGGCGGTTCGCCCTTGCGGGTCACGCGGCGGGTCGCTACAGAATCATACCCCTGCCAGATCCATTCAAACATCTCCGGCAGCAAGGAAGGCGGATCCTGCAGATCCACATCCATCATAACCACGTAATCACCCTTCGACTTTTCCAGTCCGGCAAACATCGCCGCTTCCTTTCCGAAATTTCTGGAGAAAGAGACAATATGCACACGGGAATCCTGTTCGATCAGCTTTTTCACTTCTCTCACAGTGCCGTCTTTGGAACCGTCATCAATATAGAGAAGCTCCAGTTCTATTTCCTTTTCCTTGAAAAAGGGATCATTTTTCGTCAATTCCTGATAAAACAGGGCAACGCTTTCTTCTTCATTATAGCAGGGAACGATCACGCTCAATAAGCTCATTTTGTAATCTCCTTATGTTTTCCTGTCGCTTTTTCAGGCTTATCTGCGCCACTGTGCGACAGGTAACAGTTATATTATACTATCCTTCGATGCATCATTTCAAGGTCAACACTGTACTTTTTCCGCTTTTTGGATTATACTGGATTTATATATGTCTGTTCTGCAAACTACAGCATATAGGAAACGAGGTTATTTATGACTTTTTTTGAACAGTTTTTCAGCAATACCATTTTCCTGACTGCAGCCTTCGGCTGGCTGGTGGCACAGGTTCTGAAGACGCTGATCCATTTGATCGTCTCCAAGAAATTCGTTGCGGAGCGTCTGGTCGGCAGCGGCGGTATGCCCAGTTCTCACTCTGCTACCGTATGTGCCCTGGTAACAGCGGTCTGCTACGAATATGGTGCGGGAAGCTTTGAATTTGCCATTTCCCTGATCCTGGCGATCATTGTAATGTATGATGCCATGGGAGTACGCAGAGAGACCGGTATTCAGGCACAGGTATTGAACGAAATGCTGAAGGTCTTCGAAGATATGGGCCGCAGTGAGATTTCCGCCCATGATAAATTAAAGGAATTCGTGGGACATACTCCCCTGCAGGTGTTGATGGGTGCGCTGTTAGGCATTTTATGCGGCGTGGTCATTTACAGCTTCTTACTCTGATAACCGATCGAGGTGTGATTATATGTGTAAATATAAATTTCGACGGCAGTTTCTGCAGACTGCGGTGCCTCTTCTGCTGACTGTCTCCATGATGCTTACCGGATGTGGACAGACGGGTAACTCCAATTCCCTGGTCCGTCCGATCCTCCCGGATAACAGCCCGGATTCCTCCACGGTTTCTTCCGGGGAAAAGCTTCCGGATCCCGTAACGATCGTTGTAGAGGATGATTCCACTCCTCCCGCTGAGGGCATGGTCCGCAGCCGTCTTACGAACGAATGGGTGGATGCCGATGTGGCTGCCACACGCCCCATTGCCGTAATGATTCCTAATGAGGCCTCTGCGATCCCACAATACAGTCTGTCCGATGCTTCTATTATTTATGAGGCGAATGTAGAGAACCGTATGACCCGGATGATGGCAATCTACGAAGACTGGCAGAATCTGGACAAGATCGGCAATATACGCAGTCTTCGTGATTATTATGCTTACTGGGCATTCGAATGGGATGCTTTTATCGTACATTTCGGCGGTCCGTTTTTCATCAATGAGCTGCTGGCGCAGCCGGATACTCAGGATGTAGACGGTACGTCCGGCAGTGATGAGGCTGCCTTTTTCCGTACTACCGACCGTAACAAGCCCCACAATGCTTATGCTTCCGGTGAAGGGCTGCAAAAGGTGATCGAGAAAAAGGGGTACAGTCTGGGATACCGCGGACTCAGCGATGAGAATCACTTCCGGTTTGCCACCAAGGCGGAACCGAACACCCTTGGGCAGTATGGTGCCAAAGCAAAGGATGCCACCTATATTGATATGTCCGGATGTTATCCGCTGACAAGGTGTTATTTTGAATTTAACGAGGATGACGGCCTCTATTACCGTTCCCAGCATCTGTCCGGAAGCACAGACGGCCCTCATATAGATGCCGCCACCGGAGAGCAGCTGACTTTCAAAAATATTCTGGTACAGAATACGTTTCACGAGGAACTGGGCGAGGGGTATCTGGCTTTTCAGTGTCATGACACCACCCGGGACGGCTGGTTCTTCACCAATGGCAGAGGAATACATGTGAATTGGGAGAAGACTTCCGATTACAGTGCCACCAGATATTACGATGACAACGGGGACGAGATCATCCTCAATACCGGCAAGACCATGATCTGTATTATCGAAGATGGAGATTCCTTTACGTTCCATTAATGTAAATGGAAAGTTAGTAAAGAAATGCTATCAAATCCCCGTAGCCCTTGGCAAGGTATAAGAAACGCGGCACGCTCGTACTTTAGTACGATGCGCTCCTGTCGCAGAGCGTAGCGGTACATAAGCGGTCACAATA
>ENA-OPSN01000545-OPSN01000545.1-human-gut-metagenome-genome-assembly--contig:-NODE-545-length-19342-cov-9.073677_pt1 | contig 19342 bp, 21 predicted proteins | sample MGYA00241808_ERZ501907 | MGnify/ENA primary metagenome ERZ501907 (study PRJEB25962, sample SAMEA2042218) | human gut metagenome | biome: human gut; feature: human-associated habitat; material: faeces...
GACAATAAAAAAAGGTGCTGTTCCCATGCAAAATAAAGCATGCAAAACTGCACCCGGATGTTATCCTTATGAACTTTTCCCTTTCTGCCGCCCCCTGCAATCCGGTGCGGCATGAATTCCCCAAAACATGCCACGCCTTTCTTCTCCTAAGCCTTTTTGCGGTACTATACTTGGAAAGAAAGTGCGCTTCAATATAAGTGTAATAAGTCTTACGGTACCTGTAATAAGTTACCGTCTTGGATTGTCATCCTTCCTGTTTTCCAGAAAAAAAGTCCCTTCCGTTTGTTCGGAAAGGACTATCTATTTTCGGTATGTGACTGTATCCATAGCTGTGCTTTTCCTATAAGCATAAACAGTGCCGTGATGCAGATTCCTGTATAAACAGCGTAAGCATACAGTACCTGGCCTGCATGCCACAAAATGCCAAGCACAGCCAGTTCCAACGCTGCAATCAGCCTTGCTTTTCTGCCAAAATGCTTTTGTTCCTCTTTATCCAGTTTTCGGTTCTTGCTGTGCATGGGACTGAGTAAAAAAATAATCCCTGCGGACACCAGCAATACTGCCAGCAGTCCCCAAAAACCGCCCCAGCCAGTAAATCCTGCCAGCAGCCATGCCAGCGATGTCTTACAAAACACAGCCTGTGTATAAACCGGAACCAGCAGCACCAGATTGGAACCAAGATAACAGAAAATCCTGCTGTCTGAGTGATATCCACCAGTATAGCTGCGAAGAACCATAAAAGAAAGGGTAAACACTGCCACAACCGCCAGTTGCTCTGTGAGCAGGCCGATGACCAGTGCCGTCACAACGTTTAGAAGCAGGATCATACCATTGCGTATTCCAAACTGGTATAATTCCTGCTCCTCCTCTTTTATGATTCCCCGCTCAACCATACGATGGCTGAGCCATTTCGTCATGATTTAAAACCTTCTGAGTTTTTTGGAATCTTCCGGCATCTTGTCCTGTCCCAGATACCACATGCAGGAACGGTTCGTTGCCATGGTTGTCACCATAAGTGCCAGTGCTGCCATCACACTCATGGATTTGCTGCTCAGTCGGTACATCCAGTTTCTTTTCTTCATTTTTAGTAAAACCCTCCTTTTTTTGATATTTTCACTCCAACAGTTTCCATATAAAAATCAATCTATCTGTAACAAGTTGCAGGTTTGCTGTAATAAGTTGCAAGTTCACTCCAGTTTTGTGATTCCATTGAGCAGAAGGGCTGCCTCAAAATGTTCCCCCTGATCCTTTAACAGAAGCTCCCCGCCATATTTTTCTGCCACTTTCCGCACTGAACGGATTCCCCTGCCGTGTTTTATTTTATCTTTTTTGCTTGTCTGTCGATAGGAACTTGTCCCGGATGGCTTGCTGTTCTTAATGGATAAAAGCAGTCTGCCCTCTTGAAACTTTGATTCTACATGAACATACCGTTTTTCCTGTTCCACTGCCATTGCTGCCTCTATCGCATTATCCAGAAGATTCCCATACAGAACACCCATGTCCCCGATATCCACGGATACTCTCTGGGGGAGCAGCGTTGTAACCTGCATCGGTATCTCTTTCTCTTTTGCCTTTATGCTTTTTACTTTTAATATGGCATTCACCACAGGATTTGCGGAATAAATGATCTCTTCTGCCAGCCGGATATCTCCCAATACTTCCTGCAGTCTGTCCTTGATCAGTTCCGCACTTCCCTGTTCCGCCGCTGCGAGCAGTCCCGTCAGCCGGTTCTTCATATCATGCCGGATGTCCTGTATCTGTTCCTGATACCGTTCCATGTCCTGATAGTATTCGTTCCGGTATAAGATTTCCCTCTGGATCATTTCCTCTTCGTGCTGTTTTTCTTCCACTGTCGTATACTTTTCAATCATCAGAAAGATGATATAGTTTGTGATGATAATGACAAAGATGATGCACATGCACAGCACGACCATCTGTGCCGAGATTAATTCTTTTGCAACCTCTATCAGTAAAAAGCAACTGATCAGGCTGCATAAAGGTATCATTGTCAACATATATTGCGTTTCTTTTGGCATTGCTGATAGTCGAATGCTTCTTCTAGATTTCAGTCTGCAAAACACCTCCACAATAGTTGCTTTCAAAAGTGCCATAAAAAACACGATAAAATAATATGAAACCGTGGTATCGTCCAACACCTTTTCCATGAATGCCTTATTAAACAAATATCCTAATGGTTCTGCAACTCCCATAATCCCCATATACAGCAGAACCGCAATCAGCCTGCTTGCAATCCCTGCCTCATACTGGCAGACATATACACAGAGAATTGCAACCATCGTCACAAAATTCAGCCAGCTTATCCCCATCTGGTTCACCGCACTTCCAATCAGCTCGCACACTATCAGCAGAAGGACCGAAAACTCCATGGAAGTTTTTCTGTTTCCGATGAACTCCTCTAAATATCTGCGGTAAATGCAGAGGTCAAAAAGATTTATGACAAGCCTCACCCCATATAATGCCATGTCACATTCCTCCCTGCACAAACGCTATGTGCTTTTCCGTCAGCTCCTTCCGGTACCCTCTTGTCACTCCCAGCTCTGTGCCGTCTGTAAGCATGACCATGCCGCTGGATACGGAATGAACATGTTTCAAATTAACGATAAAAGAGCCATGAACGGCGGCAAACATGCGCTCGTCCAGGTTCTCCCATATTTCATTCAGGTTCATGTTGGACTGATATTTCATTTTCTTTGTGTGGATTATCGCCTGACGCCCCCGCTTTTCCAGATACAGGATTTCGTCAAACTTCAGACTGTACCGCACCCTGCGGTAACTAAATGAGAAACTCTGATTGGTCAGATTCAGATAGGTCCCTGCCTTCTCAAACAGCACACGGAGCCTTTCTTCTGAGATTGGTTTTGGAATAAAATCAAATGTGACAACTTCAAATACACTTGGCATGTATTTGGTATAGCTGGTAAGAAACACCAGCAACGCCTTAGAATCTGTCTCACGGATCTGTTTTGCCACCGCAAGTCCGTCCATTCCAGGCATCTCAATATCAAGAATGTACATATCCGGCTTTTGCTCCGCATCTGCACATTCCCTCAATAATTCTTCCGGTCTGGTATAAAACACATACTCCACCGCATAGTCGATCATACGCAGTGTATAGCGTCTGATCCTTTCAATGTCCTGCTGATTATCATCGCAGATTGCTACCCTCATAAATCGTCTCCTTCTCAAAATATATTGATCAAATATACATCCCGGAGACTGTGCTGCTTTAACGGCCTGTCATCAGCTTTCTCATATACGCAAGCATACGGTCTATAAATGCATCCCGTTCCTCCCTGCTACAGTTTGCAAGGAACAGTTCAATATCAACCTTATGATTTGTATCCCCCGTAACCAGATAAGTCGGCTCAATCCTGTACTTCTCATACAAGATCAGCATTTTCTCCGGCTGTAAACCATAGACACCACTTTCGATTTTGCGATAATGCTCTACCCCTACATCCAGCGTCTCTGCAAAAACTTCCTGCGTATATCCACTGTTTTCTCTGGCGGTTTGCAACCTTTTTCCAATCTGTATATTGATTTCCTTCTTCTCTGTTTTCATGGAATTCACCTCGCTTTTATGGTAATGATACCAACGAGAAATACCCGAAAACAGATTGTAATACAACACTTCAAAAGTCGTATTGCGACATATCCCCATAAACGAAAAGTGAGCAGCAGACACCAATCCGCTACTCGCCTTCTATCTTTCTTTATTCTAATTACATTTCCTGTTATTCCACCAGTTTCCCAAGCACCACATGATTATATTGGTAACTCACAATCCTTTAGCCAAAATCGCAGTTCCATAACAGTCACAGCAATTTTATATTTTACTTCAATTTCAACTTTTTCTGGCGGATTGGCTAAAAGCCTGTCAATATCCTGTTCCTCAACATCAGCCATTTTTGCTATCGTTAGCTTGGATATGCCATGATAGGAAACAAGCACTTCCAAAAAACCGCTTAATTGCTTATCCTTATCTTCAATCGCTCCAAAATACAGAAATCCTGCTTTACTAAGTATTTTAAGACGCAATGCAGGATCATCTGGCAAACATTCCACATTGCCCATTACTACTCAATCTACTGTTTCTTCAGTTATTTCTAAATATTTTGAAAGAGTATTTTTATTAAAACGATACTCCTCAATTAAAGAAGTCAACATTTCTGAAATATTTTTTGTTTTTATCATATTTGTGCCTTAATCTCCACTTGTATCATTTACAATATTGCTTGTAACAAGTGTCCCTATGTGAAAGGCACACTCTACACTTTATTGTTGTTATCTTCCATTTTCCGAGCAATTATAACTTTTCCAATCTACGTTTATCAAATGCTCCAAAATTTAGATGCCAGCTCCCGATTTATGATAGATGAGAGAAAATTAGGATTATTATTCTGGAACACTTTCAGACTTTCAAAAAAAGCCGCTTTATTCTCTGTCTTTATATCTGAAAAAGTTGCATCCAGCTTCTGATCTTTTACATTTTTCTCCACATATTCCTCCGACTGCTTTTCGTAATTATCAACCATCGAAGGATTCTTTTTCACTGCCCCTTCATACCAATTTGTAAGGTATTTTAATGCATTAAGCTGTCTGTCCTCATTGCTACTTTCTTTACTAATCTTCTGATATTCCGTGTATGCACTGCCGTCCATCGTCCTCATCATATCAAGCGCATTTGTAGTCTTTACAAGATTGCTACCATGTCCAAGATATGTACCTTTCCCTACTCCATAGTCCATATTTCCGTTATTGTCAGCTTTTCCTGCGCTCGCAAGCTTTGCGATAGACTCCATTGCTTCCAAAAATGGTTTTCTGCTATCTTCCGGGATAAAATTCTCTGCCGCATATTCCGCTTTTTTCATACCAAGTGAAATATTTGCCTGCCGTTCTTCCTCTGTCATAGAGCCAGTATTTCCAACAAGGAAATTCTGACGGATGATATCATACACAAATCCCTGTTCCTCTTTGCTGCAGTTCTCCACCGCAGATGCAACCGCCTTGTCTGCACCATACATTCCGGAATATGCCGGAAGTTCTAGTGAGTTATCAACCTGCGTAATTTCTTTTTGGAACGCTGCATTTCTCGCCTCCATTGATTCCCGCTGCTCCTGTGTTACATTGGCATCCACTATACCTTTCTTGTTTTCCACAAGTGCAGCCATTCCATCTCCCGAAAATTCAACAATAACCGCATCTCCATACTGCGAACCGATGTCCTTCATCGCCTGCAGGGTTTCTTCCCTTGACATCTTGTCCATAATCTTATTGCCATGTTCATCTGTAGTGTTAAATTCATACTTTACAAGGGTGTCTTTCTTATATATACCATTCCCATATGAGGGAATATTCGTTGTTCCTCTGTAAAACTGACTGTAATCAATATTCATAATATACACTCTCCTCTACTTTATTTTTTCTTAGGTATTTGTGAAATACCAAAAGTCTCATAAATACAATATTTTTACCACATAAAACATACTATATTTTTATAGTTTCATACTTGTATATATATCTTATGCAAACATATAATATCTGCCTAAATCATCAACTTTATATACATTATTTGTCTGAGTGGTGCCATAATTATCACCATAATATATCTTTATTCCTTTCAAATTTTTTGTCCATGCACTTATGTCTGCACAATCATTTTCTGCCGCCAAACATTTTCTGGCAGTAGCATAACAGGAACCCGGCATATCAATTTCCCATGCTTTGCTGGAATCACCATCATACGGAATATATGTAACTCCATTAGGAGTCAAAAATGTAAAACCATCTTTTTCGCGTTTCAGATTTCCTGATATCTCAAGTAAAGCATATAATCCTGCCGTAGACCGCTGTGAACTTACCGGATATTTTTGAAATTCATCAGCTAATTTATTCAGCGTCTCTATATCTTTATCGGATGTTATGATTACCGAAACTCCTTGTGCCTCATTTCCCTTTATCGACAAATAATTTAACCCTGTCTTTGGATCACGTTTTACTACCAATCCCCCCTGTAGCGGTATCTCCTTTATATCAATATTTCTTTTGTCAGACAAATCATTCAAAAGATTTTTCAGTTCACTTGTCATGGTTACATTATACGAAAATGGCTGATCCATATTAATCAGGAACTCCATTCCTGTTTTCTCATCTCTTTGAATTGCTAATTGATCTTCTCTTATATAAAAATCTTTTCCTGTCTGCTTATCTACAATCTCATATGCTGCTACTCCATTCACATATGTAGCATCTTCAATTTTATATCTTTCTGTCTCTATTGGTAATTCAATATCTTGAGAGATACTATTTTGTGTATAAATTCCAAAGTTACTATAATCTGTACTGTTTACATAGGAATCCCTTGTGCTAATCTTATTACTTATACACTCTTGGGCTTTATTCATTGTATCAGAAAAATTTCCTACTGCATTTCTATTATTTTTACTGCATAACATACTTTGTTGTAAGTAACCATTCTCTATTCTCATGATTCTCCCTCCCAATCACTTGGGTTTTATTGAATACTCCATTATAAACTTTAATCTTTTATCTGAAATGTACCGTCTGCTATAACAAACTGTACATTTAACTCAGACATAATATCTTTGTGCTGTGTCCGGTTATATGCTAAAATTTCCCGGATATCGCTTGCATAATCCTGATAGGTCAGGTTATCGCCCGGATTATTTAACAGGTCATCCAGTGTTTTCGGCAGACCATGTATCGCTGTATTTTCCACGGAAAGGTCTCCAAGCGATACACTGCCGCCAGTTGCCTTATATAAAAATTTTTCCACATCCACCGCAGCTTGTAACAGATACTTTTCTTTATCGGACAATGCCTGTATTTCCGAATCCATAGAAAAATAAATATCCATCAGATCATCCGAATACTTTGACAAAACATCCTCTATCTTCTGTTTCATTGCATTATCATTAATGCCATCGACACTTACCTGACCATCCGCCCCAATTTTTATGGAAAACGTGGAATCTGAAATATCCATTCCCGCTTCTTGCAAATCAACAGATATCCTGTCTTTTACTGTGGTATTCATTTTTGCACTTGCATTCGCACTATCCAGCTCTGTTGCGGTACAAAAGATATTTAAAAGGGCATTTTCCTGCTCCGTCAGTTCTTTGCCTGCCGCCTTCTTTTCCAGTAAATTGTGAATCTGCTCATCATCCGGCACTGCCCCACCCTGCATGACAGCTTCTGCCTGTTCCTGATGCAGTTTCTCCATCTGCTCTGTATAATAAGTTTTGTACTTCTGCCGGATTTCCTTAATTGCACGCATCTCCTCCGTATCGATTAAGCCTTCCTGCATCTGCTTCCGGACTGTCCCTGCATATTTCTGAACCTCTGCCATTTCCTGATAAGCTCCATGGCTTTTATCCGCCTGCGTTGTCTGGAAAGAAAGATGATATTCGGCATCCGGGTTTACCGTCGAACCATTCTTTGCCTGTACCTTTACGGTATAACCCGTGTTGTCCGAATTCCAGTTCGGTATGGTAATACTAAGACCGCCATTTCCATTCTCTTTCCCAATGCCGACCTGATTGCCTTCCTCATCATACAAAACCATCTCATAATCATAGCCTTCCGGTATATGATCTAAAGTGATAGTAATATCCCTATTATAGGTATCCTTCACAAAACTTAATGCCCGGTACTCTGTAATATTGAATTCGTAATAGTCCACATCCTCCGTATCCGATAAACTTCCCTTTAAATATCCGTCCGGCTTATTGATAAGTGCCGTCAGATCCAGTGTTCTTCCAAACACATCCTGATCCGTATATTTATTTGTTTTCCAGAAATAATCATTGGAAACTTTACTATTTTCTACTGCAATATTTTTATCAGTGGGTAAACCTTTTTTCTTAAAATCATATCCCACAAGCTGCGCATGCATCTCTACTGTGCGGGTTATTACCATCTGTTCATTCTCCTTGTGTATAATTACTTTTCATAATCATAATACTTTTCTGAAACTGTACTCATACATATCCGAATACATGTTATCATGCGGTTGGGGCGTCAGCCTTCTATCCAATGCCGCCATATCCACCGTAAAACCACTGTCTGCCACAGAGAACGCTCCATTGCTGAATTGAAACTCCGAAGTAAAATCAGGAATCCCCAGATCACCACTTATCCGGTTATGTCCTATGATATTTATCAATGCATCCTTTATCCGCTCTATCTTGGCGTTGTCCTTTGTTTTGTTGATCAGATCAGCAGCTTTTCCCGGCAGCCCGCCAATCTTTCCGTCTGGTGTCAGGTAAAGGTTCTCCAGAGAAATATCTTCTCCCGTAACCCCTTTTAAGTAACGCCTGACTTCCTGCACATCCGTGGCATACTGATAGGTATTAGACGACAGATTTCCCACACTGTCAGCAATTCCTGTGTAATACTGATACATCCGGTCACTGTACTTTTCTTCTACCAGTTTCTGAACCTGTTCCCGGACTTCTTTATCTTCGATACCGCTCACTGTTACATTCCCATTGCTTTCAATCTTTATCTGCATTCCCTCCAGCTCATCACGTGAGATACCTTTGCTTTCCAGATCCTTTACAAAATCCTCGGAAAAATCATGTTTCAGTTCCGCCTTCTGCTGTGCTTTCTCAAAATCTTTCAGGTTGGCAAAAATTTTCACATACTCCATTTCCACATCATCCAGTGTCTTTCCTTCTGCCATGTCCTGCAACAATTCATCCACTGTGCGCCCGCCTTTGTATTTCTTTTCTTCCGGCAGACTTTCAAACTGCTTCTGGTGGAGTTTCTCCATTTCTTTTGTATAATTTTTCTCTGTATCCATCAGGACTTCATTATATTTGTCGAGGCATTCCCTCCAATTTTCATCTTTCCGGCTGTATGCACCGTGAAGGTTCCCGAATGCCTCCCTTATGGCATCGGTCTTTTCCTGTTCTTTATTTTCCGTAACCTTGAAACTGATTTTATAATAATCATGCGGAGAAACTTCTTCCCCATTTTTGTTTTCTATTTTGATACAATATTTATTGGTATTTGTATCCCAGTTCGGGATGGTCAGTGTTTTCCGTCCTTCCCCATCCCATTCTGCCTTTCCGACCTGATTGCCATATTCATCATATAAGGTGAGGTCATAATCGCAGCCTTCCGGCATGTCCATATAGATTTGGACACCGAAGTAATTCTGTATCGTCCGGTTAAAAGGGATGGAAAAGTTATAGAAATCCACATCCTTTTTATCACTGAGATTTCCTTTCAGACTGCTGGTTTCGTCCTTAATCAGAAAATCCAGATCCAGAAACGTACTTCCCTTCTTCTTGTCCGAAACCTCATAAGTGGTATGCTGTCTGCGATAAGTGTCATTGCTGCCAAGTGTACAGGAATCTTCCTGAAGTGTCATATTTTTCTTCAGTTTTCCTTCAAAAAATGCCACTGTTTCCTTTCCAGACATGAAAAAAATCGGTTTTTGACGAAATGCCGCCCCATATGTAGAATGATTACTGTTTATTTCCATTTCTTATCCTTCCTCCCGAAAAATATCTTACCTGCATTCTTATGCTTTCCTGTCAAAAGATGAGCCTACTGTATAACAGGATTATCCCGTAAAATAATACTGCTTTTCTCATATGCTGCCGCCGCCAACTGGCTATTTAGATATTCGTTTTGTACAGCTTTTCGTCTTGCCATCTCATCGTTGTCATTTTCCGTTTCTGTTCCAGTCAATTATAACTTTTCCAATCTTTCCAGAAACGCAACATAGAATTCTCTTTCTTTCATACAAGCCCTCTGAACTTCTATGCTTTTAGGGACATATTCCAGTGGATGGTCTAAATTATATAAAGCCTGTTTCGTTGCCTGAATTGCAGATTCTGTTGTGTTTCCCAAAATGTCGATGTTATCCACATCGCCCTCGCCCTTCATCTGCTTATTCAGCCTTTGTATCATCATCTGTGATATATGGCTCAACATTCCGTTTTTCTTTATTCCCATACCATTCGCATTTACTTCCTTCGCTGCTTCCATCCATGCATCTTTTACATCCTGCGGAGCATTCGGACCAATCATATCAAATGCTTTTTCGTTAAAATCCGTATCTGCCATATATGGATTTATACTCTCATTTTCCTGTTTGGCACGTTCTGTACTAAATTGAGGAATATTATCCTGTCTGCGTCTGTTTTCGTATGGCACACCATTCATAGAATAGTTGGAACTAATCTGCATATATCAATACCCCTTTTTTATTTGAATTGCATTATTATCATTAGGCTTTCGCTTCAAAAACTGGTCTTTTCTCCAGATAATCCGGTAATTCTTTTAATTCAGAATTCATACCATTCTTTACGGCATTATATTCCTTCCAGTAAATGGAATAAAATTCATCTTTTCTTGTAAGTTCTGCCGGAGTCATTTCGTATCCCCAGCCAGCACCGGTATTTGACAATACATTGACACCCTGACCCTGAATTTGAACACCATAACCTCCTGATGTTAAAATAGTGAAATTTAATGTTCCACCTCCTGCCAGTGCAATCTGCTTGTCTGCAAGATTCTGATTTTTTCCCTCTGCCTGTTCCAAAAAATCCAGTAAGGTTAATTCTCCGATCCCTTTACATTTTGGATTGGTATTTTGATTTTTCATTGCACTTTTTGCCTGTTGGTACAACTGCTTTCTATCCGGTGCAACCTCTGACAAATATTCTGCCCTTAACTGCAATACCTGCCTTGAAATAGCATCTTGTTCTGTCTTATCAGTAGCATTGGCAGCCTTTTGTGCCAGTTTCTTAATCTCACTCACAAATTCAGTCTGCGTTCTTGTACTTTTTCCTTTCGATGGAATATAAGACCAGTTTGGTTCTCCATTACTACCAGAAGTAATTAGCTGTTCCCTTCCAACTGTTCCTATATTTGAAAAAGAGATTCCCATAAATCCACCTCACGGTTCATAAATAAATCTATCCCTTTATATCTACTGACTTTCTGCCACTCTACTCTCTGGTGATGCCATCCTATGCACCAATTAGATATTTTTCTTTTATCAAATCCTCTTATGCCTTAACATTACAACTTCCTCCGATAGATGGAGCTGTACCTACTGCCTGTGCTACAACATTCTCTGTAATGCTTTTCATATCCGTACCAATTGCAAATATTGTGCGTCTTTCTTCCTGAATTTTCTTCATCTGCTCTTTTCTTTCAGCTCTCCGTTCTGCAAGTTTTTGTTCATTTTCTTTCTTTTTCTCGATTTTTCTATCTTCATCAGCCTTTTTTTGTTCTTCGCTTGGTCCTGTAATAACCATGGAGCCCATATTACCATCCTTATCTATCCATACCTGACGATACTTAACTTCACTACCAGTCATTGATTTAATCATTGAGTCAGCCCATCTATCTAATGCTGGAATTTTTGACAACATATTTTCATATTTTGTGGCAACCTCTGGATTACTCATCATCCTATTTAAAATCTCAGGAGCAATCCTCACATCTGTTTTTCCTGTACGATTAGCTGTTTTTACATTTTTATCCGAACTTCCTGCCACAATATCTATTTGAGGATTTTTTTCCTGCAATTTTTTTACATAATCTTCCTGACTCTCTTCTGTTTTGCTCACCTGTGAATTTTCCTTTGTTTTTTGAATATCACAAGCTGCCTTTTTAACCGTGTTCTTGTAACCTGATGCATAATACGATGTGTAACTGCTGTTATTGATACCTGTAATTGCCATAATCCTACCTCCCTGTTATTGAAACTTAAAATAATTTCTATTATATTGAACGACTTGGATATTTAATTTCTCTCAGCCTCAATATGATATGTAATTACTATTTTTATTTGTAAATCATAGTACTAACATCATCAAATCTTAATGCTCATCAATAACTGCTCTCTATTAGGCTGAATCATTGTATATTTCTCCTTAAATGAGGTAATTGCACCATACATTTTCTCAGTTAAATTTTCTGGGATTTCGTCCTTTCCCCTGGTTTTTTGCTCCTCAATGTAAGCCGATGCCAAAGTTGACCTTGTGGTAATTTTTGAAATTTTATTCATTTCTTCACCAATAATTCCACGGGCATGCTGATTGGTTGTCTCCATTGTCACAAAGTCATCCACTGTTTTTTTATATGCAGCATCTAAATTGCTTAACTCTTCATCCTTTGTAAGCTTACGAGGTCCATTTTCATCAGCTACATATATTTCTCTGGTTCCATTTTCATAGCCCTTCACAATTTCATCATATAATTCTGCGTATGCTTTAACATAATTATTTGCCTTGTCAGTAATATTTAAGGCACTTTTTCCTGTATCAACATTTTGATTCTGCTGTGCTGCCTTCTTTTGAATTTCATAACTATAATCAATATCACTGATTTTTTTACTCGCTAACAGTTCCTTTCTTTGAACCACATCATCATATTTTTCCTGTCCACTCTGCTGTATACGATTACGATAATACTCCAATCCCTCATTAGAAATCGAAAGCTTCACTGATTGCCCCACTGTATGTTTTTCGTTTGTCTGACTATTTCCTTTCTGTACTTTATCAGTATTTTTTTCCATTATTGAATTCGTATTATTCATGTAATTAAATATTTTCATATTGTCACCTCAATTTCCATATTTATACAATGTCATTGACGGATAACGTCTGGTGAATGTCAAAGAATTTGATCCTACTGCATAATCATAATAATAATTAAAACTTTCTATATCTATTAACTTACCTGTTGACGGATCAATAATAACTGTCACGGCTTTAAAGTCCTGCCACAAATTATTCTCTTTATATGCCCCTGTGCATCTGCAATGAACACTGTAGAAGTTACTGTTATTTTAATTGCATACTTCATGCCTTCATATCAAAATTATCTTGCAATATTATGTTTTCACCTACACTACCAGTCTTTTCTTCACTATTTAGTGCTTTTCTCGCCTCACTAAATGCCTCATAATATGTCATTTTTAATGCTGAATGAACCTGTGACTCTGCTTTTGTTTCTTTTTCCTGCCAGCCTACTCCCCCTGTATAGGTCAAAACTTCTTCGCCCTCTTCATTGTATACATGAATTGCCGAGCCTGTCCCTGTTCCCTGATATTTTGCCTCATAAGGTATTCCAAACAGCATACAGAGCCATTTTTTGTCTGCTTCCTCAACTTCTTTCATTGCTGACATATTACCTGAATTCATTGATTGACTAAACTTTCCAATTAAAGCAGCTCTATTCGGGGCTACTTTGCTTACTTCCGTCTTTCTCAAATTCATAAATGCATTTCCCATATATACATTGTCCTGTGCATCTTTTTTTGCCAGATCAACAATCTTCTCTTTTAAAGAATCCGTTAATTTCCATTTGTTTTTTTTAGAAGATTTAGAAACATTTTTATTCGATGTGTTCCACACTTTTGCTGTGCTATAATTATTTGATATTTCCATTTAATTGAATCACCTCTCTGTTCTGTCATTTATGTAATCATACAATTCCTTATATGACAGATAACCTGATAAGTTGTTCGTATCATATTGTAACTGCATAAATTCTTTAATCATGCTCATATAGTCTTTCTTTTCATTTATGCTGTCAGAATCATAAGTGATGTTGCCATTCACACCACCAGCCGCATTCATGAAATCTCCAAAAGCATTTTTCGTAAAGCCTTCTACATCACTATATGTTGTATATGCAAGCATTTCCAAATAACTTGCATTTCTTGGATCAACATCATTTATCTGTACATTTGTATCTGTGTAATTTCCTTCTTTGTCCCAATATCTTACCCTGTATTCTGGGTTTGCCGAATCATATGCATCTGATTTATATACAGATGCACTACTGCCATCCGGAAATCCTACTGCTGTTAATGCATTTCCACTATCTTCTGTTCCCGACATATGTAATGTAATATTAGAAGATGTACTGCTTACATTTGATAACAAACCGGAATTCATACCGTTCGCTTTCGCAGTGTTTCTTTTTGTTCCTGTATAATAATTTGAATAATTATAACCGTTAATTCCTGCTATACTCATTTTCGTTTCCTCCAATTATTTTCATTCCTCTGTCATTCGGAATCTACTCACTCTCCATAACGGTCCAAAGACCATGCCTTTACAGGATAATCACAAGAAAGTACCCGACAAAAGCATACTATATTTTTATATCTACTGACTTCTTTCCACTCTCAACATACTCTCTCGTAATGCCATCCAATGCACCCTCCGGTATTGGTTTACCCGCTTTCCATGTAGGATCAGCAGCTTTTGCGGCTTTTGCAAATGCCTGTCTGTATTGATGTTCATATTGTTCCATTGTCCAGCCTGCTGATAAGCGGTCATCCTTATCCATTTTTCTGTATAAATTGTTATATACACTCTCCCTTTTGGTAGTATCACCATTTAAAGTACCGTTTTCATTTAAGAATTCTTTCTTTGCCAGTTCAAACATTTCTTCCCGGCTACTCTCTGGAATAGAAATGATATGTTTATAACTGTTTCTGTTCTCATCCGTTACCGCAAGTCCTGTTAATCCGGTATTCGGATCAATCCAGTCTCCATTTTTGTCATATTGGCTCATCAGGTTCTTAATTGCCTGAACATTCGTAAACATTGCACCGTTTCCATTCTTCATCATCTCACTCAATGCTGCTTTATACTTTTTACTGTTTGTGTCAATCCCTGCTGCTTTTAATTGTTTCTGTACAGAGCTGCTGTTCATTTGGGACAACTGAATATTGTTGACTAAATTTGTTTTTGATGTTCCAAATGTCGTTTGAAATAAAAAACCGTAGTCCGTAATTCTTGACATAAGCGAAACCTCCCATCATTAAATTTTTTATATGTATCATCCATTTTATTTTTTTATATCGACACACTCCTTCTGATATTTTACCTTTTCTGCACCAAGTACGATTTTTTTGCACGAAGTAAGACTTTTTATGAATTGAGGAATAACTCAGCAATAAATTTATTTCCATCACTTTTCAATATTAAATTTCCATCATATTTTTTTACACTGCTCTGAACATTCAGCAGTCCTATTCCACCGCCTTTTCCTTTCGCTGATACCGGAAAACCATTTTTCCACTTTACCTCCCCGCAGTTATTTTCGATGCTGGCAGCTATCATTTTATGGTATGAGCCAATCTTAATCGAAATATATTTCTCTCCTTCCAGCTTCTCTGCTGCCTCAATCGCATTATCTAATAAATTTCCAAAAATAGTTGTAATGTCGATTGGTGCAAGGAAATTCAGATTCACATTATCCACCTTTATGGTTACTGAAATACCTTTTTCCCTCATAACGGATTCTTTATCGGTAAGAAGAATGTTTAATATTGGATTTTCTGTGTATTGAACCGGAATGAGTGGCTTTAACAGTTCTCTGATTTCCGCTGCATATTCTCCTGCCGTATTCCCCTGCTCTGCACCATATAATCCTTCGATTGCTTTAATATGCTTATTTACATCATGTAATATGTGGACGGTTTGATCATATTTTTTTGTCTGCGTCAAATAGTATTCGTATTGTACCTTTGCCTGCTGCTCTAATGCGATCAACCGCTTTTCATAATAGTTCTTTTCATCTGCCATTTTAACAAAATATAAAAGGTATAGATCTGCCAGAACAATGCACCCCATGTTGACTGCACATAAGTAATTTTCTTCTCCATTTTTAAAATTCTCTACAATTACACCCATGTTAATCAGATTGTATAGGAGTATAATTCCATACATGATGTACCTTGTCTTTGCATAAGGAATATCGCTCTTTTTCACAAACCTGTTTATGAATGTATAATACAAAAAAATAAGTATTACTTTTGAAAATGTTACCTCAAGGCAGTAAAGCATCGTTTCATTCACATTTTTTATATCTGCTGCCTGCAAAATACATTGTAAAAGAATCACTCCTAATGATTCACAGACAGACATGCAAAATACCAATGCCTCACATTCAATGATACGTCTTAACGGTTTATCCATATCCTCATAATACAGAGCATATGCGATCACCCCCGTCAACACGCCCCAGACCACCAGATTTAATATGGAATGATTGAGCATATTTATACAGAATGTAAATATTACTGTGGTAGTCTCAATCACAATATATACATATCTATTTCGACTACTCTTTTTATACTTTCCATTCATAAACTGGAACAGTATGTTACTTATGATAAAACAGGAAAGAGCATTACATAATATCAGTAAAATCGTATTCATCGTTTCTCCTATGAATTTTTCTGCAAAAATTTATTTACTTCTTCTCTAAAATCGCTGCTTCTCTTTTGCGCAATCTGGAGTTCTTTTCCATTATCCATATAAATGGTAAAGCCTTTTATTTTTTCAATATGCCTTAAATTAACCAGATTTCCCCTGCAATTCACAACAAAATCATAGGGCTGCAGTTCTTCAACCAGTTTTTCAAAAATGCAGTCATACTCATATGTGATATCAGACAACGCTATCAGTACTTTTCTTGATCTTTTTATGTATTCAAAATATAAAATGTCCCTGAGTTTCAATTTGATTGACAGATACTCTTTCCCATTGCTGTCCGTCACTTTATAAAAATCCTTTTCTGCTCCGGTATCCGGCAGTTGATCCAGTAGTTCCAACATCTGCATTTCCAATTTATCATATTCCAGTGGTTTACATAGAAATGAAAATGCATGAACTTCGTTAATGACCTGCATACAATATTCTTCATAACTCGTAATATACACTAATTTCACATCCGGAAATTTTTCCTTTAATTTTCTCCCCAGTTTAATACCATTCAGTTCTTCCATCGAAATATCTAAAATTCCGATATCAATGTTGCTGATATTTTCAAGCATTTGATTTGCAGACGCAAATTGCTCAATATGATAAGCAATCTTTTGACTTGTAAAAATCTTATGCAGCATATTCACTGCACACTCAAGATCTGCTATATCGTCATCACAAACAGCAATTTCCAGCATATTACTCACCTTCTTCCTATCTTCCTACTATATCGGTAATTTTTATTTTTCCATTAAATAAATATAAAGTACTCTGCATATTATCTAAATAGGCTCTAAATAAATATCATATATATAGAAAATGTGCCATCATCTTGACGGCACATTTCCTATATTTTCCCCCCAAATTATATTGCTACAGTATAGAATACCATTGTCTGTCCATACTATCAGCTTCATACTGATATGTAATCAACTGATTCATGTCTTTTAAACCCGCCATTTCTATTAGGTTCTATCATTATATTATAGTTTTCATATTTTTATAGTATCCTGCATTATCCATAACACTATTATTGCCAGATGTACCCACAGTACTTACCTCAGAGTCCGAAATATTATACCCTGCCTTAAATGCAAGAATATCCTCCAATCCATATTGATTTTTATAATCCGTCAGCATATAGATATTATCTCGTATTTCCTCATATTTCGCATTGGCTTCCTGGGAGTTCATTATTTTACACATTTTCTCTGGAAGTCCGGTAATCTTCCCATTGTCATCTACGTTTATATCGTCAAATGAATACTGTCCATTTGTTGCTTTCTGAATGAACTGTTCCACTTCATAGTAAGCATTTACTAATCTATATTGTGTGTTAGAAATATCTGCTGTCTGAATATATTTTTCCCACATATCATCAGCAAAATTTTCCGATATCATATTTTTTATCTGTTCTTTGTTTTCTTCTGTAATGTCCCCGTTAATCGTAATAGTTCCAGATACATCTATTTCAATTTTCCATGATGTATCTGGCAGTTCAATTCCTTTTTCATTTGCTATTCTTTCTATTTCTGCATAAAAATCGTTTTTTATATAATTCGACTTCTCTGCTCTCTCATAATCAGATAAATTGGCAAATATTTTCACATATGCCATTTCCGACACACTTAACTGCTCCCCCTTTTTCATCTTATTTAATAATTCTTCTACACTATCCGTTCCCGAATATTTTTCATCTTCCGGCAACGCTTCAAATTGCATCTGATGTAATTTGTCAATTTCGCTTTGATATGTTTTTTCATATTTCTGCTTTATTGCATTTTTTTCTTCTGAATTATCTGCATTTGCTATTTCTTGTGAGTGCTGCACATTACTACTTGAAGTATCCCTGTTTTTCGTTTCCGTAATTTTTATTCTATAGGAACCTTCCCCGGAATCCGATGTCATATTGGAATTTTCTACTCTGATCACATAATCTGATGTAACGCAGTCCCAATTAGGTACCGTAAGCTGTTTATTACCATGTCCATCATCTGTCGCTATTCCAATCTGATTGCCATATAAATCGTACAATACTAAATTATATGCCTGACTATTCTTGCTTTCCAATGAAATCGTTATCTCTGAAGATATACCCATTTTAGAGTAAAAACTTTTTTGCGGATAAGAAAAAGAATAGTAATCTACATCATATTTTGAATCGATTGTTCCCTCTAAATAACTTTCATTATTATGCAACAATGTTCCTATATCATATGTACTGTAATAGCGATCTACCTGATCATCGTATTTCGTATGCTGATGATAACTATCATTCTTATTTGTTTTGGCATTTTCTATTAACACCGTTTGCTCATTTAATTCTTTCATCGGCGATTTAAAACTTTTTGCTGCATTTCCTGTCTCATATATTTTACTATCTACTATTCCGCCACCTATATAATGTACATAGTGTCCCATCTTATCGTCACCTCTTGGAATCCACGGATGGTATAAAAATACCATCCGTAATTTATTTATCTTTCTAAATATTTAGCCCACTATTATTCCGAAAGGAACTAAATAATCCAATGTATCTGTTATGAATATCTGATATACCTTTGGTGTTTCAACCGTACAAAATGTCTTTTCCCCAGATGCAGGAGTTTTCATTTGATTACCTTTTTGTTGACCGTACAATGAAGATACGGTATTCAGACCAGAACCAATATACATATTTCTGTTCCTCCAATCAGATCAAAATTTTTTCTATATGACTAAACATTTTTCATGGTTAACAATTTGCTCAATTCCTCTATTTCCTTTATAGGATAAAATAACTTGCTCTCCCAGTCCCATCTCATCAAACAACCATATTACGCACATAAAGTCCAACATTGCATAAATGAAATATATACCGCATAAAAACATCCTATATTTTTATATCTACTGACTTCTTGCCACTCTCAACAGACTCTCTTGTAATACCATCCAATGCACCAGCCGGTATTGGTTTACCCGCTTTCCATGTAGGATCAGCGGCTTTTGCTGCTTCTGCAAATGCCTGTCTGTATTGATGTTCATATTGTTCCATTGTCCAGCCTGCTGAT
>ENA-OPSN01000549-OPSN01000549.1-human-gut-metagenome-genome-assembly--contig:-NODE-549-length-19226-cov-3.294090_pt1 | contig 19226 bp, 19 predicted proteins | sample MGYA00241808_ERZ501907 | MGnify/ENA primary metagenome ERZ501907 (study PRJEB25962, sample SAMEA2042218) | human gut metagenome | biome: human gut; feature: human-associated habitat; material: faeces...
CCTGCAATACGGCGAGCGGGTGTTCGGTATCCGTGAAGGCTCGGAGGACGAGCGCATCGACCGGACGATCCGCGCCACCGAAGAGTTCTTCCGCTCGCTGGGACTGGCTACTCGCCTGCACGAATTGCAGATCGGGCAAGATACGATCGACGAGATCGTCCGTCGCTTCAACGAGCGCGGCTCCCGGCTGGGCGAAGCGGGCAACATCACGGGCGACGTGACCCGCCGTATCCTCGAACTCTGCAAATAAGGGTAGGAACCGAAACAGGCGAAGCGGGTTTTCAAACCCGCTTCGCCTGTTTACTTCGTAATCATCCCCAATCCATGCCATCTGCACCGAATTATGCTCACACCTGATTCACGAACAGCACAAAAGTATTTCCGGAAAAATCCGGACTGCAAACACCCGAAAACTGCGAGCAACGACAACTCCGAGCCAAATGTCGAAGAGCAAGGCCTATAAATCGAGTACAGATCCCTTCTATTTTACCGAAGAAATTCCCTTGAACGTATAATAACGGGCCGCCAGGTAGCTGTAAAGAGCTACGGCGAGCGATGTGATACACTTGGAAGGAGTCGGCCACAGACCGCACACCTCGACCAAAAATTTCATACAGGCGTAATTGAGCAAAATAGATCCTACGACTGTCAATAGATAGCGCCCCAACTGTTTGCCCGCCGCAACAGGCAGCGTGCGGAACGCGACATAGCGGTTCAGCCAGAAGCCGGTGAAGAACGTAATGGGAAAAACCAGTACCAAAGAGGCGATATGCGGCGACATAACCACGAATCCCAGGTCGAAATAACGGCCTGCAACCAGAAAATGATAGATCAGGGCATAGCTGACCGCATCCACGGACAGCGTGATCGCACCGCAGGCCCCGTAACGGAAAACCGTTTCGGATATCACACAAGAAAAAGGGCGCCGATAAAACCAGTCGATCGCACGCCGCAGGATCAGTGCAAAAGTCATCGTTTTTTCGTATAGGGCCACACTTCCTTCAGACCGGCCCCCGCATTTCTCATAAAGTCACGGCACTCCGCAGCAGAATCGCTTTCGAAAACGGAAACCATCCACTTCTTCCCGAAAAAGTAAATCCGGAAGTTTGTGTCCGACAGGCGGGCCCGGGCTTCGGCGACGGCTCGCCGGGCATTCTCCTCGGTGCTGTAAACGCCCCAAACCACATACGTTCTGCCGGGAATCATCCTGGCGACCTCGGGAACCGGCGCTTCGTAGTCGGCGTCAAGATCGGCGCGGCCCGCACCCGTCGCGCCCTCGGAAAGGGTTTCGACGCCAGCCGCCTCATCATCCTGCGACGTTTCGACGGGACGGCTCTCAGCAACCGGCTCGGAGTCTATCGCACCGGATTCGGCATCACCTCCGGTGGCTTCGGGAGTTTCGCTCCCGGTTCTTGCCGGGACGGATGAAACGACCTCGGCAACGGGAAGGACCTCCTGCTTTTCAGAATCGCCCACGAACGGCAGCCGCATCCACTCTCCGTACTGCCAGATTCCGTAACCGACAGCCGCCGTACAAAACAAGGCGATCCCCAGATAAAGGGGTAGCCGGGAATATCGGCGTTTCAGCGGCAGCGGATCGTGTCCGAGAGGATTGAGAACGGCATCGAGCTGCGAATCGAGCCGAAAGTAGCGGTGATTGAGCTCCCCGACTCCCGGAATGGAGATTCCGTCCTCCACCCGGGCTTTGTCGAGCCACCGGGAATAGATATCTTCGGCCGCAGCAACATCGCAAGCCCCCGCCCGAGCAATCAGGTCTATCACGGAAACGCCCCGCTGCTCGGAGAGGAGAAAGGCAATGCGCCGGGAAGGACGTTCCAACTGCCGAGCCGATGCACGCCAGGCACTCCGAAATTCGGGAACGAGCGAGCCGACTCCCGGAAACCAAATTTCCCGTCCGTCGGCCAGCGCATTGAAAACAATCTTATTTACCTCGTCCTGCATCATTTCATACGACGATGTTTACGTGGCTTGGAACTGCCGCCCTGCTGCCGGACAGTCTGCTGTCGAACCACCCGCACCGTATCGGGATCTACCGGAGAGCGGTGCATGCCCCGGTAAATCATATAAATCCCCAGCAGAATGAACGGAATACTCAACAACTGTCCCATATTCAACAACATACCCTGCTCGAAAGCCTCCTGATCCAACTTGATGAACTCGATGAAAAAACGAGTCAGGAAAATCCCGATCAGCCCCACGCCGAACATCACGCCCGGACGACGCCGTCCCAGGTCGCGCCCGTAATAGAGCCAGCAAAGGATTCCGAAAATCACCAGGTAGCAGAACGCTTCGTAAAGCTGGGTCGGATGTTGCACGGGGATGGAGTCGATAGGAACATTCGGATAAAGCCGGACGAACTTGAACCCCCAGGAAACATCGGTCACCGCCCCCACGATCTCCGAATTGAACAGATTACCCAGACGGACGATGGCGCCGCCGATAGCGACCGGTACCATAATCCGATCGAGCGACCAGATATAAGGAAGTTTATTCTTGCGCGAAAAAAGCCAAAGACCGATCAGCAGGCCGACGGCAGCGCCGTGACTGGCCATGCCGCCGTTGCGGAAATCCGTAATGATAGCCCAGGGATGGGCAAGAAAATACCCCGGTTCATAAAAAAAACAGTGTCCCAGACGGGCACCGAGGATCGTGGCCAATGTGCCATAGACGAAAATCGACTCCGAAACCTTCTGGGGCAGCCCTTCGCGTTTACAGACCTGGTCGAAGAAAAGCATGCCGCCGAGAATCGCCAGCACCCACATCAGTCCGTAATAACGGATATCGAACGATCCGATCGAAAAAAAGACGGGATTGAAATCCCAGACAACGGTTATTGGAAGGATCATACGTTATGCAAAATTAGTGGGAATGTCCTGTTTGAGCCTTTTTGAGCGTAAACGAGAAGGTCGTTCCTACTCCCAACTCGCTGCGGACGTTGATTCGCTCGCCGTGAGCTTCGATAATATGCTTGACGATCGCCAGTCCGAGCCCCGTACCGCCCTGCTCGCGTGAACGGCCCTTGTCCGTACGGTAAAACCGCTCGAAAATACGGGGCACGTCCTCCTTGGCGATACCGACGCCGTTGTCCTCGACTTCGACGAGGATCTTATCCAGCATATCTCGGAATTTGATTCGCGTTACACCCCCCTCCTTGCCGTAACGGATCGAGTTGATAATCAGATTGACCAACACCTGTCCGACGAAATGCTTGTCGGCACAGACCCAGAAAGGCGAAGGCAGGCTGTCGGCCCCCCTTACCTGAATCTTAATTCCCTTCTTATCGGCTTCGATTTCGGCCTGTTCAGCAATCTCGCGCGTCATGGCAGCAATGTCGAAAGACTCCATTTTCAGGCGCGTCATATTGCTCTCGAGCTTGGAAATGGTATCCAAATCATTGACGATGTCGATCAAACGGTCGATGCTCTTCTCGGCCCGTTCGAGGTATTTACGGTTGATCAGGTCGTCCTCCAGACCACCGTCGAGCAATGTCGAAATATACCCCTGAATATTGAAAATCGGGGTTTTCAACTCATGGGCCACATTACCCAGATACTGCTTGCGGAACGATTCCGTTTCCTTGAGCCGCGCGATCTCCTTGTCGTTGGTATCCGCCCAGGCGGTCAGCTCCTCGGAAATGTTTTCGACGTGCTTGTCCTTGAGCTCATCCAGAATCTCCTGCGTATGCACGTTACGCGAAAGTACGATCGAGTAGATCGGCTTCAGCTTATAAGCCACGTACTTGCGAATAATAAACAACGTCAGTAACGTCATACCGACAAACACGGCGCAAGCCACGCAGAGGGTCTGCCACCACACCGCTTCGAGCAGCCACATGGCCGCCGCGACGACGATCGCAGCCACCGCCGCAACCAGCAGCGAAGCGAACTCCTTGGTTTTGATAGGCATCATTTCAGGTAATTTTTCATGAGCCGGGCAATGTACTTGCCGATAATGTCGAACTCCAGATTGACCAACGTACCGGGTTTGATCCGGTTGAAGTTGGTGTGTTCATAGGTGTAGGGAATGATCGCCACCTGGAACTGTCCCTCCTGCGAATTGCAGACCGTCAGGCTGACACCGTTGACCGTAATCGACCCTTTCTCCACCGTACAATTATCCCCCGCAGGTTCGTATTTGAACGTAAAATACCAGCTGCCTTCGGCATCATCGACGGCCGTACAAACGGCCGTCTGATCCACATGGCCCTGGACGATATGGCCGTCGAGCAGCGCATCGGGCCGCATCGAACGCTCCACATTGACGATATCGCCGACCTGCAACTGGCCCAGATTGCTGCGCAGCAGCGTCTCTTTCATTGCCGTTACGGAGTAGGTATCCTCCGTAATATCCACCACGGTCAGGCATACGCCGTTGTGGGCAATGCTCTGATCGATCTTCAACTCCCCGCAAAAATCCGCACGAAAAGTGAAGGTCTTATTTTGTTGTTCGATACGGATATCGGTGAGCGTCACCGTTCTTTCCACGATTCCTGAAAACATAATTCGATTTTAGATTTTAATTTCCAACTTGCCCACGACCTGATATACCTGCTCGATATCGGAAGCCTTGACGAAAATATCGTCGAAATTTTCCCGGTCCGCAGCAACCAACCGCCATTCGGAATCCCGCTCCGAAGTGCGAACTATCCGCAAAGTTATGATTTTTTGACAGACAATCACGTATTCGAGTCCGGGAATAATCTCCTCGGGCGTCATTTTTTTCAGGAACACGATCGATCCGGACGGAATAGAATATCCCATAGCCTTTCCGTTATACAACATAGCCAAATCGCATCCCGTCAATTGCGGAATCACCATTTCCCGATCCGAAGTCAATTCATCAATGCGCGTAATATAAGATTCAACATCCGCCTGATAAAACGGAATTTGCACCCCGCATAATTTCTCGTCCACAAACATCTGCCCCTCGCCGGTAAGCAGCCACGCCAGGCTGACTTCCGGGAATTTGGTCACGATCTTGTCGGCCAGGTTCCGGGAAATACCATTATTTCCCTTTTTTATCTGATAGAGGTTTTCACCCCGCGGCAATCCAATATAGAGTGCAAAGTAGTTGATAGTCATATTCGCCCAGCGAATAACGCTGTCGATTCTTTGCCAATTATCCATTTTTTGTCGCATAATTCAATTTTTTTTATACCTTTGTGCCACCGGTCCCGTAGTTCAATGGATAGAATTTAAGATTCCGGTTCTTACGATATGGGTTCGAATCCCGTCGGGATCACTTCCAAGGCGCCTTCTTCAAGGCGCCTTTTTTATTGCATACCCCCATTACGACATACTAATATAATAATTTTGGACAAATATAATGATAAATTACGGTTATATAATAATCTAATTCATCTAAAATCGTTCCCACCTATATTATTAGAAAAGCATTATCGGCCCACGACCGGTAATTCTATCTGCTCGACACACCCTTGCAATTATCGGAATTGATCCATCCTTAAAAAGAACAGGATACGGTTGTCCAAACGACGCTCGCAGCGAAAACAACGTACTTTTACGTACCATGGCTCCGCAGGGAGGGGAAAAAGGAACTCAAACAAATTCGGCCCTGTCCTCTCCTCGCATCATCTTTGCAGAAGACAGGACGCTCCCGGAAATTTTTGAAAGCAAACATTCATAATTACGTCCGCCTTTTCGTATCTTTGACTTCTTCTTAGATACTTCGCCTCGGCAAAACGCAAATAAATTTGCTTTTGCACGCGGCTTATTCGTATCTTTGCAGAGGATAGGAGGCGGTTCGGCAATCTTTGCGTGCAAGCCCGCACGATTGCCTATACACCTTTCACTATAGCAGCGGTAATGGGGAACAAATTCCACCCGCTGCATTATCTTTGCCCGAAACAGAATGGACTATGAGCACCGAAAAAAACATCCGGAACATCGAAAGCGACCTGGAGTTCGAAAATCAGATCCGCCCCCGCGAACTGGACAACTTCGCCGGGCAGGAGAAGATCGTGGATAACCTCCGGATTTTCATCCAGGCGGCTCTGATGCGAGGCGATTCGCTCGACCACGTGCTGCTGCACGGTCCTCCGGGACTGGGTAAAACCACGTTGGCGAACATCATCGCCAATGAAATGCATGCACAATTGAAAGTCACATCCGGGCCGGTGCTCGACAAACCGGGCGACCTGGCGGGACTTCTGACCAACCTCAACCCCGGCGACGTACTTTTCATCGACGAAATACACCGTTTAAGTCCTCTCGTCGAGGAGTACCTTTACTCCGCGATGGAAGACTACAAGATCGACATCGTACTGGACAAGGGTCCTTCCGCACGTTCGATACAGATCGAACTGGCTCCCTTTACTTTGATCGGCGCGACGACGCGCAGCGGCCTGCTGACATCGCCGCTGCGGGCCCGGTTCGGCATCCAATGCCACTTGGAATACTACGATTCTTCGGTTCTGAAAGGTATCGTAAACCGCTCGGCCCGCATTCTCGACGTTTCGATCGACAGCGATGCGGCGTTGGAAATAGCCCTCCGTTCACGCGGAACGCCGCGCATCGCCAATGCCCTGCTGCGCCGTGTGCGTGACTTCGCCATGGTCAAAGGCGAAGGTCATATCGACCTCGACATCACGCGGTTCGCCCTGACAGCCCTGAATATCGACTCCCGGGGACTCGACCAGATGGATAACAAAATACTCTCGACGATTATTGAAAAATTCGGCGGCGGCCCCGTCGGACTGAACACCATCGCTACGGCAGTCAGCGAAGATGCCGGGACTATCGAAGAGGTTTACGAACCGTTCCTGATCAAAGAAGGGTTCCTCAAACGAACGCCACGCGGCCGGGAAGCGACCGAAATGGCCTATGCACATCTCGGATTCTCCCGGACGGACCATGGCGAACAGTCCCTGTTCTGACGCCAAAGACACTATAATCGAATATGTTAAATGAGGTCATAAACAACGAGTGAAGATGAGAAATTTAGTAATATGCTTTTGCACACTGATAATAGCGATATGTACGTGTGCTTGTGAAAGCAATAACGATGTGATCGAACACCAAACTGGTGTTTGGGTTAGCGACAAGGCAGAGTTGTTGCTGACCGATAAGATTATGATGTATTTTGAAAAGCAGTCGGATGATGCCGTTTTGGTGATGCTTAAAGTAGATAGCATTACAGAAGATTGCACGCTTTTCAGTAAAGATACAATCATCAGACAATCTATTCCCGAAGACTTTGCAATGAAGCACATTTCTTCCAACGAAATAATAGTCAATGGACAGAAAATGGTCAAAGCTGAAACTATCGAAATGTGCGAACCCTACGACATGACAGCAGCCAATGATTCAAATGCACTTGCCGACAGATTAACAGAGTGGCGATTGGGTGCTTGGGTTAAAGTTGATAAAACAACAAATGACATCGATGCAGCAGTGAACACCCCGAGGAATATGTTCGTATATAATATTGAAAACGGCATGTATTATTTGCGTGCTGCGAGAATTGAGAATGTGAACGAAGGTACTTTATTCTATCAGAATATCCGTTTGATGAAGAATCCAAATACGAAAGAACGGACGGTTTATTTTTCTCCGAACAACCAAAATGAAGTATTGGGAGCACTTGAAATTAACTTGGATGGATTCAAGCCAGGAACCTGTTATTTCGACCCGAACGGGGGCATATATTGGTCTTATATGTCACATACTCCGGACCAAATTATTTTGAACGGATGTGGAGGAGATACTTATTACATCAATAGAAAACTGGCCGGGGATAAAAATATGTTCGAATGGATAAAATATACAAATAAGTAACCTAACAAACACACAATACGCAGACAAAATAGATGAACGTACAAATCAATATCGACACCGCCAGCTGCATCCGATGCGGAAAATGCGTCAAGGTTTGCCCTGCCTGGATCATGACGCAGGCCAAACCCGGCGACCCGATCGGTCTGCGCAATATCGACTCCTGCATCGTCTGCGGACATTGCGCGGCCGTTTGCCCGACCGGCTCGGTCCGCCACAGCTCATTCCCTCCCGATAAAATTCATCCGATCGACCGCAACGGGCTGCCCTCGCCCGAACAGGTGTTGCTCCTCTGCAAGGCACGCCGTTCGAACCGGGCGCTCTCCGACCGTCCCGTCCCGCAGGAGGCGATCGACCGAATCCTCGAAGCCGCCCACCGGGCACCGACGGCCAGCAACCGCCAGGAAGTGAGCTTCACCGTCATCACCGATCCCGCAATTCTGGACAAGATCATCCGCTTCACGCTGGATACTTTCGCGGGAATCGCCCGCAAATTGGAAAACCCGTTCGTCAAGCCGTTGCTCAAACGCCTGCGTCCGGAGCTATATGCCTACCTGCCGGGATTCCGGCGTCTGATCGCCGAATACGGCAAAGGCAACGACCTCATCCTGCGCGAAGCCAAAACCCTGATTCTCATTCACACTCCATACGCAAACCGTTTCGGAGCCGCAGATGCCAACCTGGCCTATCAGAACGGTTCGCTGATGGCCGAAAGCCTCGGTGTCAGCCAGATCTACACGGGCTTCGTCCTTTCGGCGCTGGCACAGGACAAAAAATGCAAATTTTTGAAATCCATCGGCATACAAGGAAAGGTACATGCAGGAATGGCGCTCGGAATGCCGCTGTTCCTCTATCCCAATTACATAGACAAAAAACCGATCGCAATAAACAGGATCTGATCCCGAAGGATCTTTCCCGATTTTTCTCAACGAAATACCGGCTCGGGCGCGATCCTTGCGGAAAAATAAGTTCATCAAACCCATAAAACAATGCAAAACAAAAATATGAGAGAAGAGGCCCTTCGTTACCATGCAGAAGGGCAACCCGGCAAAATAGCGGTAGTACCCACCAAGCCCCTCACTTCGCAACACGACTTTTCGCTGGCCTACTCGCCCGGCGTGGCGGAGCCCTGCCTCGAAATCGTGAAAAATCCGCTCGACGCCTATAAATATACGGGCAAAGGCAATCTGGTCGCCGTCATCACCAACGGCACGGCAGTCCTGGGACTGGGCAACATCGGGGCTTTGGCCGGCAAGCCGGTCATGGAGGGTAAAAGCATGCTTTTCAAGGTATTCGCAGACATCGATGCCTTCGATATCGAAGTGGATGCGACCGACACGGACCGTTTCGTGGAAACCGTCAAGGCCATCGCTCCGACCTTCGGCGGTATCAACCTCGAGGACATCAAGGCTCCCGAATGTTTCGAAATCGAACGCCGCCTGAAAGAAGAACTGGACATTCCCGTCATGCACGACGACCAGCACGGAACGGCTATCATCTCCAGTGCCGGACTGGTGAATGCCCTGCAAGTGGCCGGAAAGAAAATCGAAGATGTAAAAATCGTCGTGAACGGTGCAGGTGCCTCTGCCGTATCTTGTACTAAATTATATGTATCACTGGGCGCACGTCTCGAAAACATCGTCATGCTGGACAGTAAAGGCGTAATCAGCAAGGCGCGTACCGATCTGAATGAACAGAAAAGATATTTTGCAACCGACCGCACAGATATCCATACACTGGAAGAAGCAATCAAGGGCGCGGATGTATTCCTCGGTCTGTCAAAAGGAAATGTGTTGAGTCAAGATATGGTACGCAGCATGGCTCCGATGCCCATCGTATTCGCATTGGCCAACCCGACACCGGAAATCTCTTACGAAGATGCCATGGCAGCACGTCCTGACGTACTGATGGCTACCGGACGTTCCGACTATCCGAACCAGATTAATAATGTAATCGGTTTCCCATATATCTTCCGCGGTGCTTTGGATACTCACGCTAAAGCTATCAACGAAGAGATGAAGATTGCTGCCGTACACGCTATCGCCAATCTTGCCAAACAACCCGTACCCGACGTGGTGAACGAAGCCTACCATGTGAACAACTTCACTTTCGGTCCCGAATACTTCATCCCGAAACCGGTAGACCCGCGCCTCATCACCGAAGTGTCCTGCGCTGTGGCCAAAGCCGCCATGGAAAGCGGTGTAGCCCGTAAAGACATCGAAGACTGGGATGCCTACCGCCTGCAACTGCGCGAGCTGATGGGCTATGAAAGCAAGCTCACCCGCCAGCTCTACGACACCGCCCGCCGCAACCCGCAACGTGTGGTATTTGCCGAAGGCATTCACCCCAATATGCTGAAAGCTGCCGTTGAAGCCAAGGCCGAAGGTATCTGCCATCCCATCATATTGGGCAATGACGAAGCTATCGAGAAGCTGGCAAAAGAACTCGACCTCAGCCTCGAAGGCATTGAAATCGTAAACCTGCGCCATCCCAACGAATCGGAACGCCGCGAACGTTACGCACGTATCCTTTCCGAAAAGCGCGCCCGCGAAGGCGTCACCTACGAAGAGGCCAACGACAAGATGTTCGAGCGCAACTACTTCGGCATGATGATGGTGGAAACCGGTGAGGCCGACGCTTTCATCACCGGATTGTACACCAAGTACAGCAACACCATCAAGGTGGCCAAAGAAGTAATCGGCATCCGTCCGGAATTCAAGCACTTCGGCACAATGCACATCCTCAACTCCAAGAAAGGCACGTACTTCCTTGCCGATACGCTTATCAACCGCCATCCCAATGCGGAAACACTGATAGACATCGCCAAACTGTCGGAGTATACCGTACGCTTCTTCAACCATACTCCCGTCATGGCCATGCTGAGCTACTCCAACTTCGGTACGGACAAGGAAGGAAGTCCGGTAAGCGTGCACGAAGCCGTGGACTACATGCAGCGCAACTATCCCGACCTTGCCATCGACGGCGAAATGCAGGTAAACTTTGCCATGAACCGCGAACTGCGCGATGCCAAGTATCCGTTTACCCGTCTGAAAGGAAAGGATGTGAATACGCTTATCTTCCCGAACCTGAGTTCCGCCAACTCCGCATATAAACTGTTGCAGTCGATGGATATGGACTCCGAACTCATCGGCCCGATACAGATGGGACTGAACAAGCCTATCCACTTTACCGATTTTGAAAGCTCCGTGCGCGATATAGTAAACATTACCGCAGTAGCCGTTATCGATGCCATTGTGGACAAAAAGAAAGCAGGCAAATGAAAAGGCAATTTTCCAGATTTCAAATCGTTTGCATCACGCTTCTTTGGGCAGCGCTTTGCTACATAGTACTGACAACCGCCGAACGGATTGACGGACCAATCATCCTGACACTTGTCATTTCAGCAGCATTGGTATTCATTCCTGTAATAAAAGCGCTCAAAAGGAAATAAATAATATCTTTTTATTCATTTTTACGGGATAAAACAATATTTTTGTTGTTTTATCCCGTATTTTATTTATAAATTGTTTGCTTGTATCATTTTTATGTTTACTTTTGCAACCGCAACAAAAGGTAAGGTGCTACCGCATCACCGCTTTACAATATAGATATGTAAACCCAATAAAAGAAATAGATTATGAATGCAGCTAAGGTATTAGAAGATTTGAAAAGACGGTTCCCCAATGAACCGGAGTATCATCAGGCAGTAGAAGAAGTGCTTTCTACCATCGAAGAAGAGTACAACAAACATCCGGAGTTCGACAAAGCCAATCTGATTGAACGTCTTTGCATCCCCGATCGCGTTTACCAGTTCCGTGTTACTTGGGTGGATGACAAGGGTAACGTACAAACCAACATGGGTTACCGTGTACAGCACAACAACGCCATCGGTCCGTACAAAGGCGGTATCCGTTTCCACGCTTCCGTGAACCTCTCCATTCTGAAATTCCTTGCTTTCGAACAGACTTTCAAAAACTCGCTGACTACCCTGCCTATGGGTGGCGGTAAAGGCGGTTCGGACTTCTCTCCGCGCGGCAAGTCAAATGCAGAAGTGATGCGTTTCGTTCAGGCTTTCATGCTGGAGCTGTGGCGTCACATCGGTCCCGAGACCGACGTTCCTGCCGGTGACATCGGTGTAGGCGGCCGCGAAGTAGGTTTCATGTTCGGCATGTACAAGAAACTGGCTCACGAGTTTACCGGAACTTTCACAGGAAAAGGTCGCGAATTCGGCGGCTCGCTGATTCGTCCGGAAGCTACGGGTTACGGCAACATCTACTTCTTGCTGGAAATGCTGAAAACCAAAGGTACAGACCTCAAGGGCAAGACCTGCCTGATTTCCGGTTCGGGCAACGTGGCTCAGTACACTGCCGAGAAAGTACTGGAGATGGGTGGCAAAGTCCTGACAATGTCCGATTCCGACGGTTACATATACGACCCCGCAGGTATCGACCGCGAAAAGCTGGATTACATCATGGAACTCAAGAACCTCTACCGTGGACGCATCCGCGAATATGCAGAGCAATATCCGGGCGTTAAGTATGTGGAAGGTGCACGTCCCTGGGGCGAAAAAGCAGATATCGCTCTGCCTTCCGCCACTCAGAATGAAATCAACGGTGACGATGCCAAGAAACTTATCGCCAACGGTGTAATGGCGGTATCCGAAGGTGCAAATATGCCTTCTACTCCCGAAGCCATTAAAGTGTTCCAGGAAGCCAAGATTCTGTATGCTCCGGGCAAGGCAGCCAATGCCGGCGGTGTATCGGTATCGGGCCTCGAAATGACCCAGAACTCCATTAAACTGGGCTGGAGCGCCGAAGAAGTGGACGAAAAGCTGAAAAGCATCATGAAGAACATCCACGAGGCTTGCGTGCAGTACGGAACAGAAGCCGACGGTTACGTAAATTACGTAAAGGGCGCCAACGTTGCCGGATTTATGAAAGTAGCCAAGGCAATGATGGCACAAGGTATCCTGTAAGCAGGATGATTGTTACGGTATAATAAGAGGAAAGCATGTAAGATTTATTCGAATTTTGACATGCTTTCCTCTTTTTTTATCTGATAATATTGTTTACATTTACTTCCGTTTTCCAAAAACCAAAAAGTAAATGATATGAAACGATTACTTCTCCTTCTATTCAGTTGTGTCCTGTTTCTCCAACCTTACTGCCAGGCGCAGCCTCTCACATCCGAAGAAAGCCCTGTAACACTAAGCACCGCTATCGGTGACATCAAAGGCAGACTTCTCCTGCCTGCCAATGCCACAACCTGTCCCGTAGTACTGCTTATCGCCGGTTCCGGCCCTACCGACATGGACGGCAACAATCCCATGATGAAAAACAATTCGCTGAAATTCCTTGCCGAGGGACTGGCACAGAAAGGCATCGCCTCGCTCCGTTTCGACAAACGCGGCATAGCCGGCAGCGCCGCAGCAGGCAAAGAAGAATCCAAACTCCGCTTCGAGGATTATGTAAACGATGTGACGGGCTGGATAGACTTGCTTGCCAAAGACAAACGCTTCACCGGCATCACAGTGGCCGGACATAGCGAAGGCTCGCTCATCGGCATGCTTGCCTGCCAGAGCCGCCCCACAGTAAAGAGTTTCATTTCCATTGCCGGCGCAGGCAGTCCGGCATACGAAATCATAGAAAAGCAAGTGGCTGCCCAAATGATGCCGGAGTCCATACGGAAAGAAGTGGCGGACATCAACCGCTCGTTAAGAAACGGAAAAGAGGTGGCGCAAGTCCCTGCCTATCTGCAGGCACTGTTCCGGCCTTCCGTACAGCCCTACCTCATCTCCTGGTATAAATACAATCCGCAGACCGTCATCGCTTCCCTGAAAATGCCCGTGCTGATTCTTCAAGGCAAAAACGATATTCAGGTAAAGGAAGAGGATGCAATGCTGCTGAAGAAAGCATCTCCCAAGGCAGAACTCGTCCTGATAGACAAAATGAACCATGTGCTGAAAGATTGCGAGAGCACCGCACCGCAGCAACAAATGGCAGTGTACAATAATCCTTCACTGCCCGTCAATGCCGCGTTGATGAATGCAACCGTACGGTTCGTCAATAACAACAAATAAAAACCAATAACAGATATGACAACAAAAGAAATTCCCGTACTGCTCCTCACCGGTTATCTGGGCAGCGGTAAAACAACGTTAGTAAACCATATTCTCGCCAATAAACAAGGCATCAGATTCGCAGTTATCGTCAATGACATAGGCGAGGTAAACATTGACGCGGACCTCATCCAAAAGGGCGGCATCGTGGGCAAGAAAGACGAAAGCCTCGTTGCGCTTCAAAACGGCTGCATCTGCTGCACGCTGAAAACGGACCTGATAGAGCAAATAGGCGAAATCATGCGGATGGAACGTTTCGACTATATCGTTATCGAAGCCAGCGGCATCTGCGAACCCGAACCTATCGCACAGACCATCTGCTCCATTCCCCGCCTGGGCGGCATGTACACCCAATACGGCATCTGCCGCCTGGACTGCATCACCACCGTAGTGGACGCCCTGCGCCTGCAAGACGAGTTCGCCTGCGGCAACGACCTCACCCGAAAAGGGATTGACGAGGAAAATCTTATCATCCAGCAGATTGAATTCTGTAATATCATTCTTCTGAACAAGGCAGCGGAAGTAAAACCCGAAGAGCTGGAACGCATCAAGCAGATTATACGTACCTTGCAACCCGCAGCCGAAATCATCGAATGCAATTACGCGGATGTGGATTTAAAGAAGATTATACATACAGACCTGTTCGACTTCGAACGCGTGGCTACCTCGGCAGGATGGATTCGCGGGATAGAGAAACCAGCCACCGAAGAGGAAGAAAAAGAAGCGCACGGACATCATCACCACGAAGAAGAACATGAGCATCATCACGAAGAGCACGAGCATCACCACGAAGAGCACGGACACCATCATCATCATCACCATCACGAAGGGGGCGAAGTGGAAGAATACGGCATCGGTACTTTCGTTTACTACCGCCGTCCGGCATTTGACATTCACAAATTCGACCATTTCATCGCCACCAGATGGAGCCGCAACATCATCCGTGCCAAAGGCGTATGCTATTTCAGCCACAACCGCGACATGTCCTACCTTTTTGAACAGGCAGGCACTCAGAAACAACTGACCGAAGCCGGGCTGTGGTATGCCACGGCCCCCGAAGAAGACCTGATTGAACTGATGCGTCAAGAACCCGGACTGATGCGCGACTGGGACGAGAAATACGGAGACCGCATGCAAAAGATAGTCTTCATCGGCCAGCACATGGACAAAGAGCAGATTATACGCGACCTCGACGAATGCCTTGAGTAAGCCCATTTCCGTTTCCACCGGAGGAGACGGATGTTTCCCTTAAGGAAACGCCCGTTCCCCTTTAAGGAAACCTGAATTTCCCTGCAGGGAAACTGAAGTTTCTACCATAGGAAACTGACGTTTCCCCCTAAGGAAACCGGAGTTCCCACCGTGTGGAAACTACATTGCGTTGCATTTCAACCGGTTATCCCTACCAGTCATACCGTTCTACATACTCGTCAAAGTAGTCATCAAGCCGCAGACCGAGAGCTTCTGCCTGGCTGATAATGTATTGCTGGGCAGCAGGATTGATAAGGTATTCTCCTTTACGGGCAAGGTAATAGTTCTTACGCCCGAAGTAGGAAATAAGCCGCAAACGGAATGTACCCGCCACCCGAACCGTGAGCAACTCTGCCACCCGGGTGAAACCGCGGGCATAACGCACCGGCGTATTCGGACGGTAATATTCACACTTTCCTTTCATCGACTCCAGCTTCCGGGGAGTAAGCGTAGGCAGGAACGGATATTGCAGGGAAGCATTCTGCAAGGCTATATAGCGCAGACAGGTAAAGCGTTTCGTACAACAGGCAGAGGCACATACACCGAAGTTGTGGGGCGCCTGTAAATTTTCCAAGTCATTCATTTATTTTACAGATTAGTTTGTCTCAACGCTTCATAGACAGCCGGATGCAGGAAATAACGCATGTCCCTGCCCTCTTCCATCGCCTGGCGGATAAAGGTAGAACTTATTTCGAATGTGGGCGAAGAGGCCAGTTTTACATTTTGAGGTAAAGTATTCCCATCCACCTCATAACCGGGACGGGGGTAAATAAGAATAAAGTTTTCCGCAAGAATACGCTCCGACTGATACCACCGGGAGAAAAGCTTCCAGTTGTCGGAACCTATAATAAGGTGGAAAGTGTCTTGCGGATAAGTCTGTTTCAATTTATCAAGCGTATGCACGGTATAAGACGGACGCGGCAGATGAAACTCGAAATCGGAAGCCCGGAACTTGGGATAGCCTCCAATGGCAAGCTGCACCAGCTTCAGACGGAATTCATCGCTCATCAGAGAGGCTTCTTCTTTCAGCGGATTATGCGGAGTCACCATGAACCACACCTCGTCCAACCCTTCGTATTCACAAAGATAGTTGGCAAGCGCCAGATGTCCGATATGTACCGGATTGAACGAACCGCTGAAAATGCCTATATCCACTTGATAAATTGAAAATTAAGAATTAAAACATACTAAAGTATGGTATCAAAGTTTTTCTCTCAAACGTTTCCAACAGCCGTAAATATTACCACCGCTTACAATCACGACCATAAACATCGCTACAGCCGAAGTGTACTCTTTCAGGTCGATGCTCAGTATCGCCAAGACAATAGCCCCCAACAACAGAACGATATTCAGGACTAAGAGGAACTTATTGGCTCTCGGCGATAAACGCCCGGCTTTCGTCCGCTTCATCGGTTCAGGAATTGGGTTATCACTTTCAATGCCTCCGCTTTAGCCGTTTCCAAATCATCGTTTACAATGACCGTATCGAATTTCGGTGCAAAGCCAAGCTCGTATTCGGCCTTTGCCACACGGCTCTCGATAACTTCGGGAGCATCCGTGCCGCGGCCTATCAAGCGTTTACGCAATTCCTCCACCGAAGGCGGCTGGATGAAAACGGACAAAGCACGCTCGCCGTAGAACTTCTTGATATTGCAACCGCCCACTACGTCTACATCGAATACAACATTCTGTCCGGCAGCCAATTGCTTTTCCACCTGTGCTTTCAGTGTTCCGTAGAAGCGGTCCTGATACACTTCCTCGTATTCCAGGAACTCATCGTTGGCTATGCGGCTCCGGAACTCATCGGGAGTGAGAAAGAAATACTCCACCCCGTTCTGCTCCGTACCGCGCGGCGGACGGCTGGTTGCCGAAATAGAGAAAGCCAGATTCAGGTTCTGCGTCAACAGATAGTTGATAATTGTGGACTTGCCCGACCCGGAGGGGGCGGAAAATATAATCAGTTTACCCATCTGTGGTATTTACTATTTAACGGTTTACTATTTAATCCTCTAATTGGTTTGCTTTAACTTCATGTTGAAGCAAACTTATCATAAATTCATGCAACGTCCGGAACCGGTTCCTTACATCACGTTCAGGACCTGTTCCTTGATTTGCTCCAGCTCATCCTTCATCTGCACTACAATCTTCTGCATTTCGGCATGATTGGACTTGCTGCCCAACGTATTGATTTCGCGTCCCATTTCCTGTGCGATGAAGCCCAGCTTCTTACCTTGTCCGCTACCGCTTTCGAGCGTGCTGATAAAGTATTTCAGGTGATTGGAAAGACGTTGCTTTTCTTCGTTGATATCGAGTTTCTCGATGTAGTAGATAAGTTCCTGTTCCAGGCGGTTCTTGTCGTAATCCACACTCAATGTCTTTTCAAGCGCATCGGTGATACGCTCCTTTACCTTGCCTACCCGTTCCTGCTCGTAGGGAGCCACCGATTCGAGCAACCGTGCTATATTCTCTATCTTCTCACGGAATTTCTTTTCGAGCGCTGCGCCCTCCTGCTTGCGGAAGTCTATCAGATGATTGATAGCCTCTTCCACTGCCACATGCACCACTGCCCATTCTTCGTCACTCAGCTCCTGTGTCTCATTCTTCGTCATTACATCCGGCATACGGAGCAGCGTGGCAAACCAGTCGGCAGGTTCGGGAATACCGGCTGCCGCAGAAATTTCCTTAATCCGTTTGTAATAGGCCTCCACCAATTCCTGATTGATAGGAGTGGCCAGTTGTTCCGCATCTTTCTTCTCAATCCAAAGGCTGAAATCGACCTTGCCCCGTTCCAGCATTTTGGATATTTCGTTACGGATTTCCATTTCCTTTTCCCTGTAAAGCGGAGCGATACGGGCAGATAAATCCATCGCTTTGCTGTTAAGCGACTTAATTTCAATATTGATTTTCTTATCGGACAGTTCGGCTGTTGCTTTGCCGTAGCCCGTCATAGATTGTATCATAATGTATAGTTTTATGCGACAAAGATAGCTATTCTCACTGATTATTTATTGCATTCACCGAGAATAATTTGAGCAATAGACAAATATCGCATGCACAACTTAGTATGCAATATTCGCTAAATTTCCGAACAGATGCAAACAGGCAGCCGGCAATTTAATCAATGAATAAGGAATGCAACGACAAACCATTCGGCAAACAACTTGTGTAATCGAAACAAATCACGTAAATTTGCCACAATAAAAATCAGAATAGAAGTTATGTCATGTATCTTGCATATTGAAACATCCACTTCGGCCTGCTCCGTAGCCGTGAGTGAGGACGGACAGAACGTTTTCAAAAAAGAAGACCTGAACGGGCCTTCACACGCCGTATCGCTGGGTGTATTCGTAGACGAAGCCCTGTCATTTGCCGACAGCCACGCCATGCCGCTGGATGCCGTTGCCGTAAGTTGCGGTCCCGGTTCGTACACAGGGCTGCGCATCGGTGTGTCTATGGCAAAAGGTGTATGTTACGGGCGCAACCTGCCCCTCATCGGGCTTCCCACCCTGAAAGTGCAATGCGTTCCGGTACTGCTCTATCACGATGAACTGCCGGAAGACGCTCTGTTGTGCCCCATGATTGATGCCCGCCGCATGGAAGTGTACGCCGCCGTTTACGACCGCGCACTGAAACCGGTACGCGACATTGCGGCAGACATCGTGGACGAAAATTCCTATCAGGAGTTCCTGGACAAGCAGCCCGTGTATTTCTTCGGCGACGGTGCAGCCAAGTGCAAGGAAAAGATTGTGCATCCCAACGCCCATTTCATCGACGGCATCCGTCCGCTGGCAAGCATGATGTTCCCGCTGGCAGAAAAAGCTATAGCCGAAAAAGATTTTAAAGACGTTGCCTACTTCGAACCGTTCTACTTGAAAGAATTCGTAGCAAGCCAACCGAAAAAACTTTTATAGCGATTAGTGGTTAGCGGTTAGTGATTAGCGATTAGCAATTAGCAATTAGCAATTAGCGGGCTGCGCAATTGGACCGTATAGCATTAATCACTAATCATTAACCACTAACCGCTAATCACTAACCGCTAATCACTA
>ENA-OPSN01000557-OPSN01000557.1-human-gut-metagenome-genome-assembly--contig:-NODE-557-length-19142-cov-2.560434_pt1 | contig 19142 bp, 7 predicted proteins | sample MGYA00241808_ERZ501907 | MGnify/ENA primary metagenome ERZ501907 (study PRJEB25962, sample SAMEA2042218) | human gut metagenome | biome: human gut; feature: human-associated habitat; material: faeces...
TAACTGAGGATTGGATGTGTCGAGTGTGATAGCTGCCCGGCGAGTCAGTTTGAAATGATCCGTCCCGACTTTCATTTCTTGGGGCTGTGGGATCAATGCAAGTGCATTATCTGGAGTGTCTTTGTGGGAACAAGAGCTAAATCCCTGTATAAGACCTGCTGTAAAGAAGATAAATAGCAACTTTTTCATGAATCAGTGTACTTGTTTATTGTTTAGGTCGCGAAGATAGGGATTAATACGGAAGACGCAATAATAAGAATCCGTGATTTATAATGTCGGGCAGCATAAAAAAACGGATAAGCATTCGAATGTTCTTCGAAGCCTATCCGTTTCAAAATGGATGCCTGTCGGATTTTATACCGGCAAGCGGATATTTCAGAATCTCCAACCGAGGTTGATCTGCAGGACGCCATTGCGGGATTTCTCCCCATCCCAATTCATGGAGTTGCCATTTAATGTGATGTCGCCATCGGATAAGGTATTGGTGAATCCTATATTATAGTTCATTGAAACCAGCAAGCCTAAATCGAATTGATAGCCGACGCCGATTCCTAGTGCGAAATCAAATGTTTTGAATGCATCTTTCGAATTGACCGAAATGTCAGTACCGTTATAAGAAGCGCTTGCTTTAGAACGGGCTAAGAAACCGAATTGTGGTCCCGCAAATGCATAAAAGCCATTGTATAGATAGGCTTTTGCATAGATAGGAATGTTTATGTAATCGTTTTTGATTTTGCCGGAGATTCCGCCTTCTGATTCTTTCACTCCTTGCATGGAATAATAGATTCCCGGCTCGACGGAAAATTGCGGATTGATAGGAAACTCGGCGGCAACCCCGACGTTCAACCCAGGCTTCATACTTCCGTCACTATTTGTCATATTGGCAAGGTTCAATCCGATCTTCGGTAAGAAATGGAAATCCTGTGCACTGACCTGAAACGCCACGAACATCAACAATAATAAAGCAATCTTTTTCATAATGGATAATATTTAAATGAGTAATAGATAAACCTTTCATAAATAAAAAAAGTTGCGCTATATTATTATAACGCAACTTCCTATCCAAATATTATTTCTTATGCTCTTCTATCCACTTCCGTGCGTTCACGAAACCTTCGATCCATGGAGTGACTTCGTCACTGTTTCGTCGATCTTCAGGATAGTAACCGCATTGCCATGGGAACATCGCACGTTCCAAGTGAGGCATCATTGCCAGATGGCGTCCGTCGTGCGAGCAGACACCGGCAACCGACCAAGGCGAACCGTTCGGATTGGCGGGATAGCCTTCATAGTTGTATTTAAGTGCAATATGGTATTCTTTTTCTTCATACGGGAAAGAGAACTTGCCTTCGCCGTGAGCCACCCAGATTCCTAATTTGGAACCGCTTAAAGAACCGAACATGACAGAATGGTTTTTCGGGATCTCGACCGAGATGAAGTTCGATTCGAACTTGTGCGAATCATTGTGCAACATCTTGTGTTTCTTCTCATGTTCCGGATAAACAACCCCTAACTCGGCCATCAGCTGGCAACCGTTGCAGATACCCAGACTCAAGGTGTCGGGACGTGCATAGAAGTTATCCAGCGCCTTCTTGGCTTTCTCGTTGAATAAGAAACCTCCGGCCCATCCTTTGGCAGAGCCTAAAACGTCGGAGTTGGAGAAACCGCCGCAGAATACAATCATGTTTACGTCTTCCAATGTTTCGCGTCCGGAAGCCAAATCGGTCATGTGAACATCTTTCACATCGAAACCTGCCAGATACAGTGCATAAGACGTTTCACGTTCGCACTGGCAACCCTTTTCACGGATTACGGCGGCACGGATTCCGCTCTTTCCTTTGCGATCGGCAGTCAGGCCGTAAGAAGACAGCTTGCCGGTAAAGCTCTTCGGATACTTGAATTCCAGTGGCTGCATCTTGTAGTTCTCGAAACGGTTGCCTGCACATACGCTACCACTCTGCTTGATATCCAGTTTATAAGATGATTCGTACCATACGTCGCGCATGTAGTCGATGCCGAAATGGTATTGGACGCCTTCTTTGGAAACCAGAATGTGGCGTTCGGAAGTCGGCTTGGCGATAATGGCAAAACCTACTCCTGCATCTTCCATCAACTTTTCGAATGCCTTCTTGTCCTTTACCTGAACCAAGATACCCGGATTCTCGGCAAACAGGATCTTCACGATATCGCTCTCGGAGATCTTATCCAAGTTGACATCCAAACCACCCTCTACGTTGGCGAAGCACATCTCTAACAGGGCGGTGATCATACCTCCCGCTGAGATATCGTGTCCGGCAAGGATGAGTCTCTTCTCGATCGCATCTTGTACGGCGTTGAAAGCGTCACGGAAGTATTCCGGATCTTTCACGGTCGGAACCTCATTACCCAGCTTGTTCAAAGCTTGAGCGAAAGCGGAACCACCCAACTTCAAGGTATCGAAAGAGAAGTCTATATAATAAATGTATGTATTCTTGTCTTGAGCTACTACCGGGGAGACGATTTTCTTGATATCGCTAACCTCTGCACCTGCGGAGATAATCACCGTACCCGGGGCGATCACCTTATCGTCGCCATATTTCTGCGTCATGGATAAGGAGTCCTTACCGGTCGGGATATTAATACCTAAGCTGCAAGCGAAGTCGGAAGCGGCTTGTACGGCTGTGTACAGACGGGCATCCTCACCTTCGTTACGGCACGGCCACATCCAGTTGGCACTTAAGGATACGCTCTCCAACTTATCTGTCAGCGGAGCGAATACGATATTGGTCAATGACTCGGCGATTGCCATAACGGAACCGGCCGGATCAACCATGGCTACCTGGGGAGCGTGACCGATAGAAGTTGCGATACCAGCTTTCCCGCGGTAATCCAACGCTACGGCACCTAAGTCGCTCAACGGCAATTGTAATTCACCTTGACATTGCTGGCGGGCGATCTTACCGGTTACGGAACGGTCTACTTTGTTTGTTAACCAATCCTTGCAGGCTACGGCCTCCAATTGAAGTACGTTCTCCAAATAATGGTGAAGTTCGGATTCTTTGTAAACAACCGGTTGATAAGATTCAGTGACCGTATGGTCTGTCATAACCGTTCTAGGCGGTTTACCGAACATATATTCCAGCTTGATATCGATAGGTTTTACGCCGTCCGCTTGTTCGAAGACAAACTTCATGTCGTTAGTAGTCTCGCCTACCACATACATCGGGGCACGTTCACGATCCGCGATACGTTTTACACGGGCTACATCTTCTTCTTTCATCAATAAGCCCATGCGCTCTTGGCTCTCGTTTCCTACGATCTCCTTCGCTGAGAGAGTCGGGTCACCAATCGGCAATTTGCTCATATCGATGTGTCCGCCGGTAGCCTCAACCAACTCAGACAAACAGTTGAGGTGTCCACCCGCACCATGGTCATGGATAGAGACGATCGGGTTCTCGTCAGACTCGGCGATCGCACGGATCACGTTAGCCGCACGTTTCTGCATTTCCGGGTTGGCACGCTGTACGGCGTTCAACTCGATACCGCTTGTATATTGTCCCGTGTTTACGGAAGATACGGCTCCACCACCCATACCGATACGGTAGTTATCGCCACCGATCACAACCACTTTTTCGCCCGGTTCCGGATCGCCCTTCAAGGCATCACGCATATTCGCAAAACCTACACCGCCGGCAAGCATGATTACTTTGTCGTAAGCGTATTTCTTATCGTTCTCCGTGTGCTCGAAAGTCAATAAAGAACCACAGATAAGCGGCTGGCCGAAATGGTTACCGAATGTAGAGGCACCATTGGAAGCCTTGATCAAGATCTGCTCCGGAGTCTGGTATAACCAAGGGCGGGGGTCTAGTATCTTCTCCCATTCGCGAGCGCCTTCCGTACGAGGGTAAGAGGTCATATAGACCGCTGTTCCCGCTATCGGCAAGGATGCCTTACCACCGCCCAGACGGTCACGGATCTCACCACCTGTTCCGGTAGCGGCACCGTTGAACGGTTCAACGGTTGTCGGGAAGTTATGCGTCTCGGCTTTCAAGGAGATAACCGTCTTGATATCTTTTACGGCGAAGAAATCAGGTTTGTCACCGGATAGGGGAGCGAATTGCTCTACCGTCGGGCCTTCATTGAACGCTACGTTATCTTTATAAGCGGAAACCAATTTATTAGGGTTCTCGGCGGAAGTCTTCTTGATCAAGTTGAACAAGGAACTTTCTTTTTCCTCGCCGTCGATGATGAATACACCTCCGAATATTTTATGGCGGCAGTGTTCCGAGTTTACTTGAGAGAAACCGAACACCTCGCTATCGGTCAACTTACGTCCCAACTTCTGGCTTACCTCGTTCAAGTAAGCGATCTCCTCTTGGCTTAGTGCCAAGCCCTCTTGTTGGTTGTACACTTCCAAATCCTCAATATAGACAATAGGATCTGGTTTTTTACTGATCGTGAAGATCTCCTGATTCAAGCCATTGTAGATACGTTGTAACATCGGATCGTGATCCGCGTCGCCAGAAGAAACAGGAAAATATTCCTCAATACGGGAAATACCGGTCAGGCCCATGTTCTGGGTAATTTCAACGGCGTTCGTACTCCACGGGGTAATCATTTCCCGGCGTGGCCCTACGTACCAGCCTTCCAATGTTTCTGATTGAACAGGAGTTGCCTCGCTAAACAACCAAACCAGTTTTTGAGTGTCTTCAGGAGAGAAAGCGTGCGCGGCCTCTACAGCCAGCACCGTCTTTGTTGAAGATTGAAAGAATAGAATCATATCGTTGATTTATTAGTATTTATCACGAAATAACGAATAAGCCTCTTTTAGAGAGTGCAAAGATAATGATTTCCCGTGAATTATTATGTCAATACGTTTTAAAAGAAAAGAGGGCGGAACCTCCCGGTCTCGCCCTCTCATGTCCCCTGCATAGTAAAAAATAAGAGTGTGTCTATATTCTACCAGCCTGCGTTCTGTTGTGCGGCTAGCGTGGGGTTTCTTAATATATCATTCAATGGGATCGGCCAAATAAAGCGTTTATCTGTGTACGGGATGAACTGTTTGCTGTTGCCGAACCATTCTGCTTTCACTTCTCCACCAACAACGAATGCGCCTTGGTTCTTCACATTGTTGTATTCGATCTTTGCGGGAATACCACCGGACGGCAACAAGTCGTCAGCCGCTAAACGATGAATGTCTTCCCAACGGCGACCTTCACCTTGGAACTCAATGCGACGTTCCCAAAGGATAGCTTCTACCAGCGCTTTCGTGTTGGCGAAATCGCCAGCCTTATACGTTTGTGTAGCGGGGTCGGCCAAAGAACGGTCTCTTACTTGATTCAATTTCTCCAATGCGAGAGTCTTGTCTCCCGCACGTGCGGCAGCCTCGGCCTCGTTTAGCAATACCTCGGCATAGCGCAGGATCGGGGCATACTCTTCACGTGTTTGAGGATTCTGGTATTTATCACAGAAGTAATAATCGTCAGACGCACGATAAAGGACGAGGTTACGACGCTTGTCATCCCCTTTCCAGAATTTGGAGTTGTAAAGGGTAGGGGATGTCGGGCACATCGCACGGCCACCTTCACGGGCAGACATCATAGCGGACATAGCTCCATTTACAGATGCGTTATCTTGAGAGTCATTCGGAATGGAGAATATAGATTCCTGATTGTCTTTGTAAGAAACGAAAGGAGTGGCAGGATTGGTTTCCAGAATGAAACGTCCGCCTTCCAGTTTCTTAGCTTCAGTAACTACATTGTTCCAATCACGCATATGCAAATATACGCGCGTTTTCAATGCGATGGCGGCACCTTTGCTCGCACGTCCGATCTTATCAGCATCGATAATGTTCGGAAGCATGCTTTCCGCATTATTCAGGTCGCTTAATATCTGATCGTAAGTCTCCTTAACGGTAGAACGGCCTATGCTTTGTTGCTCAGCGAGTTGGCTGGGGTCGTTTACGGCTTTCGTGTAAATAGGCATACCGTAGTTATTGTTACCTTCTACGTTGTAGGGCAAGGCATAATGAATCATCAAGTTGTGATAGGTTAACGCACGTAAGAACAGGCATTCTCCTTTGTACTGATTCCCTTTCTCTTCGGTTATGACACCCGCAGCTACCGCGCCTTCTATACCGGCGTATACCGTATTATAGCGGTTAATAGCCTCGAAAGAGGTTTCCCACATCGCCACGTTATTAGCGGTAGTCAAGTTATAGGTTGCGGAATAGGTATAATCATAGAATTGGGCGGTTAGATTCATATCTTCACCGCGCATTTCGCCTTGCAATATACTGGCCGCTCCAAAAGGATAGCCGCGTGCCCAGCCATAATCATCCGGATTTATATACATACCACATTGTGCGGCATCATAAGCTCCGACTACGGCTAACTCGCAACGTTCTTCTGTCCCGTATGCCGTAAGCTCAGAGAATTTGTCAACAGGTTCAAGGTCTACGACGTCGCTTTCGCAGGCGGTGAACACGGGTAGCGAGAACAGGGCTGTCCCTAACGCTACTACTGAAATGTTTTTATATAATTTCTTGTATAACATAATTGTAACTTTTCTTAGTTTGTGAAATTAGAATGTAATGTTCGCTCCAAAAGTGAATGAACGTTGCTGTGGCATACCGTTCCAATCTACACCTAAACGAGAGTTTGTCTCAGGATCCAATCCGGAATAACCTGTGATAGTGAGCAAATTCTGTCCTTGAACATAGAAACGAATCTTTGTCATGTTCAGTTTGGATACGACCGCCTTCGGTAGTGTATAGCCTAAAGCTAACGTCGATAGTTTTAGGTAATTGCCGCTCTCAACGAAGTGTGAATCCGTATATCCATCATTGAATAAGGAAGAGGCGTCTCCATAACCGATTTTTGGAGTCATGCCGTCACCCGGTTGCTCTGGAGAAACCCAGCGGCCTAAGATTTCTGTTCCGTTGTTGGAGAAATCCATATTGAACAATGCGCTTTGACGAGAAGCGTTCATGATCTTATTACCTCCGGAGAAGCGGAAGAATACATTTAAATCGAAATTCTTGTAAGAAACTGTATTATTCCAACCTCCGTACCAAGTAGGCATAGATGAACCTAATACCTTACGGTCGCTAGCGTCCAAGGAAGATGCCTTGGAGACATCCGAAGGATTGGAAGGATCATATTCCGCATAGTCGTAAGAGCCGAATGTGTCGAATTGCACTAATGAACCGTCCGCCTTACTCCAGATCGGATTACCGTTTGCGGCGTTTACGCCGTAATAATCATATCCATATAAAGATCTATATGATTCTCCTTCACGAATAATTGTGTAATTGTCTACGATGTCTGTTCCGCCATATAAGCTCTTCACCGTGTTCTTAGCCGTGGAGAAGTTGAAATTAGTTTGCCAGTTCCAATCTTTGGTAGCGATGATTGTAGCGTTAACCGTCAACTCCATACCGGAGTTCTTGATCTTACCGATATTATCAAAATATGAGTTGTAAGGAATACCGGCGGTAGGTGCTGTAGGAACTTCCAACACCAAGTCTTTGGAGTTCTTTTGCCAATAAGCTAGCTCGAATGTCAGGCGGTTATTAAAGAAAGAGCCATCCAATCCGATATCGAAAGTCTCGGTTGTTTCCCATTTGAGCTGGCTGTTACCCATACGGTTCCAAGCGATAGCTGTATTCGATCCTGCTTTCTTCGCCCCGTAAGTTCCCAGATAAGGGAAATAATTCCCTAGGTCAGAGTTTCCGATTGTAGCGTAGCTGGCACGGACACGTAAGTCGTTAAACCAATCATTAATAGTTGATTCACTCCAGAATTTCTCGCGAGAGATACGCCAAGCGGCTGATCCTCCCCAGAATGTACCCCAGCGGGTATCTTTCGGAAGGCTGGATAAGCCGTCTGTGCGGACGGAGGCTCCGATATAATATTTACTATCATAGTTGTAATTCGCACGGAACATATAGGAGGCTAATCCCATAAACGTTTTACCTCCATATACGAATCTCTCACCGAATGTGTTAGAAATGATATGGTCGGTGAAGAAAGCATCGGATATTTGTTGCACGGTTGCGTCCGTGTATTCATATTCCGTATGGGTATACTCCTGTACCGCTGTCGCCGACACATTATGTACATCATTGAATGTACGGTTAAAGTTGATTACGTTTTGCCAGTTCCAGTTCGTGTATGTGGTATTGATTTCTTCCAATAAGCCGCCATAGCCGTATCCATCTCCTGATTCCGGGTTCCATACCATGAAGTCTTTAACATTCGAGATATCCAGACCGGCCTGTGTTTTTAATGTCAATCCGTCCATGAATGTGATCTCAGCCCATCCACCACCTAATGTGCGGGTATTAGTCGTACGGTTTACGTTATTGTCTAATGCCCAAACGATATTCTGGATGCCATTATCAATATAGGAAAGGTTGCTTCCGCGGCCTAATGTCTTACGGTTTTCAGCGTCGATATTGTAACCTGTAGGATCATCCGGGTTATATACGGATACGTTCGGTAGCATACGAGTACCGGCGAAACCTACGCCACCCAACGAGTTCTCGTTATTCATGACACCATTAACCCGGGTACGGGTCATCTGGCCGTTTAATCCAATGCGTAACCATTTTGTCGCTTGTTGTGTCAAGTCGGCCTTTAAGCTCAAACGGTTTAAATCATTGGCGCGAATGATACCATCTTGTTCCGTGAAACCTAATGATACATAATATTGGCTTTTATCCGTACCACCGCTAGCGGATAAGCTATGATTGTGCTGGAAACCTGTACGGAAAATATAATCATTCCAGTTCGTGTCCGGTCCGTTCGGATCGTAAACAGCCTGTCCTTTCATTCCCCAGTTCTCGTATTTCTCGTTAGCGATAGTCACGAAATCTTTCGCTCCCAGAAGATCATGCAATTTAGCTGCGCTGGCTGCGCTTACATAGCCATCGTAAGTTACTTGAGTACGTCCCTTGGAGCCTTTTTTGGTTGTGATCAATACAACTCCATTTGCCGCACGGGAGCCATAGATAGCAGTTGCTGCGCCGTCTTTCAATATTTCAATAGATTCGATGTCATTCGGATTTATATCAGACATCGCGTTGTAAGAAGCGTAAGCCATACCTAGACCGGTTCCGCCATTGCCATTGTCTCCCGTGGCGATCGGCATACCGTCTACGATAAATAATGGCTGTGAGCTAGAACTGATCGTACTCATACCACGGATCTTGAATTGAGGACCGCTTCCCAATACGCCACTAGGAGTCGTAACCTGTACACCAGCGGCACGTCCGGCTAATTGAGAGTCGAAAGACGCTGTTGCCAAGTTACTTAAGTCTTCACCGCCTACTTTAGATATGGCACTTGTCACATCCTTTTTTCTTTGAGTTCCGTAACCGACAACCACGACTTCATCCAAGTTCTGAGAGTCAGACTCCATCGTGACTTTAATGATTGGTTTTACTGCCACTTCCACAGATTTCATACCGATGTAGGAAACGATTAGCTTTTTCGCGTTAGAAGGAACATCCAAGGTGAACGCTCCGTTGTAATCCGTTACAGTACCGGTAGTAGTACCAGCTACTACGATAGAGGCTCCAATGATAGGTCCATCGTCTTCCGCCGAGATAACCGTACCGGTCACCTTCGTGGTCTGAGCCGTTGCGAACGCTATACTTGCAAACAAGCATAGTAATAGATAAGTCAACCTTTTCATAGACACATACTTTTTGTTTAATTTGTTAATAAATAGATCGTTGTAATCAATTGTTGCCACTTAGTCGATTGACTTAGTTTCCGAAGAACTTCATGAGGGTAAGGTACTTTGGTGTTACTTCCTAGCATTGATGCGGGATTGAGTTAAAAATAATTTGCATATTAATACTATATATTAATACTAGAATGTATTAAATTAACATATAACTTAAAATAATCCGTATTGACAAAGTTTCGTGTAAGTTTATTTTTATTGTCAATATGTTTGTTTATTGCAAATATATCTTTATATTTGCCGTACAGCCATTAAAATAAAATGCTTGCTGTAAATAGTACAATTAGACATAACAGATGTTTACATAGGTTGTATGTTCTATAATTTATTAAGATATTTATAATAATTAATAAATATTGAACGGAAAAGTGATTTAGTTCTTCGGAGACTAAGGTGTTTCATAAATACTATCTAATGTATTTAAATAAAAAAAGAGTATCTAATAAAGATACTCTTTAGATATATGTGAATAGAGTGACCTATTTTGATTTTTATAGGCTTTTCGGAGGATATAATGCGTCCCACCACTCCGGTTGATCTTTCAACCACTTAGCAAACCATGCGTAAATTGTGTTATTCCACAAGATACGTTTGTCGTAATCCAGTATATGGTGGTTCTCTCCTTCTACCTGGACAAACGCTGTAGGCTTACCCAATAATTTTAATGCGGTAAACATCTGGATGCTCTCTCCAATCGGAACATTCGTGTCTGCGGTTCCATGTAAGAACAAGATCGGGGTATTGATCTTGTCTGCGTTAAACAGCGGACTTTGTAAAGTGTACATATCCCGGGCATTCCATGGATAACTGTTAGCGCTAGCCAACGAGCTGTATGAATATCCCCAGTAACCTTCTCCCCAATAGCTGGTGATGTCGCTGATTCCCGCGTGAGACATGGCCGCCGCGAATATATCTGTTTTTGTTTGTAGGTATTGAGTCATGAAACCTCCGTATGAAGCCCCCATGCAACCGATTTTCTTCGTGTTGACAAAAGGATGCTCCTCACAGAACTTTTTCGTGCCTTCGATGACCTCGTCAGCGGTAAGTTTACCCCATGCGTTGACATGGCGTGCGGAGAACTCTTGACCGAACCCAGTCGCTCCACTGGGCTGTATGATGTAGACGATGTACCCTAAGCCGGCGTATACATGCGAAGGATAACGGCTTTCCATCACCCGGGCCGTAGGAGTTGTTCCTCCGTAATAATTCACGATCATCGGATATTTCTTGGTCGCGTCAAAATGAGGAGGGAGATAGAAGCGGCCGTAAATCGTATCCCCTTGGGCGGAAACGAAATTCCAATCTTGCACTTCTCCTAAAGTGACGTCTCTCAAGATCTCTTTGGAGAGATCGATCAAGCAGGAAGAGGCATCGTTTTTCAAGTTATAGGTATAAAGCCTTTGGGAATTGGAAGCGCTTAATCCGAAATAAACCATTTCGAAAGCTTGATTGGCGATGGAGTAATCGGAGATGACATCTTCCTTGGCTTGAAGTTGCTTAATCTTTCCGTTGGACGGGTTTAGACTATACATGCGAACACGGTCCTTATCTTTCGCCGTGATATAGACTTGTTTATCGAGGGCGTTCCACTCGTAGGAATCGACAGAGGGGTCAAAATCTTTCGTAAGCGGCTTTATACTTTTATCTGCTATATTGTATAGGAATAATTGCCCGTCGCTCGTATTGGATGTCTGTCCTTCTTTGATCTTTAATCCGATACCATCGAAAGCCTCTCCAGACGCGTCAACGAGTAATTGGGTGGCATCTGGGGAGAAAACGGCACGGCTTACGAATTTCTCACCTTTTATAAGGGTATCCACATGCATGGTTCGTAGATCCATCTTATATATATATGTACGTGAGAAAGGACGCTCCGTTAAATTCGGTTCCCTGCGACTGAATAGCAGATAGTGGCCGTCTTGAGATACATCGTTGATGTAAGTAGAAGTATGTCCATAGGTGAGCCGTTGGAACAATCCGGTTCGCAGGTCATATTTATGGATAAACATACGGTTTCTCCATCCCGGTTGGCGATCATCCGGCACCAGTATCTCTTGGATCTCTTTTCGTTCTTGCGGTCCTTTCTCCCGTATGGAGAATAATAGATAGTCTTCGGTAGGCCCGAAGCTGAAAGAACCTTCAGGCAATTGGCAGGCAAGGATGTTCTCCTTTTTGCTGGTAGGGTCTAAGGTCACCAATTCCGTGCCTTTCATCCCTTTCCGGGTGTAATAGGCCAGATTGCTTTTAGGCATCCAGCGTAAGCTCTGTCCGTTCTCAACCAATACGGAACCGGTAGCCTTGTCTAGTATCTGGGTAAATGAGGACTGCTTTCCACCGGGATAGGTTTCTTGATAGGAGATGATAATGAATTTTCCATTCGGGGACAGGCTGGCGGATTGGATGCGTTTACCATCAAATACATCACTTAATGTATAACGTTTCTCCGGATTGATGGTCGTGGTTACCACTGCGTCTTTTTCCGGGTTGAATGAGGCTTTTAAGGCATTCTCTTTGTGGCTCTCAGATAAATATTTAATTACGATTTCATAGCGTCGCGGCTCCAAGGTCAACGAGGCTTCTCCTTGGGTTAGTTTTGTGAGTTGTCCATCCACGTAGACTTCTGAAATCTCAGGGCCATTGATCCTTAAGGTACCTTTTGTATAGCGGTCACTATTCAGGTAGAAGGAAACCAAATGTAGCGCGTAGGAAGAGGCCGAGGTTGGCAAGGTCAGCTCTCCGGAAGACGCCGCATCAAGGGTTTGTCCGCTTTGGGAAAGGTTGCAGAAAGGAACGGTCGTGTTCAATAGTTCCTTGTCTGAGAATCTCTTACTGTTTACATCCAGGCTATCTGCCAAGAAGGGTTTCTTCACCTCGTAAGGGCCGGCGTAATTATAATGTCGCACGACAACCTCATCCGCCCATAGTGAGCAACAGGAGCATAGGGCTGAAAGAATTAAGATGTTTTTGTTTATCATGATATTTATTATTTAGTATAAGATAAGAAAGCGAGATGGCAGGTATCTCTCAGCCATCTCGCTGTATCATTATCTTATAAGATTTCTATCTCATCTACGAACAAGAATGCGGGACTTCCGGCGCCACCGTGCCATTTTGGTAGTTTGCTGCTGTTGATGATAACCTCGACATAGCGGGCCTTTACCGGGGCGAAGGATATCTCTTGGGGATATAATCCGTCCTTGTCGTTTTGGGTCAGCTCCGGGATTTTCTTGGAAGCTACTTCCTTGAAATTCTTGCCATCATCGGATACCTTTACGGTTACGGCGGAGGCTCCCATGATCCAGTCACCTTTCACCACATTCGTATTGAAAGATACCTTTTGGATTTCGGTTGGTTCCTTTAGATCGATCGTGGCGTCAAGGTCTTTTCCTTGGAAACCCAGCCAATGGCCGGTCTTGTAATTACTACCTCCACGTAAGCCGTCTACCAATACCTGTGCCCCGTTGAAAACGTATCCTTTGCTGGGTTGCTCTTTCAAGGTGATGGGCTTCATCGTCGCTTTATTGAAGAAGATATCTTCTGAGAAGATGCGGCTCGTACCGTTCGGACGGACAACGATCGCCTTGAATTCGCAATCTTGGTTGATCTGTACCGGGCCTTCATACTTGATGCTGGCGATCGTAGGATCGCTACCGTCTACCGTATAATAGATATCTCCTTCACCCAACTTCGTCAAGGCTATGTCGAGTGTTCCGTTCTCCGTATTGGTGGTCAGGGAGGCGTTAATATCGAAGATATGCTTTCCGTAATTATATCCCAAGCGATCGTAAAGTTGTGTCATGCGGGCCACACGGGGCAGGAACGTCTGATAATCTTTCTTGGACGGATCGCTCCACTGGATATCGGCTACGGCGTCGATACGGGGCATGATCATGTATTCTACCTGTGAGAAGGTCGGGATATATTCCGTCCAGAGGTTGGCTTGCGCCCCGATCACGTACTTCTGGTCTTCAGGAGAGATACCGGCTGTCGGCTCAAAAGAATATACTTTCTCTAACGGCAAGTAACCACCGATAGCATCGGGCTCAAGATCCGTATCCGCTGATTGATAGTAATCCAGATATACATATGTATTCGGTGTCATGACCACGTTATGCTTTTGCTTGGCGGCCTCGATACCTCCATCCATGCCTCTCCAGCTCATTACCGTGGCATTCGGGGCCAAGCCTCCTTCTAGGATCTCGTCCCAGCCGATGATATGGCGTCCTTTGCTCTCCACGAATTTCTCCATGCGGGAGATCACGTAGCTTTGCAAATATTCCTCGGCGGAATGCTTCTTATCTCCCTTGATACCTTCCGCCTTGATGCGAGCTTGGCATTTCGGGCATTTCTCCCAACGTACCTTCGGGCACTCATCACCGCCTACATGGATATATTCGGACGGGAAAAGATCGATGACCTCGCTCAATACGTCTTCTAGGAATTGCATGGATTTCTCGTTTCCGGCGCAGATCACGTCGTCGGCTACTCCCCATTGGCCCCATACGTCATAAGGGCCCCCGGTGCATCCCAGTTCCGGGTAAGTAGCCAAGGCTGCCAATTGATGTCCCGGCATATCGATTTCCGGGATGATCGTGATATGGCGTTCGGCGGCATAGTTGATGACATCGCGAATCTGGTCTTGTGTATAGAAGCCCCCGTATTCCTTTCCGTCATATGTTCCGGAGTTATGGCCGATCACGGTTTCCTTGCGTTTAGATCCGATCTGTGTCAATTCCGGATATTTCTTGATCTCGATACGCCAACCTTGGTCATCGGACAGATGCCAGTGGAACGTATTTTGGTTGTGCAAGGCAAGGATATCGAGATACGTTTTTACCGAATCCACGGGGAAGAAATGGCGGGTGCCTCTATAGGCAAAACGGGGATAGTCGTTGATGGTAGCTGCCGGTAATTCTACGTTCATCCCTTGGGCCGTGGCCGGGATCGATTTACGTAATGTCTGGATACCATAAAATACGCCGGCATCCGTACTTCCGGCGATCCGTATCCCGTTATCGCTAACGGTCAGTTGATATCCTTCCGGATTCTGGATACTTTGGTCGATAACGAGGCTGATCCCCTTACCGGGCTGGCCGGTAGCGGTTGCTAATTCATAGCCCGTGATTTCCTTGATATAAGAAGCGAGGAACTCGGCGTTCTTCTTCATCTTATCATTGCCCTCTGGATAAAATATCTTCGTGGATGGACTTAGGACGAAAGGATTTCCGTTCGTCAATGTTACTTCTTGTGGCAAAGGCACTACTCCGTAATCTCCTTTTACGGCCTTACCACCGGAGCAAGCGATCATTCCCGTGCAAAATGTCAGGACGAGCGCTAGTTTGCTTAGGCTGTTCATGTGTTTAGAGTTTAGAATGTAAAACAATAATTGATTCAGTATCACCGCCCAAAGATAAATAGAATTAGCCGTTTTATCTAATGCTTTTACACTTTTGATGCGATAACCTTAGGGATTTTGTCTATATATATAGACTATTTATCAACTGGTGCATGATCGTCCACCAGCTGTTGCATGATCATCCAACAGTTGGTGGACGATCATGCAACGGCTGTTGGATGATGAATACTTTTATAAGAAATGTCTAAGGAATATGGAAGAAACACCTAAGGTCTAAAGGGAAAAGGGCTAGGGACTAAGGGAAAAGAAACGTCTTCTTGAGAGGTATTTCCTTGTCTTTCTTATAATATGTATTCACACGTTTTACGGTAGTGCAGCGGATGTAAGCGTCATGGCAGTAGATGAGCGCTTGCCCTTTTCGGGAGGCTTCAGCAAGCATGCGCAGTTTCTCGTTGTATGACGTGATCGGATACGTATCGTAAGCCGAGATCCATTCCGGAGATACGCTGGCTACAAGGGGGATAACATCCCCGGCAAAGACAAAGGTCCGGTCCTCCGTATGGATATAGGGAACAATTTGTCCCGGAGTGTGCCCATCGTACAGGCGTAGCTCTATAGTGGGGCAAATCGATGTGTCGGCATCTAGCAGCCGTAAGGAATTAGCGTCTGCGACGGCTTGCATATTCTCGATGAAATAGGAATCTCTCTCCAAGGCGTTCGGATGAAGGAAATTCTCCCATTGCTTGCGGCTAACCCAGTGGTTTGCGTTTGGGAATGAGAGAAATAAATGTCCGGTAGATTCATCCTTTTGCGTGGTATAACCGCAATGATCGAAATGGAGATGGGTGAGGACAACATCCGTGATTTCCTCCGGTTGAATTCCCCGGTTTCGTAGTTCCGTGCCGAGGTCTACCAAGTTGAAGAAGCGGTAATAACTTAGTTGTTTTAAGTGTTTATTTCCCGCTCCGTTATCTACTAGGACGATGCGTCCGTCATCTGTTTTTATGACAAGGCTACGCATGGCTAGCACGCAACCATTTGTCTCGTCGCTCGGATAGCGACGGCTCCAAGCGCTTTTTGGAATGGCCCCGAACATGGCGCCTCCGTCGGCGTAGAAGTAGCCGGTATCTATTATCTGTATAGTCATAGTTGTATGATTCATATGTCAGTTCAAAAGTAAAGAAAAATGAGGTGGAAATGTTTAAGGTCATTCATTTTATTCAAAAAAGGGACAGAAATGGATAAAAGTAGGATATCTCTTATATATAATAATGTATAGGAAATATAAGAATATTGAAGAGGAAAACGACTAGTCTAAACGATCGTTTAGATCTTGCGTTTTTTAAGCAGTTTGAAAAGTAGTCAACAAAAGATTTAATTTTTTTACGGGCAATAAGCTATACAATTGATAGGAAAGCGGATAGGAAACAAAAAAATAACACGTAAAGGTTGCTGGAATTGAATAAATATGTACCTTTGCAAACGACTAAAAAAATCGATCGTTTAGACTAGCCGTTTCTTTGTTGACTAGCCTATACGGGCATAAAGATTGTGTGTTTTAATTGTTAATCTAATTTAGCTCTAAATAATAATTACCATTTAATGAAAGCGATGGAGAAATGTAGTAAGAAAGGCAAGCAAACACAGTTTGACTTGCTTAGACCCAGTGCTGCGTTACTAACCACAGGTTTGCTATTCATGGCCTCTGCGCATATGCAGGCCGCTAGGGAAATCACCTCTAGCTATGGACCGAGAATAGAATCTGTTACCCAAAAAGGAAAGGCAGTAACCGTAAAAGTATCAGATGCGGCAGGTGAATTAATTGGTGCGAATGTGGTCGTAAAAGGTACGACCAATGGAAATGTAACCGACATAAACGGACAAGTCGTGTTGCAAGATGTGCCCGCAAACGCTATTTTGGAGATCTCTTATATTGGTTATATAACCAAGGAGGTTCCTGTTAATAATCAGAGCGTTTTGAATGTTTCTTTGTCCGAGGATTCCCAGACATTGGAAGAGGTCGTCGTAGTGGGATACGGTACGATGGAGAAGAAGCAGGTGACCAGTTCCGTTACCTCCTTATCCGCCGGCGACATGATGAAGGGTGTGGGTGGTTCGGATATCACCAGCTCTTTGCAAGGTAGGATCAGTGGTTTGATCTTGCAGAACAATGGTAGTGCCAATGGTTCGACTACGATCCAATTGCGTGGCTTGACTTCCATTAAATCCGGTAAGTCGCCTTTGATCGTTGTCGACGGTTTCCCGGGCGGTGATATCCGTGCCTTGAACCAAGATGATATCAAGTCTATCGACGTATTGAAAGATGCTTCCGCCGGCGCTATCTATGGTACGCGTGCTGCCTCGGGTGTGATCTTGATCACCACGAAGAGCGGTTCCAACACGAACGGTAAGGTGAAATTGAATTATAGCACCGAGCTTTCCAAGAAGCAGAACTATGGTAAGCCGGAGATGCTGTCGGCCGATGAATATCGCCAGCGTACGGACGTGAACATCGAAGACTATGGATCGGATACGGATTGGTGGGATTCTATGTTGCAGAAGGATAATTTCTCGCAGAAGCATCACCTCTCTTTGGAACTGGGTACGGAGAATGCGCAAGTGTACACCTCTTTCTTTTATGAGACAAACGAGGGTATCGCGCTCAAGGATAACCGTCAGGACTATGGTGGACGCTTGAACGCTAACTTCAAGTTGTTCGATGGTTGGTTAGAGATTCGCCCTATTGTGGATTATCGCCAGACATCCCGTACTTCCGATGGATCGGATGAGGAGAAGAGGGCGAACTTCAGACAGGCTCTTTATAATAACCCGACCCGTTCGGTGTACGATCCGGATAACCAGACCGGTTATAACGTATGGACTGGAGAACCATTGGATTTCAACATCGTGGCCGATCGTATGTTGACAGACTATGAGGGGCTCGACAAATGGTTCAAGCCGGAGGTGACAATGAAATTGAACATCAAGCCTGTAGAGGGATTGAGTTATACCCAGACTTTGGGCTACGAGAACCGTCAGTGGGAATTGCATGAGTTCCAATCCCGTTATCATAGGGATGAGGTATCGAATAATCGTTCGGGTTACGCGAAATTGCATTTCGAGAAAACGGAGCACTTGACTTCCGAGGGTTATTTCTCTTATGTGAAAGAATTCAAGGGAGGACATACCTTTAATGCGGTAGCCGGTTATTCTTATTTTGAGAAGAACAGCGAGAAATTCAACATGGAGAACTATAACTTCCAAGTGGAAGGTATCAAGTATTGGGATATAGGCAAAGGTTCTTATCTGACGGATGGAAAAGCGAAGATGATGTCTGAGAAAAAAATTACCGAGCGCCTGTTTGCCCTCTATGCCCGTGCCAATTACTCATACAATGATAAATATATGATTACGGCCACGTTGCGTCATGAGGGATCTTCTAAGTTCGCCGCCGAGAACCGTTGGGGTAACTTCTGGGCTTTGTCCGGTGGTTGGCGTGTCTCTAATGAGGAATTCATGAAAGATTTCTCTTGGTTGGATGACTTGAAGATTCGTTTCGGTTATGGTGTGACCGGTAATAACGACTTTGATGCGGCTTATATGGCGAACACGTTAGGCTCCGACGCTTATTGGATGCTTCCGAACGGTAACTGGGCCTATACGTATGGTCCTAGCTCGAACGTGAATCCTTATTTAGGATGGGAAGAGAAGAAGGAATGGAATATCGGTGTGGATTACACCTTCTTCGGTAATCGCCTGTATGGTAAGTTTGACTATTATCGCCGTAAGATCGACGGCATGATCTATGAGGTGAACGTGCCGCAGCCTCCGTACCCGAATGGTAAGCAATGGCAGAACGTCGGTGAGATGGAAAGTAAAGGTTGGGAGTTCGAGATCGGTGGCGATGTGATCCGGAATAAGGACTTCACTTGGACATCAAACTTGAACATGAGCCATAACTCCGGAAAGATCCTTACGTTGTGGGGAGAGGATACGCATCTTTCGGGCAATACTTTCGCTTATCCGGGACATCCGGGTGACGCGGCTCGTATCG
>ENA-OPSN01000559-OPSN01000559.1-human-gut-metagenome-genome-assembly--contig:-NODE-559-length-19112-cov-3.341869_pt1 | contig 19112 bp, 7 predicted proteins | sample MGYA00241808_ERZ501907 | MGnify/ENA primary metagenome ERZ501907 (study PRJEB25962, sample SAMEA2042218) | human gut metagenome | biome: human gut; feature: human-associated habitat; material: faeces...
GCATGGCATTATAGAAATGAGTAGCATGGGTATATCCGGCTTCATAGGCAGTCTGTATGTCCTCAAACTCCGCCTGCGTATGTCCTACGGAAGCCAACACTCCTTTCGCCGTGATGTATTTACCGAATTGCATGGCTCCCGGAAGCTCCGGCGCAGCATCCCAACGCTTGATACAACGAGTTTCCTCCAGTAACGGGATATATTCTTCCGGATCGGGGTTTTTGATATTTTCGGGAATCTGTCCGCCTGCCATAGCCATATTGAAATAATGTCCTTCCAGATGAAGTCCTAATACAGGGCTGTCCGGTTCCGCCATCATCTTCTCGGTAGTCTCTGCGGCTGCACGAATCATAGGAATGGTAGAAGAAGAAAGAGTGGGGAAAATACTGGTCGTACCATGCTGCATGTGAGCGGCTACCGCTGCCCGGAACGCTTCTTCGGTACCTTCCATAAAGTCTCCGCCACCACCGCCATGAACGTGGATTTCCACACCGCCGGGAACTACATACATACCTTTGGCGTCAATCAGTTCAGCTCCGATAACAGCCAGGTCACAATTTGTTACTTCTAAAATTTTGTTGTCACGCATCAGGACCGAACCGTCCTTTAACCATCCCTGAGGGGTAAGTATCTTCGCGTTTATGATTTGGGTCAACATAATATAGTAATAAAATATTAAGATTTCTAAACAGCATATTAAATATGGGAACAAATTTAGCAACTTTTTCAGAGCTAACTGCAGATATCCCGAATTATTTTCTAACTATTTTAATATAAAAAGCCCCGCTTAATAAAATCAAGCGGGGCACAGATAGAGGGAATTTAAACAAATCTCTTTACTTACTCATTAAAACCAACTTACCTGATTTAAGTCCTTTACCGGTTGCGGTCAATGTTATTTCGCCCGGCTTATCGGTACTTTGGACAATGGCGGTCATCATTCCATTGAAAACTTTCATCTGTGGAAGATGGAAAAGCTCTATTGATGTAGGGTCGCCATTAGCTCCGGCACGATAAGTTCCTGCCCCTTTCACCGAATATTTGATAAGATGTTGAGCATCAGGGCACAAATTACCGTCCTTGTCTACTACTCTTACAGTTACAAATGACAAGTCCTTACCATCTGCCTTGATTTCGTTACGGTCGGCTACCAGTTCGATATGGTCGGGCTTGCCGGCAGTGTGAATTTCCTTTTCGGCAACTGCTTCTCCTTTGTCATTATAAGCCACTACTTTTACTGTTCCCGGTTCATACTTCGTATCCATCCACATCAGGCGATAACGTTGCTGGCGTTTAAAGTTGGCTGTAGATGCTGAATCAGCACTATTTTCAGGAGTAACGCTCAAATCTTTGGTACGCTTACCCTGACTCTTACCGTTGATAAACACTTCTGCCGAAGGATAGTTGGTATAGACAAAAATCGGAGTAACTTCTCCTTCCCGTCCCGGCCATGTCCAATGAGGAAGGATATGAAGAGTCTCTTCATCCTTATTCCAATGGCTGCGGTAGAGATAGTAACGGTCTTTCGGCAGACCGGCAAGGTCAATGATGCCAAATAAAGAAGAGTGACTGGGCCAATCAGTATAATAAGGTGTCGGCTCGCCCAGATAATCAAAACCTGTCCATACAAATTCTCCGATAGCCCATGGTTTGTCATCATGCCAAATCCAGTCGTCTTCGGGCAAGTTAGACCATCCGCAGTGTTCCACATCGTATGATGAAGACTGATGGTCGTCATACTTCTTCATGGCCTGACGCGTCACAGGGAATTTATACACACCGCGAGAGCTGACAGTAGAAGCAGTCTCACTGCCCAAAACAATCTGTTGCGGCAGCTTCTTATAGTTTTCGGGATACTTGTGGGGACGATAATTGAATCCGGCTATGTCCATAGTAGCCGCCATATTATTGTTGACTACAGCATCTGGAGCATCCATACCCTGAGTGACCGGACGGGTCGGGTCTTCGCGATGACAGATATCCTGCAACATACGTGAAAGTTTAGGTCCGTTATTTCCATTCCATTGGTCGGGCACTTCATTACCGATACACCACATCACAACACTCGGATTGTTGCGATAGTGACGAATAAGATTTACCAGGTCTTTCTCAACCCACTCATCGAATATCTTGTGATAGCCATTCGCCATTTTTGCCGATTTCCATTCATCAAATGATTCCGGCATCAACATCATACCCATTTCATCACACGCCTCTACCAGTTCAGGAGCAGGCATATTGTGAGAAGTACGGATGGCGTTACAGCCCATATCCTTCAAGATACGGATTTGGCGGCGGATGGCCGCATCATTTACCGCTCCTCCCAAAGGACCTAAATCATGGTGATTACAAACGCCTTTGAATTTTGTCAGTTTACCATTCAGGAAGAAGCCCTTGTCAGGGATAATCTCCAATGTACGGATACCAAAACGAGTCGTATATTCATCCTTCAATGTCTCTCCATCGTATACTTTGGAAACTGCGGTATACAATGCCGGATTTTCAGGCGACCATAAAGAAGGACGGTACACAACAAAATTCTGATTAAAGAAATTCCCGTCCAGTTTATCTCCCGGTCTGTCATCCGAAGAAATTCTCTTTCCTTCGGGGTTCAGAATTTCAGTTACAATGCGGTAATTACCGACGTTTTTTCCTTCAGGCATCACTAAATCGGTCTTCACATTAACTCTTGCGAAACCGTCCTCTACAACGGGAGTTGTGATAACCGTTCCCCATGTGGGAATATGTACATCTTCTGTCACCACCAAATGTACATTGCGATACAATCCTGCCCCGGGATACCAGCGTGAAGATTCACGTTCGTTTTCCAGGCGGACTGCCAGTTCGTTTTTCTCTCCCGGTTTCAGATAAGGAGTGGCATCCACATAAAACGAATTATAGCCATAAGGCCAGTATCCTGCCTCTTGTCCGTTGATATATACACGGGCATGACTCATGGCACCGTCAAATATCAATGTAGCTTTCTTGCCTTTCTCAAAAGAAGGAGCATCAAAATTGAGGCGATACCACCCTGTTCCCACAAAAGGAAGCCCGCCGGTACGTCCGGCATGTTCCATTGCTTCTGTTTGTCCGTCCTGGGTAATTGCCATCTCCTGCTTATCATTATTTATACTGAATGGCCCGTAGATAGCCCAGTCGTGAGGGACGGTGACATTCTGCCACTTGGCATCATTAAATCCGGGCTTCGCAAAGTCTGCATTGTCTTCACGAGTGAACTTCCACCCTTTTTCAAAGGTCTGCTCGGTTCTTACCTGCGCTTGCATGAAAGCAAGGGAACAGATAGCTCCCAATGCGGCACATAAAAATCGTTTAGTATTCATAGTTTTTCTTATTTATTGATATGGTCTGTAACAACAAAAGTAATCTCTCCCGCCTTTATCAAGTCATCATGAGAAATAAGGTATTTGTTTATTTTCTTATTTCCTAATCTGATTTCCTTGATGTAATCTCCATGGCCTTCTTTTTTGATAACCAGTTTATCTTTACCCCAATATTCAGGGTCAAGTTTAATAGTTACCTCATCAAAAGTCGGAGTAGTTAATGTATATTCGGGTACACCGGGACAATCAGGATACAATCCCATCATGCTGAAGATAGCCCATGTAGACATAGTACCTGTATCATCATTTCCGGGAATACCGTCGGGTTTGGTAGTAAAGTGTTTGGCCAACAACTCTTTTACCAATTTCTGGGTACGCCATTCTTCGCCTTTGAAACGGCTGAATAAGTACGGATAAGCAATGTCGGGTTCGTTGGCGGGATCATAATTTCCTTCATCGAACACACTTTGCAGCTTATCTACAAACTTCTTGTCACCGCCCATCAATTTTGTCAGCCCTTTAATATCATGAGGAACAAAGAATGTGTAATTCCATGCATTTCCTTCATGGAAACCGGGACTGGGTGCAAAGTTTGCTCCTTCTTTGGGATCGAACGGTTCATAAAATCTGCCTTCCTTCGTAATGGGACGAAGAGTACCAAACTCTTTGCAGAAATAATTCTTATAACCCATGGAACGTTTGCGGAACAACTTGGCATCTTCTTTCTTTCCCAATTCTTCAGCCAAAGTAGACAACGCATAATCTGCCACATAATATTCCAGGGCATGTGAAACAGAATTATCATATTGGCTTTCCATCGGCACATATCCCTTTGCCATATAGTCATCATTATCCGGACGCATCAGGTTATCCTTACCCGGAGTAGTGGCAGACTTATACATTCCTTTATATGCCAAGTTGATGTCGAAGTCCTGAAGACCTTTCATCCAACTGTCCACGATAACCGGAATAGAAGGATCGCCTTCCATTGTCAGTGTCTCACGTCCGTAAAGTTCCCATTTGGGAAACCATCCATGTTCCTTATACATGCCGAGCATGGTATGAATCATATCCATCTGGCGCTCAGGATACACTAATGTCATCAGTTGGTGTACGTTGCGGTATGTATCCCACAATGAAAATACAGTATAACGGTTACGGTTGGTAGTCAGAATCTTATCGCCTTCCATCTGCGGATATTGACCGCTAACGTCCTGAAGGATATTCGGATGAATGAGGGTATGATACATGGCTGTATAGAATACTCCTTTTTGTTCTTCAGTTCCGCCTTTGACTGTGACACGTGAAAGGTCATCATTCCACATCTTACGCGCTTCGGCACGCAGTTTGTCGAAGGTGGTTCCGAACGGTTGCTCCTTTTCCAGATTCAAACGTGCATTCTCAATGCTCACAAAGGATACCCCCATGCTGACTTCTATCGTTTCGCTCACTGTCGAGTCAAAAGTAAACCATGCACCGACATCGTCACCACTCATTTCCTTTGTATAGGAAGTGTAAAGTTTATACTTGCCTGCCGTGTCATCCCACTGTGCTTCCACACCCATCGGACGCATCATTTTCCAGTAGCCGCGCTTTGCCGGAACTTTATTAATGCGCATCACAAAATATATCGGGAATACAGCTTGCGGATTATAACAAAAAGTACCCAGTAATTTGGTTCCTTCAATCTCACGGTCATTGACAAAACGCACTGTAGCACCACTCTCGTTTGTCAATCCTTCACCCAAATTTAATAAGATATTGCTTTGTCCTGCCGGAAAAGTGAAACGTGCCATACTGGTGCGGGGAGTAGCAGTCACTTCGCACTTCACATTATACTTATCCAATACATTGGTATAATAGCCGGGAGTAGCCGATTCATTGCTGTACACACTTCCGTAAGTATTAAAATCAACATTCAGCTTTCCGGTGGTCGGCATCAGCAACAAAGAGCCTAATTCGGGGCAACCCACACCACTCAGGTTGACATGAGCAAATCCCGTCATATACTTATTATTAAACTCGTAAGGAGTAGACCACCAGGTACTATCCTTGTTAATCTTATTTTCGGGAACAGCCCCCAACACATTGAGAGGTGTGACCGACATCATTCCCTGCGGACAAAGCGCACCGGGATTAGTTGTCCCATAATTAGTAGTCCCCACAAAAGGATTTACATAATCGGCCGGTTCTTTTTGCGCCATTGCAGTCAGCAAAGAAAACAATGCGGCACCGGTCAAAATACTCAGTTTTCGTATCATAGTCATTTATTTAATTACAACTTCATCTGTAAACAAGAAGCCACCAAACTCGCCGGAAGTTGCCTGATAACGTACATAACGTCCCTTCGCATTACCTTCCCAACCAAAATTAGTAAAAGTTACCTTATCATCTTTCACTACTTTATGCTCGATGTGCTTCAATTCTGTAAAATCTTTACCATCATCGGATATAGAAATTATCACTTCGGCAGGCATAAATACCTCCGGTCCGCAGACCTGCATAAAGTCTGCACCGATAAAATGAAGTTCCGTTTCTTTTTCCAAATCAATCGTAATATCCATTCTTTTCTTGCCAATGAAACCTTGCCAACGCTTATCACCATAGGTCCATCCGCCACGTACACCATCGACCAAGGCCGTATCTCCCCCCGCAGCATATCCGGGATAATAAGCCGCATCAAGACCATAAGTCACTTTTTTCCCTACTGCCAAATGTTCCACCGGCTTATCAGCTCCGGGACGATTACCGATTTCGTTCTTAAGTTCAAAAGGATTATAACCGGATTTTTTCAATTCTTCCACTGCTTTTAAAGCCCGTACATGGAAGTTTTCATAATTCTTCTTTGACGGTGCACTCCAGGCCACTTCCGCCAACGCAAGAACACGGGGATAAATCATCATTTCAGCATGCTCGGGTGTCGGAATATATTCTGTAAACAGATTTGCCTGCACGCCATACACCAGTCCCACCTTTTCGGCACTTAATGTATCAGGAACGGGATTGAACGAATAGACTTTGGATAAAGGCAGATAGCCTCCGATAGCCTCGGGCTGCGAATCCGGTGCATCTTGATAAGAATCAAAATAACAGAATTCACCCGGAGTCATAATAGCCTTATGACCGGATTCCACTGCTTTCATACCTCCTTCCGTTCCACGCCATGACATGACTGTAGCATTAGGCGCCAGTCCTCCTTCAAGAATTTCATCCCAACCCAACAGTTTACGGTTATGGCCATTCAGAAATACTTCAATGCGATGAATCAAATAACTCTGCAATTCATTCACATCTTTCAGACCTTCTTTTTTCATCCGTGCCTGGCATAACTTACAACTCGGCCAAGACGCTTTACCTGCCTCGTCTCCACCAATATGGATATATTCGGACGGGAATAATTCCATCACTTCCGTCAGTACATTTTCCAGAAACTCAAAAGTCTTTTCATTGCCCACACAGAAATCAGCCTGCTTATAGGGTTCATGTGTACAGGACAGTTCGGGATAAGCAGTCAATACTTCTTCCGAATGTGCCGGCATTTCTATTTCGGGAATGACAGTTATATAACGAGATTCGGCATAAGCTACCAATTCACGGATATCCTCTTTGGTGTAATAACCTCCATAAGCATTCTCACTACCTTCTTCACTGTATTGGCGACCATTGTTCCACCACTCTTTCCAGGTGGGGAATTCACGCCACGCAGCAAACTCAGTAAGACGGGGATATTTATCTATTTCAATACGCCATCCTGCCGCATCAGTCAGATGTAAATGGAGACGGTTCAGTTTGTAATAGGCAAAAGCATCAATCTGCTTCTTCACAAAATTCACATCAAAGAAATGACGGGAAACATCGAGCATCATACCACGATAGGCAAAGCGCGGCTCATCGGTAACGGTTCCTACCGGTAATTCCTTTTTTTCATTCACCATTTGCAGGAATGTCTGCACACCATAAAAAAGTCCCGCACCCGAAGCAGCCCGGATTTTCACCTGCTTCGGAGTTACTTCCAGCACATATCCTTCGGACGAAGTAATATCCGGCAAACGGTCTACTTGTTGAAGAATGACAACATTGTCGACTACTTCTTCCAAAGCAGCATCCAATTGAAAAGGAGAGCCGGCGATATAATCTGCCAGTCTCGTTTTATCCTCCTGAGGTGCATCTATCCATAATTTTGTTTGATCATTCAATTGAAAAGCACCCTTCTGCAAGTCTGCACTCAATGGAACGGGAATCACAGAAAGTATCTCTTTCTGTTCCTTGGCGCAACCCGCCAACAACAGGCTCACCGCCACACTTGCCAATAGTGTAAGTTTCCTCATTTTCTATTCTCTTTAATTCTATTTATTTCATTGGTACGAATACCCGGTTTCAATTCACCATTAATTATATAAGCATAAACTCCGTCAGCAACCAAAGCAGCTCCTGCACGTGCTCCCTGTTCATATTCGCCCAAAGAGCTCCATTCATCTTTTGCAGGATAATAAAGCAACAGATTCTTATTGAACTGATACCACTCCGCCGGATGTGACAGATATTCTTTTCCCGAATAAATGCCCTGCAAAGCTTTCAGGAATATATCCTTGTTGACACCGCCAATACATAAAATGGCTTCTTCTCCCCAAGGAACGGCTGCTCCACCTCCCAATGAAATGCTTTTTCCTTCTTTATCGACCGGAGTCGCTACCGAAGTCCACACTCTCGTCTCGGGCGAATATACATAACCGTCCACAGACAAGGTTGCTTCGCGCCCATCTGCTGCCGGGGCAAAGCCTCCCCAAACATAAAGTTTTCCCCCTTGTGCCGCGCACACCGGTTGAACTCTCGGCTCGCCGGGCACACCGGGCTCTTTCTGCCATCCTTTATCCATATTTGACAAATCAAGCGAATACATATCCGCAGAGGGAACACCATTAACGTTTCCTCCTACGATATAAAGCAAATCACCTATTAAAGCACCTGCCATATTATCGATAGTCATGGGTAAAGAAGGTAAAGTGTCAGTTACCAAGACGTCTTCTTGCAAAGATAAAAGAAATACATCAGATATACTACCATCAGCAGTAGTTCCTCCAACACAAATTAACCCTTTTTGTGTAGAAATAGTTACTCCATACGCCGATGCTACAGGCAAAAAGCCAACTTGCTTCCACCGGAAGGCTGTATCTGATGATAAAGGTGTAGCATAAACTTCATTATAAAAAACCTTTTTTCCGCCATCGGCAACAGGAATATCCGGGAAATTACATCCACCTGCCATTATTAAACGGTCTTCTGTTATTCCTGCATATAAAGCAGAAACTCCCTTAAGAAAAGCGGCATTCCCCGAAGGGAAGCCGTTCATTTTCTCAAGAGATATTTCAGCACCTGACGTATCAGTGTGGTGACATGCACTGCATACCAATAAGCCACCCACTAATACAGCCAGTAATTTTCCATATAGTTGTTTCTTCGTCACACAAGCTATGAATTAATCAGTTCAACGAAATCTCATCTACAAACAGGAAAGCAGGATTTCCTTTACCACCGTGCCAGGCAGGAATACTATGTTCCGTCAAAGCAGTCACTTTGACATAACGGGCTGTAACCGGTGAGAATGTCAAAGTATGGTTAAATACTCCGTTTTTGTCATCCTGCTTCATGGCCGGATATTTTTCCGAAGCAACTTCTTTAAAGTTCTGACCGTCTTCGGATACCGCTACAGAAAGAGCACGGGCATCAAATACCCAGTCACCCTTTTCTACACAGGTAGAAATAGAAGCACTTTGAATTTCGGTCGGTTCTTTCAGATCAATCACTGCCTCCATATCATTTTTATAGAAAGCAATCCAACGTCCTGTCTTGTAATTTCCATTACCTTTCAATCCATCTACCAAAGTGGGAGCACCGTTAAATTCATATTGTTTATTTACCGGTTGCAACATAGTAACAGGCTTCATGCTTGCCTTGTTGAAAGCTATATCCTCTTTCACAATGCGACTGTTTCCTGTAGGACGAACTGCCACAGCTTGGAAAGTACAGTTTTCTTTGAGTTTCAAAGGTTCTGTATACTGTGCCGATGCTGCGGTCGGTTCACTACCATCCAACGTGTAATAAATCGGACAATTATCAATAGTGGACAAAGTCACATCCAATGTTCCATCCTGCGGATTAGAAGTGAAAACAGCATTTACATCAAATACATGAGTAGCATAATTGTACTTATATACATCATATACATCTACCAATCCAGGCAAACGTTTCAAGAAGTCTTCATAATTCTTCTTGTCGGGAGCCGACCACTGGATTTCGGACAAGGCAGCCCAACGGGGCAATACCATATACTGGGCATGAGAGAAAGTAGGAATGTATTCAGTCCAGAGGTTAGCCTGCACGCCTTTGATATATTTCTGTTCTTCCGGAGTGAGGGAAGCCGGCATCGGCTCGTAGCTGTACACTCTTTCAAGAGGCAGGTAACCACCAATACCGAGAGGTTCGTTCTCCGTATCTTTTGTCTGGTAGTAGTCGAAATACAGGTAAGTATTCGGAGTCATGATAACATCGTGTTTCTGCTTGGCTGCTTCGATACCACCCTTTTCACCACGCCATGACATAACAGTAGCGTTAGGAGCAAGTCCGCCTTCGAGGATTTCATCCCAACCGATGATCTGACGTCCGTGGTCGTTGAGGAATTTTTCGATATGGTTGATTACGAAGCTCTGCAGACGTTCTTCCTTGCTATGCTTATCATCCGATTTCAAGCCCAGCGCCTTGATACGTGCCTGACATTTCGGACATTTTTCCCATCTAACTTTCGGACATTCGTCACCACCAACATGGATATATTCCGACGGGAAGATATCTATCAATTCAGTATATACATCCTCTATAAATTTCAAGACCTGATCATTTCCAGCACAAAGCACATCATCGGCTACTCCCCATTGTCTCCATACTTCATACGGGCCACCGGTACATCCTAATTCTGGATAAGCAGTAAGTGCAGCCAGCATATGTCCCGGAAGGTCAATTTCCGGAATAACGGTAATATAACGCTCAGCAGCATAGTCAACGATTTCCTTTGCCTGTTCCTGCGTATAGAATCCACCATAAGGCGTATTATCATATTCGCCTGAGTTACGTCCGATTACAGTTCCTGATCTTTGAGAACCGATCTCTGTCAACTTCGGATATTTTTTGATTTCCAGACGCCATCCTTGGTCATCAGTGATATGCCAGTGCAGACGATTCATATTGTGCAAGGTCAGCATGTCAATATAAGTCTTCACTTCATCTATTGTGAAGAAATGACGGCTGACATCGAAATGTGCACCACGATAACCGAAGCGGGGGGCATCTTTAATTTCTACAGCAGGCAGTGCTACGTCAGCTCCCTGTGCAATAGGCAATGACTTACGCAACGTTTGAATACCATAAAAAACTCCAGCTTCTGTAGGGGCAGTAATCGTAACACCTTGGTCGGTGACTTTCAACTGATAAGCTTCAGGGTTTTCTACTTCCGATCCCAATGCCAGCACTATTGCATTTTTTCCTTCTGTTCCGGCTTCAATCGAGAAATCTCTGCCGGTTGCAGTCTTCAGGTATTCAGCAAGGAATTTCGCATTACGTTGCATCTTCTCATTTCCTTCCGGATAGAGGATTTTCACACCGCTTTTCAGAATAAAGGGGTTTACTTGCGTTGTGACAATTTCTTGTGGTAACGGGATAATCTGATAATTGGCTTCTTCTTGTACTGAACCGCAAGAACTCATTAGCCCTGCCAGTGCCAGACATCCGGTTAGTTTTAGGAGTTGTTTCATAAAATAAAAAATTAGGTGTTAGTAGTTAATAAATTAGTTTTATTTATAGGTTTCACGAATGTGCTTGATATTTACAGAGAGCTCCTCCCCTTTTTTTATCTGAGGAGAAGTAATAATCACTTTTTTACGTTCTCCAGGCAGAAGGTCAAAGAAGTTGTCACTGTAACGGGCTCCTTGCAATGGAATCTCAATGAAAAGGTCTTTTGCCAATGTTGACGAGAAAAGAGTCAATTCACATTTACCATCTGTCTGTTTCATTTTATATGATACTGATGCCGGAGGAAGCTGCAAATCTTTCGTTTTTTTAAAGAAATGGACGGCCTCTGCAACCGGATGCCCTGATTTATCTTTAAGTATCAATTGTAAAAAGCAGCGTTGACACTCCTCGGGAGTCAGCCAACCATCAATATTGACGCGATAAACACATTGGGAAGTATTAGCCGGAACTTTCAACGAATGTATCTGCACCTTCTTGCCTAATGTTTTTCCATCAAAATCTACCACTTTCATTTCCAATGCCATTTGCTCCATCGCATCCAGCCAATCTGAAATCAGATAGACACATAAACTGTCATTCTGCTGTATAGGATTAATCAAGATGGGAGCAAAAGCACGTTTTGCCTGATAATGCAACGCCTTCCAGTTTCCATAATAATCAATACTTGACCAGGATACCACAGGCCAACTGTCGTTCAACTGCCAATACAATGTCCCCATACAATAAGGACGATTGCGTCTGTGAGCTTCCAGTCCATGTCGCATCCCCTGCCCTTGCAAGACTAATCCGACATAGACAAAATCTTCAAAACTTTCAGGAATGATATAATCGCGTTCCATATAAGTACGAATCAATGAATTTCCAATACTACTCTTCTGATGGGCATTCATCACTTTCGATTCAATCTGATAATCTTCGGGGGCAGCAAAAGTTGCAATAGTTTTCATTTCCGGGAATGACTGGAAACCAAATTCACTCATAAAACGCGGCAAATCGGTATCCAAAGACTCAAAAGGTTTCTTACCATACCAAACTCCCCAGTTATGACTATCTCCTGTCCCCCACGATTCCGGACGTCCCCAATTGGCAAGGTAAGGAGAACTATGCACATAGAAACGATCTGCATCAAATTCTTTGACCATTGAAGGCAGTAATTCATGAAAGAGTTTATCATAGCCATGCAATAATCCCTGATAAACTTCCGGAGTAAACTTCTTCTCAAAGCCCCAATATTTCAATGCTTCCAATATTTCATTATTGCCACACCACATAGCTAAAGAGGCGTGATTCCGAAGACGACGAATGTTATAAACAGCCTCTGCCTCTACCCGCTTCAAGAAAGCAGGGTCCGAAGGATAAGGAGTACACGCAAACATAAAGTCCTGCCAGACGAGTATACCATTCTCATCAGCAAGGTCATAGAAAAGATTATTCTCATATGTCCCGCCACCCCATACACGAACCATATTCATGTTGGCTTCCTTCATATCACGGAACAAGGTCTGATATCGTTCAGCAGTAACATTAGGCAGCAATGCATCCTGAGGAATATAATTGGCTCCTTTGGCAAACATCGGTATGCCATTGACCTCAAAATAAAAAGACTCTCCATTCTTATCTTTTTCATTCACAACACGAATCGTTCGCAAACCGATCCGGTGAGATTGCTCTGCAACAATCCGTTCTCCACAAGCTATCTGAACAGAGAAGTCATACAAAGTCGGAGTTCCCCAACCATTAGGCATCCATCGTACAGGATTCGTCACCTCGGAAGGAAGAGTTATATGATTTATTCCGGGCTGCAATTTCACCTGCTGTTTAACTTCTGCAACAGCAGTACCATCCAAAGAAACACGAACTCTTACTTCAGCCGGAACTTCCTGAGAAAGGATCTGGTTTACAATGAGTTCATTAGATAAGCGTGCCGTTTCATCCGTCAGCGATACTTGTCTGACATGATAATCGGATATGGTAGCCACATCGTAAAAACGAAGTGTGACCGGACGCCAGACTCCACTTGTCACCATTCGGATTCCCCAATCCCAACCGTAACTATACGGAGCTTTACGAGTAAACACACTAAGATGTTTCTCATGATGATCATTATCCGCAGGATAATTAAAACCATTAGAGGCGTATTGTGGCAATGTTTGCCGGATAGGTGAATGGAAATAAATATATAAGTGATTCTCGCCCTTTCGCAATACAGATTTCACAGGAACCGTATAACCGACAAACATGTTATCTGCCTTAAGCAATAATGAACCATTCAGATATACGTCTGCATAAGTATCAAGACCCTCAAATATAAGCTGGATTCCGTCACGATTCAATTGTTCTTCGGAAACTATAAAAGAGGTTCTGTATTCCCAGTCCTCATTCTCCACCCATTGAATTTTCTCTTCATTCATTCCATAAAAGGGATTCGGCAGTAATTCATGATTGATCAGATCCTGATGGACCGTACCGGGAACCGTAGCTGACATCCACTTTTCTGTTCCTGATTGAGAAAATTCCCAACCGGTATCCAGTAGCATGACTTCCGAAGTGTCATTTCCCTGAGCATAAACCATACTACAGCAACATAGCAATCCACATGCTATCGGAGCTATCTTTTCTGTCAAATTTAAGATCATAGTGGGGGCATTAGATATTAACGGAGTAAAGATATTACTTTTTTGTCAAATATTTCCTATTGAAGCCACAAAATATCTCATTTCACCGCAAATTCAGCACGAAACGTCGAAGCAGGAAGTCCCGCACGATTAACCAGATTAGCCCGCGTGAAAGGTTGCCAGCCATACCGTACATAACGAGGATTCCGTACTTCTTTACTGTATACCTTCACTTGTTCTCCTACCACCTCAGCCGTTGCCGGATAATAGATACCCTCAAATTCCGCAACCTCAAAGCATCGCAAAGACTTTCCATCAGAGCTTCGCATCCCTTGTCCATAATCAAAAGACAAATAAACCTTCTCACCCCGAACATCTGCACCACGGAATAAGGGACCTGAAGGAACAATGTCTTTCAGATATGTCTTATTCAAAGCCCATCGTGCCAGACGTTCTCCCACTGGTTGTTTACAAGTAGGATGTACATCCAAAGAATCACCATGATCACTGGACACAGCCATTCCGATGTCAGAGATTTCATTCAGCATTCTGCGCTGACTATCACGAAACCAAGGCCAGGACGGACGATCTAGACTGGATAATTGCACATAATAAAAAGGTAAGCAATCATCATTCCAGTTCTTTCGCCAAGCATTCACCAGTAGTTTAAATAACGCCTCATGGGCTTCCCAATTATGAGCATTCGATTCTCCCTGATACCAGATTATCCCTCGTATCGGATACTGTTCTAAAGGACGAATACCCGACTCATATAAATAACAGGGCTCATACGGATGTCTCTGCCGATTGTTCACTGACTTTTTTATATTCAATGCAGCCCGTCCACGTACCCATTCCTGAATAAAATCATTTTGGGTCCAATCCTTTAAAATGGCAGGGAAATGATATTCCAGACTAGTTCTATCTATCCAAGCTTCTGTGGGAGAACCACCAACAGCATTACAAATCAATCCAACCGGAACTTTCAGACTGTCTCTTAACATCTTACCAAAATAGTATGCAATTGCCGAAAAATCAGAAACGGTTTCCGGAGCGCATTCTTTCCACTCTGTATCCTTATAATATTGGAGATGATTCAATGAATCAAGTACAGTCGTTTCCCATTCGACAGCATTTGTGCGCCAACGCGCTTTCATATCATACAGACGAAGCTCCTGATCTGCGGCACGTGGAATATCAAGCCGGGCAGTCGCAGCCTGTTTCAGCATAAATTCCATATTGGACTGACCGGAGCAAAGCCAGACTTCACCCGCTAATACGTTATGATATTGAAGTACCTTCTGATTGGTTGAAATCTTCAGGGTATAAGGCTCCCCTGCCTTTAAAGGAGGCAGCGTTACCGACCATTTCCCATTCGGACCTACCTTTGTTTTCATTTGTCGGTCAGCTATACTTACAGTCACTTGATCTCCCGCATTGGCAGTTCCCTGAATCGTTAATGGAACCTCCCGTTGCAATACCATATTATCTGTATAAAGCAACGGCATTTTTAGTCCGCCATAATCTCCGGTGATGGCTGAATATACTGTCTGAGCCAAAACAAATGCTCCTTCGGGATCAGGATGTACAGCGTCCGTCAACATAAAAGGATAAGGGTACAACGGCTTATGAAAATCAATCAACTGCACCCCGGCATAGCAGGCCACATTTTCAATCGCCAGTTGTATTTCTCCATGCCAGTCACGTGTTCCTGACAGGAAACGAGGATGACGGTCGGCAATAGGTGTGAGTCTGGCAATCATAATCCGGGCTTCGGGATTGGCAACCCGAAAAGAGTCAATCAGTGCAATGTAATCTTTCACAAAGAAATCACGGTAATCGGGCCAGTCACGAGGATCAGTATCATTGATGCCCAGGTGAATGACCACAATATCTCCGGCAAAGTCAATAGCCCTGTGGTATTCATCTTGCTGCATATAAGGCCGGTGCCCCTTATTCAACAGCGTAGCACCGGACTTACCGAAGTTTTCAACTTGATAGGACTCTCCCAGCATTTTCTGTAATTGCACCGGATATGACTGTGTAGCCCGGTCGGGCAATCCATAACCATAGGTTATACTATTACCTATGCAAGCGACTTTTATACGATGTTGCTGCGCATAGAGTACTACACTCAAAGTCAGAAACAAATAAATAATAAAAGACTTCTTCATTTTTCTTGTTAACGTAAGCTTTTACAATTTCTTCTCCGGAGAATAGATCAGTCCTTCCACAGCCTTTTCTCCGTCAAGAGTAACAAATACCGTAGTAAACATCCATTTCACCAATCGTACTTCATTCATCGAGAATTTACCGACAGGCAGTTTCAGCAATACCTTATTCCAGCCCTTATTCAAATGAACCTGTAGCGGCGGACGAGCCACACAATTTTCATTTCCTAAAGCTGTCTCCGAATTTTTCACCCGATGAGTAGCAGACCATACCGGAGGTAATATCTCCTGATTATTAATCCAAATACGGCTTTCTTTATAATCCCATTTCCCCGGTAATGGAGGCAGATCATTCTCCGAACGTCCATAGTTCTGAAATTCTGCCCATAGACCTACCTCCTGTGCTTTAGGAGAATAAACATACGTATAGGCATAAGCTGTATGATTTTCCTGCGGATCTTTATAAAAAGCCGGTACTATTTTGCCCCAGACATGTCGAAGATAAATACCAGCTCCTATGGCAGGACGTACTCCGTAGTGTTTTCCTTCATAAATATATGAATCTTTCAACTCCTCTTCCGGTGGAAACACTTTAGTCAGATCTCCTTCATTTGGAAAAGCATCTGTAATATTCCATTTTACATTAGTCTGTTTGACGTAGGCAAATGGATATCCTTTAAACATGTGCTCTTTATACCATAACATACGACTTTCGAAGTCCTTAAAGTTGCTAAAGACTTCCGACTTCTCATCCGCAGGAAGAATTGTTCCCTGCTTATCAAAATATTCAGTTCCTCCTCCCCGCCACGCACGTTCTGCAATCGCCAACATATTCGGGTAAAAGTTATTCTCCAGAATCATATTCCATTCCTTATCTATCAAACGATCATTCCAGATGCCCATAATAACTCCCGCAAGATCATCACTTCCCATATCCGCATTATAAATACGACTATTATACAATGCAATAATATCACCGAACGTATCAAAATGATTCAGATAATGGAAACGGGAATCAATGGCCGGAGTACCTTGCCGGGCTTTTCCCCGATAACTCCAAAGCTGCATCATGTCAATTTCACCTGCCTTATACTTCCATCCGGGATTCCAGGAAATCACTTTCTTTCCTTTGTTACGGACATAAGCCACCATTTCAGGGACAAACTGTGGATTGGTAAACTGCACCTCATCTGTACCAATATGGATATAGGGAACATCAAATGTTTCACAGACCTCATCCAACAGAAGCTTCAATATTTTCATTCCTTCCGGGCTTTGCATATCATGACGGAAAGTACGAATAAATGCCGCACTATGCCCGGGCATATCAATCTCCGGAATCAATAGTACCTGATGGGCCTTACAGAAAGCTACCAAGTCTTTGGCTTCTTCCAACGTGTAATATTTGCCCGCCATACGAGTCATATTGATACTATCGTTCAGCATTGGAAAAATTTTACTTTCCAAACGCCATGCCTGATTCTCCGTTAAATGCCAGTGAAAAGTATTGATTTTAAACCGGGATAATATAGCTATCTCACGCTTCAGTTCCTCTACAGACAAGTAGCTGCGTCCTACATCCTGCATGAAACCTCTAATCCGGAAAGCCGGCCAGTCAGTGATCGTACAACATTGCAAACGATTTCTTCTTCCACCCGCTTCTTTCAATTGAAAAAGTGTCTGCATCGCCCAATATACGCCACGCTCTGCTACAGCCTCTACCGTAATAGTCTTTGGAGTAATAGTCAGACGATAAGCCTCTTCCTGATTGACAGGTATATTTTCAATCGTGTCAATCAGTTTTATATTTATGGAGGATGCCGACTGATCGGCCAAAGTACCTCCCATCTCTGTCACAAACTGCTTCCATTCCTGTGAAAGCACAGGAGTAGAAAGCCGCATTTTACCCATGACAAAATATCCTTTTGCCAAAATACATTGCTGAGGTTGGGGAAGCAGATGCAACTGACCTGCTCCCAATATATATAATGTATGGAATAAAAATGCAATTCCTAAAAAGATTCGAAGACTTCTCATCGAATCAGATCTTTCAGTTTCACCGCTTGGAATGTCATATGAGCTGCACTGCTTTCATATAAGATGCCAATAGTCTCCCGATCGATCATTGTCAGACAGCTATATCCCCAGCCTTCTCCTTCATCCAGCATTAACTGATGTTCGGGAAGCCAGGTCACTCCTCCGTCCAGACTTGCTTTAATAGTTATATGATTACGTCCTTTGGTAGTATTCGGATTCGAGAATAAAAGAATATCCTTATCAAGTACATTATCTTTAGCTCCAACATGAATCAAACTTGCCATACACACAGGCTCCTGCAGTGCCTTTCGAGAGGAAGGATGTTCTGTCCATGTCTTTCCTAAGTCTTTTGTAATTGCTACGGCACGGCTTCCTCCACGGTTATCCCGCATATTCAGCATCAGCACTCCGGGCTCTATTTCTACCACTTGCGCTTCGGTTGTATTGGTACGTGCCAGATTGTGCATCTTCCACGTTTTTCCTCTGTCTTTACTATACATGATTCCGGCATTAGGTATACGGGTAGAATCGATAAACTGAGTAGGAAATACTAAAGTTCCGTCACTCATCGTGATTCCCCGTCCCGGTCCCTGAAGCAAGAAATACCAGGAAGGATCTTTTACCTGATCGGTTATATTAATCGGCTTCGACCAAGTCTTACCGTCATCCGTACTTTTTGCCATAACCAATTGTGCCGTTTTATACATATCCATCCCGGGATGAGAACTCCACCAGGCACGCTGATTACCCATGCCGTGTGTCCATGCCGCAACAACCCATATTGTATTCGTTTGGGTATCTACCAGAATAGAAGGGTCCCCTACTCCATTCTGCGCAGCAGGCAAACCATCGTACTCACCAAACGAAAGAGGCAGTCTCATCTTCTCCCATGTTTTGCCGCCATCCGTGCTACGACTCAAACCGACATCTACATATTCTTGCAGATCGACACTGCTATTATAACGAACATCATATACGCCAAGCAGTGTTCCTTTATTGGAAGTGACCAATCCGGGAATGCGGAAAGAAGCTGAGCCATCATCACCGGCATGCCGAACACCGACAGCCATCCGGTGAATTATATCTTTCGGTGACCGTTCTTTACAAACAGCTTCTTTGCCATCTATCTTTACCGACTGGAGTTC
>ENA-OPSN01000622-OPSN01000622.1-human-gut-metagenome-genome-assembly--contig:-NODE-622-length-18017-cov-3.663679_pt1 | contig 18017 bp, 31 predicted proteins | sample MGYA00241808_ERZ501907 | MGnify/ENA primary metagenome ERZ501907 (study PRJEB25962, sample SAMEA2042218) | human gut metagenome | biome: human gut; feature: human-associated habitat; material: faeces...
TCCGGCTACCAGATGGATTTTATTTTTATGGGTTTCAAGTAACGAGCAGAAAATCAATGTTGCAAGCACGTTCTTACCACCACGCTTACCACCCTCTGCCACATTGAACCAACTGTGCATGCATCGCCGCATGTATTCATACTGTCTCTGGCTTAACGGTGCCGGTTTATTCATCCGTATCACCTTCTTCCAGATCGGATATACTCCGGTTTGCGACCGGGTGCCGCAATGGTTTGCATATTTTCAAGGATCTGCTCTGCCGAGTCATCCTTGACCTCTGCGCGCTTTTTATCAAATTCAGCCTTATATTTATCATCTGGGTGCAGGAGGAAATATTTTGTCAGCCAGTCAATAGCTTTCTGCTTATCTGCCAACTTGATAGATACACCCGTCTGTCCTTCCTTTATCTCCTGAATGATCTGCGTGTCCACAGTATCCGAATTTGCTATGTGAACCCAGTTTATACCGTTATTCCCAAAGGTCGCATAATCGCCTGCGTCTGCAAAGGCAATCCGCATCTGCAATTCCACAATATCCTCTGCTCCGGCTACTATCTGTTGACGTTTGATTTCTTTTAAGCGTTCTATTTCTGTCCTAACGGCAACACTTTGCAACATTTCATATCCATGTGCCTTAGCTGAATAATAATCACATCCATAAGCATTCAAATAACTTTGAGTTGCATTGAATGTCCTGCTGTAATATATGCAAAACATCTGCTGTTCCGGCGTGAGATCAGCGTTCTGCAACGTCTCCCTCGTGCCATCATCTAAGGCTGTTTCACTTCTAGCTTTCTTCTTTGAAACGTTGCGTTTCGTTTCACTCTTTTTTTGAAACGTTTCGCTTTCGTTATCATCCCACCGATAGCGATTCTTCCATGTACGGATTGTAGCCGCGGAGCAATTCAGCTGGTCAGCAATGTCTACCAACTTCATGCCGCTCTTATACATTTCATGTGCTTTATCCGCCAATGGATTTTTCTTTGCTGCCAACTTCTCACTTCCTCTCTGCAAAATAAAAAGAGCCGAATACACGAAACTTATCATAGTCTCATATATTCGGCTCTATGGCGCTGTTTTATAGGAACATTATAGCATTGTTCTTTTAAAATTTCATCTACAATTTTCACTCCTCCTAAAACATTTTTTCGATTTCGTCCAGCAACATTTTCTTATAATCCAACATTTTTACTACTGGCATGTAATAGGTATATCTTCCCTTCTTTTCTGCTACTATGAAGCCTTTCGACCTTAACCTTACAAGAAATGTCGATACTGTCTGTGGCTTCCAGTCTCGTTTAAATCTTGCATTAGCCGCGTTCATAATGGTTCTCATATCCACTGGTTCATTGCTTTTCCAGATGACTGACATAACCAGTTCCTCTGCATTAGATACTTTCTTCATTGGCTTTATCCTCTTTGTTTTTTAAATATCATACTACAATATGCGTTTTTATTCAATTACAATCGCAGTCTCGTCTTACACCGACATTCGCTGTTAAGATTGCTACTAAAATTTTCTTGTTCATAACTGCTCTTTTTCTCTGCTTTCTTCTTCCTCGATTGCCCTATAAAACTCGCTCGCCTTAATTTCTGTCATAAAGTCGAGTAGCTTTACTTCTACATTCTCCGCCGAACCATATAAAACATCGCCGATCATAAAGCACCTTGTGCTATATTTCCCACAAAATCTCATTCCGTAGCAGAAGTAATCCGGTTTTTTCGGCTTTGGTACCGTCTTTGCAATCTCAAGCCAATCCTTGGTAATTTGACAGTTTGCTCTGAAACGTCTAACACCGTTTTCGTAATATAATTTATTTTTTGTAAACATACCCTGAAATTTCTGCAAATCATTTTCAGTTGGAATAATTATTACCGCTCTATCGTCTGGAATATATTGCGTCGACTCAATCCCGTGTTCCTCCGAAAATTTCTTAAATGCCTGCGCATTCGCTTTTACATCTTTCTGATACTGTACATATGCTTTATAAAAATCACTGTCTTTGTTAATTGTAAAAAATTTCTCCATCTATTTATCCTCTCTTTCCGCCCCGCCGCATTACTGCTGGCGGAGCTATAACTTCTCATGCAAACCGGAGTTGTCCGGTCTGCTCAAAATAAACTCATCTGCTGTTCATCGTAGTAATATTTCTTTCTTACCGGTACATACCCACCGTAAAATATTTGTGTAACCCGCTCTTTCTGTTTCAAATTCGCCATGTAATTCATATCAACTTCCGGCGGAACCGCAAGATAATATTCATCCGGCAGAGATATCTGATTTTTTGCACAGGTTTCTTCAAGCTGTCGCTGATAATAAATGATGTGGTTCCGTGTCAGATTCATGTTGCACCCATCCGACCAGAACGGATCATTGCACCCGTTCTGATTGATAGCTTTCCAGTGCTCTATTTCTCTGCGGATGCACTGTCTGTACTCCTTCACTTTATCTTCTGCTGTTTGGATTATGGTAGCACCTCCGGGAAGTCCTCAAATCCCATCTGTTCATCTCTTTCAAAGACAAGCATTTCTCCCTTGGCTCTCTGATAAAAATTGCGATCAATTTCAAATCCGAAAGCATTTCTTCCCATCTCAGCCGCCGCGCGCAATGTACTGCCGCTTCCGCAACACGGATCAATAACCACGTCGCCCGGATCCGTAAAAATCTCAATCAGTTTTTTCAGTACCACAACCGGTTTCTGCGCTGGATGTATCTTCGGAATGTCCTTTCCGTCCTTTTCCCATGTAAACCAGTTAAAGATCATATGCCCCGTACCTCTGATGGTTTTCCCCGTTTCATCAAATTTTGCCCCATTTCTGAACTTTGGTAACTTGTCCCGATACAGTACCAGAGCATACTCTGTAGCTCCTACAACACGCATATTTGCTTTAAGAACCTGCGGGCTGTAATTTTTTACAAATACAAGCGGTATGTAATGCTCAAATCCATGCTTCTTTGCCGCCGCAATCAATGTCTGCATCTGCTCAAAGGCACAGAACACGATCATGCACGGCGCGTCAGAACTTCTCCCTCTAGTTCCCGGCTTTCTTCGGCTCTTTCTTAAGCATCTTGCTGCAGAAATGAAAATATTCATACAGGTTGAAGTTGAAATCCGAATTAAATGCAGCTTTGCCCGCAAGCTTACTCTCTCCGTTTTTATTGTCTCCGCCGTTATACCACATGGGGTTGCTGCCGTAGAAATTCTTCCCTACGTTGTAAGGCACATCGGCAATAATAAGCTGCGCCGGCGGTATCGCATATTTTTTATAATTCTGCATAGAATCTCTGTAAATTTCACATTTTGTTTTCATTTTTTCTCAAAGGAACCCGGCGCGCCTTTTATCCGGATAGGTCCCGGCTCCTTTCATATCAATTTTTCTAATTCCGGAATAATCTCTTCCGTCTTTATGTAACGCTGATAATACTGGTTTATAAGTTCTTCAATATGATGCGTTAATGTGTCTACTTTTTCCTGTAGCGCATCCCGCTCCTCTTCGCACTCTTCCCGTTCAGCTTGGACGGCATCAATGTCTCCCACTTCATCTTCGAGTAACTCCTCATATTCCTGTCGTATTCCGCCATCAAAACCATTCTCAAAGGCTTTCCGAACAGCTTCGTAGACTTCTGGTTCCATGTAATCACGGAAATCATCCATCCTTGTGATATAGGCAACCTGTCCTTTATACTCAAATCCAATCATTTTTCTCAAGGAGCCGATGCGCATCTTCCCGGGAAGCTCGCACTCCTTTCTAATTTATTTTTTCTTACCTCTCTTGGTCTTGAACTTATACACATCGTTTCTCTGCCGGCTTACCGCACTCCGGTAGCCGTTCAGCTTACTTGTTCTGCTCTTTCCCATGTGCACCTCCCTCTATGGCATCTAAGCATCCGTTCCACCCTGCATCGAACCTTCCATTGTCGCAATGCTCTGGATGATCTGATCTCTCCGGCAGTTCCCGGAGCGGGCACCAATCCGGCTTTCCACCCTCCATGATTTGTTTAACCAAATATTTTTTCAGTTTGCAAGCATTTAATCCTCGACAAAACACGCATTGTTTGCAATCTTCCGGCATATCCATAACTAAAACTGCTTTAGCCATACCTCACACTCCTTCCGGTTTCTCGCACCTTTCAAATTCGATTACCCACACCCAGGGATTAGCATTCCAACCGTAAAAATCAAGGTCAATTTTCTTAATGGTGGAATCCCACAATTCCGCAAACGCATCAATCTCGTCATATCCCTCGCCAGCGCAAGCATCGCAACCAAATGGCGCTTTACAATTTCTGCATTCTGACCAAGGAATGCCTTCCTTGACTGCTCCATCCTCGTCAATATCCTGCAATCGCTCCACTCTCACATTCGTAACCTTAAGCCATATGCGCGCGGCTTCTTTTGGCATGTGGATGGAAGGTTTCCATTTCGTAATATCCGCAATGTCATTTCTTTGCCAATCTTCGTAGTAATAGTATCCGTTCGGTGCCTTTTTCCATGTTTCACGGACATATAGAATATCCCCCGGACAGATAGGACAGGTTCTCTCCGCCGTACTTAACTGTTCCATATGCTCCTTATCAGCAAAGTTATGTACTGCATAAGTCCGCCTGTCAGCATTGTAAAATTCCATATCCGGTACAGTACGCTCATTTGCATCTTTGCAAATCCGTCTGGTGCAAGTCTTCCTCCCATCCAGAATCACACGAACCATTTCTGCATTGAATAAAATCGGTTTAATTGCCATCTACTCCACCGCCTTTCACAATCTGGATTGCTTTTCCGCCACAAAACGGGCATGGCTTAAGTTCTTCGTTCATTCTTCATTCCCCCCAATCAATCCATTGACCGCAACTCGGGCAATAAGTAGGACTAGCATTTTTAAAACATCTTGGGCATGATGGACAAATCATTGCGTTTCCCATTATTCTCGGTCGCTTCGCTGTCTGCTTCTCCACTGCCGCCCGGCATTCTTCTAAAGTTCCAACCTTACGATATTGCCGCCAGTCACTTAACGCTTCAGCAAAATCTTTCTTCATCTCCTGCAATTCTTCCGGCGTGCCGATAGCGCGGTAAGCATCCCAAGCTGCCGCATCCTCGTAGGTAAGGATTTTGGCGTTTATTGGATGCGTGTTATCCGGTTCTTTCAGATATCGTTCCAGTTCATCCGTTACGTCCTCAAGGGATAGTTCTCCGCCGAACATATCCGTAAGGCGTTTTTCTAATGCTCGATACGGCTCAACCTCAGCTTCCAACTCCTCGATATATTCATCTTTATGGTCGCAGTTCACACAAATCTGCGTCGAACGGTTTGCAAACTCATTTTTGATGTTGGGATTAACAACTGACGTATGCCAGCGCTGAATCTCTTCCAGTGCATTGATCGCCATTTCCAGATCTTCCATTCCTCCTTTCCCGGCTACCTGCTCCACCATATGCATCCGATACTTTATTCTTTCGATTGCTTCATTCTCCGTCATGGCTTAATATCCTCCCTCGTTTTCCAACAACCACTCTTTCAGCTGCACATGCGCTCTAGCAAAGCACAGCTCCATGTCACAATCCGATACATTTACGATCACAAGATCTTTTCCGTTCTCCCCGCGCCCGCTTCTGTAAATATAAATTCCCCAATCAGCAACCTTGTTGTATGCAATGCTTAGATGTAACTTATATTTGTATGCAACCTTGTCAAAAAATCTCAAAAAATCACTCATGACTGTTCTCCATTTCTTTCAGCTTGGCTTCGGCTTCCTCTTTTGTAAGGAATACGGTTTTCCCAAAATCGCATTTTCTAAAATACGCTCCGATAAAGTGATTTGTTGCTTTTGCATAAATTCTATATTGCTCCCCGCATTCATAGAAAGTTACACTAGAAATAAAAGCTTCATACACTTCATCTTTCATATTTTCATCATATTCAATGCCATCAAACACATTAAACGGAGAAGTAACTACCCATACGGTATCTCCCACCTTGCACGGCAACCGCAGAAGCAATCCCTGCTCCTCAGCATCCTCATCGCGTTTCAGCTTTTCTCTTAAGTCTGCCATTGCCCACATATTACGGTAGAACATGGCAATCAGACCACGGACATCTGAAAATGGGTCTATTGTTAAATTGTCCAGTATTTCCTCGTCAAACTCTGTATCATCTACTGGCAACTCATCTTTTGTCAATGTGACCATGAGGTTTCTGGCGAAATCTCGTGCATCCATTTCCATCTCATAATCTCTATATCTGGCATTACCTTCGCTGTCTACATAGCAACTGTTATGTGCCTGCTCAACCATTGACATATCAGATACGCTTTTATTTGTCGTTAATCTCTCCATGCTATCCCTCGCTTTCTGCCCGAAGCCATTTAAGCCATCCTTTTTTATTCCAAGTGCTTCCACCAAGTACGTCTTTCGTCACAGCATCAAACCATTTTGCCAGTTCCTCATCCGTCATGCTTCGGATCCGGTCTGCATTGGTCCTTTTCTTTTCAACTATGTATCCATCAGGATGTATTCCATTTTTCATATTTCTACCTCACTAAATCCACGGTTTTTACTGATACTCCATCCATTTTTCCGGTTCTGTAATATTCATCCGTATCAAAAAACAGAATGCGACCATCATCTTCCCCAGCATCTTCACTTCCGGCAAGTGCAATGCTTACACCATTTTTTATCAGTGTGTTTTTTAATAGCGTTAGTGCCGCGCTTATCTCCATCTTTGTTTCTTCTTTCATATCATGCCTCGCTTTCTCTATATGGTTTCATCGTCGTCATCCAAACGATCAAGATTGTCAAATATGTTTCCGATAACCTCACAATCCTCTGAACTGTAAGCATCCCCGTAAATATGGCGGTAGAACCATCCTCTTTTGGGCAGACGCCAGCTTGCAAAATTTTGATCCCAACCAACAAGCTCTGTTGTGTTTCCGCACTTAACAATATCGTCCTCCCAAATCAGTTTGCCGTTCTTATCGTATTGCCCTGTACATCGGCAAACGGTATCTTTCAGCACTTCGACAGCTGTTTTCAGCAAGTTATCTGCGTGTATTGGTTGCCCTGTGTTGTGATGTGGCAAGATGTATGGGACATCATTTACCACAAACAAAAATCCTTCCACCCATTCCCTGTCATCTCTCCGCTCCCCGCGGAATAAATATTCCTTCAAAATCCACTGCTCAGGCTCCGGCTTCTTTGCATCCGTTCTCATGCATTCAATCATTTCCCTGCTCCTTTCCGCACCGCAGCTGATACGGCACCTCTCTGAATCTCTTAAGCGCGTCGCCGCTATCGTTGCGCGTTTTTTCTTTCATACCTTTATCTCACTTTCACATCAGTGTCATTTCTGCGAATTTTAAAATCCAACCCACACTCTTCTTTCAAGATCTGTATCTGGTCTTCCCATGTGGCATAATCATCCATGATGCATTCTGCCTTTTTATTGAAGCGATCAACAAATCTTTGTATGCGGCTTTTACCAAAGTCAAACTCGTCGTGCAAAACCATTGCAGACAAAATCGTTACCGTGTCTATGGTATTTGCTTTAATCTTGCTGACGCATTCATCTATTGCATTCTTTGGTAGCGCAAGTGGTAATTTTGTTGCGCCGCGAAAGCGGCACTCTTCTTCCAGAGAGTCAATTCCATTCTCCTTTGCAATTCGCAAGGCATACGCCATTCCCTCACGCCTAAGTTCTTCATCTTTATTTCTCATGAATTAGTTCTCCTTTCTTTTTCATCTCAATCGAATCGAGTTCCAAAAAGGACTGTGCATATATCTTTGAATTCATTTTCACGATCAGAAATTTGACCATCCAATTCATCGAGCCTATTAAGTAATGCTTTCTGGTATTCTTTTTCTGTAAAATCCGTATTGCGTTTTCTTCCCCTTGTTCTTATTGGAAGTTTTACATTTTCTCCGTTTTCCAATAAAATCCCAATAATTTTGTGCCTTGGGACGTCGTTTAGTTCCGCAAGAATCTCCAACTGTTCACCTTTATGCTTTGCATGTCGGTACCTGTTGCAAATTTCGCATTCGCCCATCTCCATCATTTCTTATCACGCCCTTCCATAACATTTGTTTCCGCCAAAGTTTTTTCTAATTCATCATAGTCATAAGATCTCTGATGAAAGTTATTAAATTTGTTTTTTGATCTTGGGTTACTCTCTTTCTCCTGCTTCTCCCAACTCCTTAATGCGGCTTTCCAGTCGGTTATTATTTCTCCATTACGTTTCCAACCTATTGATTTGTAGTAATCAATAAATGATTCTGCGCTAACACCATTCTTCCTCTTACGGCAATAATCAGCCACTTCCGCCAATGACGGTATGCACGCTTCCACTTCTTTCCCCGGCGAGCTTCCTGCGCTTCTTATTGCATTCACTCCGGAAAAATTTTTTGAAGCATCAAATGTGTATGCGCCATTTCTTTTCGTATAAAGCATTGATTTTTCTTCTGCATAATTGGTTGGCTTATAACGGTCTTTTTGAATGCAGTTATGTAATTTCCAATGTTTTATGACAATAACATTAGATCCTGGAAAAGTAAGAACATAATGTTTGTCAATGAGAATTTGCAAGTCTTCCTTTGAAGCCTGGCACTCTCTTACTGTTTTATTGGCGCAGTCAACAAAACCGTCGTCATCTGCCCGTATGCATAAATGAAAAAACAACCCCTGCGCTGTGAGCGGCATGTCAAGAAAAGCATCTGACGTCACTAAATCTATGCGAAACATCCGCTTACTTGCCATAATATCTCCTTCAAGTTCCAAAAAATTATCACTTTTCTACTTCCAAAAGCTCAATGACACGCGATCCTGCATCTTCCGGTCTGCAAAAAACAAATTTCACGCCGTACTTAATCTGCATTGTCAGCATTGCTTTTCCAAGGACTTCCCCGCTTGTTGGCGGTGCCTTTGGAAGCGGTACATTCAACCACTTTCCAATGCCGTGCATGTACTTTATCTTGTTGTATCTCTCAAGCCTTGGATTGTGCCAATGAAAAACGTCTTCAATAGTTTTTATTCCATCCATGTTCTCAACCAAAACATACAGTGCTATATTGTTGTTCTGCGCCAAAATACACTCGTCTCGGAACCTTGGATGCTGTTTTCCGCAGACGTTTCCCGTAATCTCCTGCATGTCCTTCTTAGTATCTACGGCAACCTTGTAGCTTCCAATAAAGTCCATCTTCTTAACTTCCATCTTTCTTGCTGACTTTCGTCTTATAACGTCAAGAACGGTTTCTTCCGCGATAACATAATCTCCAACTGGAAGAGGTGCTCGTAGCACCTCTATGTCATTACGATCAAAATAGCGATTCTTAAGTATGTGCTGACCCTCTTTCTGACCTTTGTCCTCGATCAATAACATACATATCTCCCTTCCATTGATTTATCCGAGTCATTATTAAGTAAAAGGCAACTCTTCCTCAATTCCATCCGGAATATCCATAAAACCATCCGAATCTGTCATAGGCTGCGGTTTGTAACTTCCGTTGTCCTGCGAAGCCTGTTTGCTCTCTGCAAATTCACAGCTTTCGATCAAACACTCATTGGTGTACACCTTATTACCGTCTTTGTTGGTGTAACTTCCGGTCTGCCAGCTTCCTTCAATTACAAGCTTTGTTCCCTTTTTGCAATATTTTTCAAGGAACTCTGCTCTTTTACCAAACGCAAGGCAATTGATATAATCTGCCGTTGGCTGTCCATCCTGCTTAAATTTTCGGTCAACCGCCAGAGTAATTCTACCGATAGCTGTTGACTTCTCGCCCTGCGACCATCTTACTTCCGGGTCTTTGGTGCATCTTCCCATTAAAATCACTTTATTCATTCACTTATTCCTCGCTTCCTTAAAACGGGTAAAGGTTCATATCGACCTCTAATCCACGTTCCGCCACGTAAACATCTGATCCATATTTAACTGTTTCTTCTGTCTTTTGTTTGAATAATGCCGAATCTGCTGATTTATCTGATAAGTGAATTAGAACAACATTTCGCAATGCCGGATTATCGTTAGTAGAAATAAATTTAAGCGCCGTTGGCAGGCCCATGTGACCTCTTAATCTGTGCTCGTAATTTGGCTCTTCTCGGTTCACAAACTGCATATCGTAGTTGGCTTCCACCATGATGTGATTAATGTCCTTAAATCGCCATTTGACGTATTCTGTGTCTGTTGCATACACAAGGCTTCCCATATCTGGATGCGTAATGTAAAACCCAACGCACGGACACTCTGAACCGTCTCCGTTGTTATGTAGCCATCTTCCAGATTTATCACGGTTTTCAAATGCTCTTATGTCAAAATTTCCTTTTCTAAAACGCATTTCAGAATCTTTTATCGGCTGTCTGCATGGTTCAAAAACAGGAATGCCAGCTTGCACATATTGTAAGCTATAAAGACTATGGTCAGTATGGAAATGGGTAGTAATCACAGCCTTAATTTTCATCACATTGAAATCCAGTGCTTTCTTGACTTCCATGAATGGCAACCCAGCTTCGATTATCAAGGCTTCGTTTTCATTCTCCAGAATGTAGCAGTTGCCGGATGAACCAGAACCTAAAACTTTAAGTCTCATTAAAGAACTCACTCCTCACATCAATAATCTGTCTCGTCTGTCCCAACAATGCCCTATTGTGCTTTGCTCTCTGCTCATTGTCACAGATAAATTGCTTGCAAATTTCTGGTCGAACCGGATAGATTCTGCATTTCTCGCAACTCTTATCCGTATCAAGAAACGGACAAGTCATATCATATGGTCTTTTCACAGTAGGAAGCAGGTGCTTACATTCTTTGATGTGGTTCTTACGGACATATCTGTGAATAGCAGCTACCTCTTTTCTACTCATTGGTAAAAGGTTGAAACAGCAGTTACCGCATTGGCTACATTTTCCATCTTTGCAAAAGTTGTAAATGTTATCTTCCATTCCTTTCTGTACGGATTCTAAAAATGATATAACTTCCATATGCTACTCCAATTCTTCATCCGCCGGAAACTCAAATACTCCACTCAAACCCATAGTGAGTTTTTCGTCAATTCCATCTGGCGGTGTCTGCCCCATCTTTACAAGATTATGGCACACATAAGCCATTCTTAATTCTTCCATGGCTTCTTCTGCCTTTTCTTCCGTGGAATATTTAGCAACAACCATGTCACTAACAAGCTGTTCTACCCCGGTAAGGTTCTTATTCAGAAAGTAGATATCTTTCTGAAAGCGATAAATAATTACCTGTTCATACGGCACATCAATCGTGCCGTCCTGGCTAATAACTCTCATGGCAACCTCCTATCTGAAAAACAGAAACCACACCAAGGCTGCGAATGAATCGGTGAAGGCAAGCAGAAATACAATGACAAGCACCCATCTTCCAAATGTCATTTTAATTTTCTTGCCAATGGCAGCCGCAACCTTTTCTTCTAACGTGACATTCGCCCTGGCAAAAAATCTCACAATCAAAAATGCTATCCACAACAGAATTGCTAACTTTACAAAAATCATGATCCATATCCTCCTAATCTTTCATAAACTCCGGCACATTCTCGTCATTCTCAACGACTTCTCCGGTTACCTTTTCCGTCTCTGCCATCTTTGGGTCTTCCACAGTTTCTGCAACTTCCGGCTCAACAGGGAAATCCTCGGTATTTGCGTTTTCTGCAATTTCTTCCTGTGTCTGAACATAGGTTTCATCAAGCTGATTGAATGACTGCTTTGCCATACTGTTAAAGTCCTTGCGATACTTCTTGATTGCATTGTTTCGCATCTTACGAACAATCATAGATTCCGGCGTATCAAGCCATGCCGCGCTGATATACGGCTTTGCAACCTCACATTCCAGCATTTCATCAACTGTTGAACATTTTCTCAAAGCATCGAAAATTTCTTCTTTCTTTGACTTGATTTTGCTTAACTGCTCCGCAGATGCCTTGTAACGATTCTGGCAAATACCGAAAGTCTCATTCATCAGATTGTTACGCACATGAGCAAACAGATTAACCTTTACGCCGTCTCTCTCTGCGATCAGATACTGGAACGTGCCGTCCTTTAATTTCAGTGGATAAACAATGCGGATCACTTTCTGTGAAAGTCCTTTCTCTTCCCATTCCGGCGGTGTCATTTCGATTCCCTTATGCTTTGGATAAGAAAACTCATCCCCCTCTTTGACAAGCCAGCAAGGATATACGGTATCTACATTCTCCCCATAGTTACGAAGCAATGCATCGTTGCCGTCTCCCTCGATTCCCATTTCTACGACCTGTACATAGTTTTCTCCGGATTTCTTTGTGCGCAACTGAAAATAGCACTCTCTCGGCACTGCATTCGCATTAAGCTTAAGACTTGCGCACTGACCGACAACCTCGCGCAGATTTGATGTATCAAGTCCGTTTAAGTCCTTGATTTTATCGCTATCCTTAACAAGTTGATAGATGCTTGTCATAGCTGACATAGCGCATTGCTTTGAATAATCATCATACGGAACGCCGCATAACTCAAAATCCTTTGTAACAAGGTTTGTTATTGAATTAGTCCACTGACTGACCGCAGTGTTGACTTTCTGCACCTCTAAATTATTTTTCTGTGCCATAATTAACCGACCTTTCCTTAAATTGAATTAAATGCCTGAACTGCATACAGTTCATTCGATGTCTTTTTGTACACCTCTCCATCAATCAAAACGGTATATTCGCAGCGATCTTTTTTAAGATCTACCTTGTGAAATTTCTTTCCGCCCCAAAATGTTTTTGTTTTAACAACCATAACTATTCCTCGCTTTCTTCAAATTCTTTTAACTGTTCCGCTAACTTCTTGCATTCATCCGTGACATATTCCTCCGTGCGAATGACAGCCTCATCAATCGGATATCTACTCGTTACCCTTTTCTTTAACAAATACATGTCCTTTCTACTTGGAAACAGATCTATTGCACGGTCCAAATCATCCGCGTCTCCATAGTGCGCACAGTCAAATCCAAACCACCATAAATCACTTTCAATGGGATAATCTGAATGTTCTCCACCGCCTGCGTATGTAATACCGCCGTGGCACTGAAAATATGCTTCGATGCGGATTCTCTCGTCCTCGTCAAGGCAAACACCGATCAAAGGGAAAATTCCACTTACCGCTCTGTCTACAACATCAGATTTCTTGATTTCAAGGTGATCGCCGTAATCTTTTCCGTATAACGGATGATTCTTTGGAATACCGACATAACCGCATCTGTGCCCGACATTTCCAAATATGACAACACATTTGTAGCCTGCATGTTCAAACTCACGCTCGATGATGTAGCGTTTTTCCGGATCTTCATATTTCTTCACAACCTCCAGCTTATCAGCACCGTAGGTTGCCACCCACTTCATATCCACCGATTCATCCGTAACCGTCAGCTTTGCGCCCTTGGCATTTAAAACCATGTCTCCGGCTTTTACATCGTCTGATGTAGCAAATATATATTGCCGGCTCTGGTTTGGATATTTTGCTTTTATGTAATTCATTCTGATACCTCCGAAATCTTTCCATTTTCAATCGTATACCAAGTATCCGGCTTGATATTTTCCCCATCAACCTGCACCATTTTTGCACCGTTAAGAACCCATGCACTCTGGTTATTTCTGTCATATTCTGTATCATCTTCCGAACCAGTGTATTCCCAGTCTGCAAAAACAAGAAACGAGCCAACAACGCCCTTTGCTTTTGATTTGTAGCCCCAAGCAACAGCTACTGTATCCTTGTCTTCTGCCGAGGATGCTCCTTTGTATCCGGTTGCCGAGGATGCTCCACAGGTGCCGGTTGCCGAGGATGCTCCATAGTCTCCGGTTGCCGAGGATGCTCCTTTGTATCCGGTTGCCGAGGATGCTCCGTGCTTTTCATCGCTTTCAGCGTCCTTGTTTACACGTTTTACCGTATATTCGATTGCAGCTTTAACAAGACCAGCAATACTGATTTCTGCTCCGATCTTAATTTTTGTAGATGCTACCTTAGTATCATCATTATGTTTCTGGATTTCTCCGCTCTGCTCTACCTCGTGGTATACGCTTTCATTTGGAGAATAATAATTCAAGCAATCCAGCGGATACTCGCAAGCGTGAAATCCATGATTGCAAACTTCTAAGCTTTCTTCCGCGTATTCCTTTCCTTCTTCGTACTGAAAGTCACGACAAGTCATATCTTTATTAAATCCTTTGTATGTTTTAATACTCTCTCCCATCTAAACTCCCTCTCTTTCTGTATTTTTGATCGGCATATCCAATGTAACCGCAACATCTCTGATAAACTCGTCCGGAATATAGATACCTGCCTGCGCGCATACCGCATACTGTACCTTTGCAATGCTAGCAATATCAGAACCTTGCTTTTCCATCGTCTTTGTCAAAACTTTCAGCAGATTAGCCACACCACCATGTGATTGCGGTGTTTTCCTTACTGAAATTCTCCGGATTTCTTCAATATCTGCTTTCATATTCTCCATGAATTTATTTCTCCTATCATCGAACCATCTTTCAAATACATTCCAAAGTTCTAAAAAACAGGCGGTTTTAAGTATTGCATCTTCGATACTGTTGTAACTTTCCGAAAGAAACAGGCTTATTATCTGCCTTGCGTGCTTTTCAAAATATAATTCGCAACTAGCTTTCAAAAAGTACTGATACCCGAAACCGCAACTGCCATTAAACCAAGAAAATGAGTACCATGTGTTTCCTTGAAAATATGTATCGTATTTCGTATCCCACTTGGTAAACATTGGTTCTTCGCCCTTTCTATGTACCAAACGCTTAACACATTTCTCATGAAACACTTCTTCACACATAGCTTTGAATGTTCCAATACAAAATCTTTCAGTACCAAGGTCAAGTGGCTCTCCTGCTTTCATGTATTTGTCAATTATTTCGATTGCTTTTGCATTTATTGGATAGTCCATATCACATAGATTCCACTTTCAAAGAACCGTCATATACAAGTTTGTGAATCTTCGGATCATAATTTTCATCGACATCGCGAATGTCTCCGCTCTCGTCCATATATTGTGGCTTTTTCGCAATAAGCAATACCAACTGTGAATCACTTGTATAATTGCTCGTCAGGCTTTCCGCGTTATCTACGAATATAGGACAACTCACACCGTATAATCCGCTAAGAGAACGAATAATATCAAGTCCGGCTAAAATCTTGTGTCCGTTATTCAGATCTGAATATCCAACACCATTCACAGTACACTCACAACAATCTTTCATACCGCCATTTAACTGCATTTCAAAGAGTTTGAAATTAACTGTCTTGAAATGGCTGTTGATGGTTTCAGAAACCTTATCCAGTTTGAAACGAATAAACTCTTCCAACATGTAAAGAATCTGTTCCTGGTCTGCAACTTTCTGCCCGATTTCTTTCTGTTCTTCCTGCAACTGCCATATACGTTCATCAATCTCAACATTCATGGATGCCTTTGCAATAGTGCTGTTTACTTCATCAAGACGTGCCTGCAACTCTTCTTTTTCAGATTTTAAGGTTTCAACTGCTGCATCCTCTCCATTAGCTTTCAGATTTTCGATTTCTACCAGAACTTCATCGTGTCTGGCTTTCATCTTCACATACTCTTCATTCTGCGAATAATCGGCAATTTCCGGAATCGATGATAACTGCTGGCAAATTTTTTCTTTTTTTGCAATATCTTCCTGCTCCTGTTCCTTTAAGGACTTTATTTCTTCCTTTACTTTGGCATTTTCATCCCTTAATTTTGTGATAAGATTTTTTCTCTCTGTGCCAATATCAACCAATCTGTTCAGTGCTGTTCTCTTTTCTGTGTCAAATCTGATCTTTTCTGATTTTAACTTTTCTTCTGCATCCGACTTGGCTTTTCGCTTTCTGCTTTCAAAATCAGCCTTTAACTGCTCGATTTTATCTTCCGGCAACTTCTGACCACACAATGAGCAAACGGTGCTGTTTTCATCAAATACCCACTTTGATTCATCAAACAGATATGGGAATTCATCAAAAGCCTTTGCTGTTTCTGCGTTGTACTCCTCTCCAAGCCTTTTCCGCTCTGAATCAGCATTGGAAATAACCGTCTCGTTTTCTGAAACCCGTCTCTCTTTCAAAGCAATAGTATCTGCAAATCGCTTTATCTCGTTTTGCAAATCGCGTAATTCTGCTTCGATCTCGCTTCTCCTGTTTGTCAGATCGCGATTCATAGTCTGCATAATCCCAGACATATCAAACTGCAGCTGCATTTCTTCACGTCCTAACTCCATCATTACTCCGTCAGAATCTTTGATCTTCGCATCAATATCTGCAATTTTGGTTTCCAAGTCTGTTTTCGCAAGTTCCTGTTCTGCAACATCGATGTCAACCTTGGATTTCATGGCTTCGTCAATTCGGACTGGAATCTCTGCCTGCTTCTTCTTCCACTCGTTCAATGCTTTGGAGAATTTTGCTCTAATATCATCCGTAGACGGTGCTTTCTCCAATTCTGAAAGCAATGGCGCATACTTTGCGTCCGTCTGTGCCAACTCTACATCTGAAACCTCTGAAACAAGTTTCATCAGAATATCTCTCTGGTCTTTCCATTTCAAAGAAGAAAAATACTGCGGATTAGTCAGCATTTTGAACATTTCCTCGCTCTGTGCCAATTCCGAAACATAAGCCTTGAAATCCGCTTCACTCTTCGGATAGCCGTCAATCTCAAACGAATTAACATTCCCATGCAATACTGCCGTATCGGTTCCACGCTTCTTAACCCAGTTCTGTTTCTGTGTCTTGGAAAGTTCAACTTCCTTTCCATCTACATCCAGAATGGAAGACACCTTGATTTCCACGTTATCAATGCGGTTTCCGTCCTTATCCAACGGTCGAACATTGAATTTTTCCTCTCCGGAACTGTTCTTGTTGAAAAGCAGCCATGTAAACGCATCAAAGATCGTTGTCTTTCCTACGGCATTCTGCCCGCTGATCTTCGTTTTCACAGAGAAATTCACGTCAAGCATATTGATGCCCTTGAAGTTCTCGATGTGAATACTCTTAATTGTTATTTTCATTTTTCCCCTCCTCAATCACATCACATTTGCTTACGGAAACCTCATAAGCCACTTTCTTCTCAAACTCCGTGTCAGAAATCTTCTTGTCGTATTCTCGGCTCTGGATTCTGCCAATCAACTTAACACGGGTCCCGATTTTAAATCCGCCTGCAAATCTTGCATTTCTTCCCCAGGCAATGCACGGAATGTAATCAGATTTCCCATAATCTCTGTTTACTGCAATCAGCATGTCTGTGATCTCGCGGTCAAGTGGTGTCTCTCTGTAATTCGGCTCTTTGCAAACATATCCATTGATCGTAATGCAATTCTTGTCAATATTCGCATCTTTTGAGTCAATCGCCTCGATGTCACAAACAAACACGGATAAGATCAACCGGCGTCTGGTACCTTCCTGTTTGTTGAATGATCGATAACTTCCAGAAACCCTTACCGCCATTCCTGAATATCTGTCCTCCATGTCAAACAGTCTTTCTGAAATGGTTAATGGGATCTCGTCTACGGCGCCACTCTTTCTTTTTACTCCAAGAGACATTTTGTAAAAATTCTCTCCGTATGATTCATACATAAACTCCGGCTCTGAAATAATCACGCCCGCCAGTTCCACTTTGTTGTTTTCCATTGTTTCTTTATTCATATTTGAAATTCTCCTCGTATTATAATGTAGTAGTGTTTATAGACCCTCTCCAAAGTCTGATTCCGCTTCTTCATGAAGTCTTTCAAGTTCAACCGTCCTGTTCATTATGCTTTTGGCATATTCAGTGCGATTCTCGTATGTTCTGGTCAACGCATCTGATTTTCCACTATAGATCATAAGGACTGTGCTCATGTCTCCCTCATATTTTTCAAACAACTCCGCCAAATAATCGCATCCAACGAGAATATTCCCATACGGATCATAGAGATCTTCTACTCCAAGACGTTCCATCCGGTCTCTGTGATATTTTTCATAAATTTGCATGAGACCTTTGCATCCACCATTCTCCACATCGGCTTTTTC
>ENA-OPSN01000634-OPSN01000634.1-human-gut-metagenome-genome-assembly--contig:-NODE-634-length-17829-cov-2.518679_pt1 | contig 17829 bp, 13 predicted proteins | sample MGYA00241808_ERZ501907 | MGnify/ENA primary metagenome ERZ501907 (study PRJEB25962, sample SAMEA2042218) | human gut metagenome | biome: human gut; feature: human-associated habitat; material: faeces...
CGCTCTTCCTTCACCCTAATGACCACCCCTATGATTCGGATATTGTTGAATTGGCGACAGATGGACGGGTCTTGAAATTTTGTAACAAGCCTCATGTGAATGATTTTGTGAGCCATAATATGGTGAATGCAGCACTGTTTATCTTCTCTCCGAAGGTCCTAGAGCAGATAGAGGTGGGTACGAAGTCGCACATAGAGAAGCATGTGCTTCCCGCTTGTTTGGACAAAGGAATGAACTTGTTCGGATACGTGTCTTTTGAATATATTAAGGATATGGGTACTCCTGATCGTTATTATTCCGTATGTGATGATGTGACGAGCGGAAAAGTGGCTCGCTTGAATAGGATATATACACGACCTGCCATATTCTTGGATCGTGATGGGGTTATCTCAAAGGAGGTGAATCTGCTTTGTAAGCCAGAGCAAGTGGAACTGATTGAAGGAGTTGGAGAAGCTATTCGTTATATTAATCAGACAGGGTATTTGGCGATTGTCGTGACCAATCAACCGGTGATAGCCCGTAATCTTTGTAGTTTGGAAGAGTTGGATTATATCCATGCGAAGCTGGAGACCTTGTTAGGATATGAACGAGCCTATTTGAATGCTATCTATTATTGTCCGCATCATCCTGACGCTGGTTATCCGGAGGAACGGAAAGAGTACAAGATAAAATGCACTTGCAGGAAACCAGCTCCCGGAATGTTGTTACAGGCAGCTAAGGATTGGAATATAGACATGGGCCAATCCTATATGATAGGTGACCGTTCCAGTGATGTGCAGGCAGGAGAGAACGCAGGTTGTAAAGCCTCTATCCAAATAGAGATGAACAAACCTTACGCCCTGTTAGACGCTTTGAAAACAATTATTTAAATAAACGTATTGTAATGATTATATCGAGGACCCCTTTTCGCATCTCATTTGCGGGTGGAGGCTCTGACCTCCCGTCGTTTTATCATCGAACGACGGGGGCTGTATTGAGTACCTCTATAGACAAATACATGTATATAGCTATCCATCCGTTCTTTGATCAGAAGAAGATTCAATTGAAATATTCTAAGACGGAATTAGTTGATTGTATAGATGATATCCATCATCCTATATTTCGAGAAGTGTTGAAGATGTACCAGCTTCGTGGAGTAGATCTGAATTCCATAGCAGATATTCCATCAGGAACCGGACTTGGGTCTAGTTCGGCTTTTACGGTGGGGCTGTTGAATGCAGTTCGGGCTTATTTGGGTAAGGCAAGCAGCGGCGAGAAGTTAGGACAACTTGCTTGTGATGTGGAAATCCGTAAGCTCGGTTCTCCTATTGGTAAACAGGATCAATATGCAGCTGCTTGTGGAGGTCTGAATTTCATTAGTTTTTATGGGGATGAAACGGTGAACGTGGAAAAGATAATCATGGATCCCTGTAAGAAGAAGGAACTGGAAGAAAACTTGTTGATGGTGTTTGTGGGTGGAGAGCATTCTGCTAATGCTATTTTGAAAAGCCAATCGGCGGCGATCAGTGACGTTAGAAAGTTTGAGACTCAAAAGGAAATGGTTCAATTAGCATATCAACTCCGATCTTCTTTGGAGAACAATCAACTCGATGATTTTGGCCGTATCCTGCATGAGGGATGGTTGATGAAGAAGTCATTGACTTCTGGTATCTCAACGGGTGTGGTAGATGAAATGTATGATAGGGGCATTCGTGCCGGAGCCTTGGGCGGTAAGTTGTTGGGTGCCGGAGGTGCGGGCTTTATCCTTTTCTATTGTCCAAAGGAGAGGCAGGATGCTTTTAGGACACGGATGAATGAGATGAATGAGATGAGTTTTCATTTCGATGATTTTGGATCAAAGATAATTTATGTAGGAGATAAATTCAGTGATTAATATGATGGATTATACGCAAGAGATAACCGCTTATTTCGATAGGCTTAAGGTTACGATCGATAAGATTAGTAAATCGGATTTAAGTGACTTGATGAATGTGCTGGTAGATGCCAAAGAGTCGGAAAAGCAGATTTTTATCATGGGTAATGGTGGTTCATCCGCTACGGCCTCCCATTATGTGTGTGACTTTAATAAAGGCATTTCGATGAACCAAGATAAGAAGTTTAAGTTCATTTGTTTGAACGATAACATCCCCTCTTTGATGGCTTATGCCAATGATTTGTCTTTTGAGGATATTTTCGTTGAACAATTGAAGAGTTTCTATCAAAAGGGAGATATTGTGATTGGAATTTCTGGGTCGGGCAATTCCATGAATGTGTTGAAAGCGATAGATTATGCGAATGAAGATGGAGGCGTAACAGTAGGCTTGACCGGTTATAGTGGGGGCAAGTTGATAGAAATGGCCCGACACAACGTACATATTCCTATTGATGATATGCAGATAGCAGAGGATTTACATATGGTGCTAGACCATTGTATGATGAAGATTTTGAGTGGTAATGGCTGTTGAGATGAAAATATCAGTTATTATACCTTCCTATAAACCTAAAGGCTATCTGTGGGAGTGTTTGGAGTCTTTATATAACCAAACTTTTCCTTCTAATGATTTTGAGATCCTACTTGTATTGAATGGATGTTGCGAACCTTATAAGTCTCAAATCGAGGAATTTCTTAAAGGAAAGGATATGTGTAATGTTTGTTTGATACAGACTAATCAACTGGGAGTCTCTAATGCTCGCAATATAGGTTTGGATCGTGCGAAAGGTGATTATATCACCTTTATCGATGATGATGATTATGTATCTCCCTCTTATTTAGAGGAGCTTTATGAGAAAGCATTACCCGATACGATTTCGCTTTGTTATCCATATGCGTTTAATGATGGATCTCCGGAAATACAATTGCCTTATTATATCACAAAAGCATACGATTATTGTTATTGTAAGTTAGGAAAACTCAGGCTCTCATCCAAGGTTCGGAAATATTTTTCCGGACCTTGTATGAAGCTCATACCTATGAACTTCATACAAGAGAGAAGATTTGATGTCCATTTTAGGAATGGAGAAGATGTTCTTTTTATGTTTCTTATCAGTGATCAGTTTCTTTTTTTACTCTTTCTTCACAGAATGCTATTTATTACCGACGTTATCGTCAGACAAGTGCAACGATGTCTAGACGAAATTTTCGCCAAAAAACAAAAAATGTGTTTCGTATAATTATCTCTCTATCTAGAATATATTTTAAAGGCTATCCAAAGTATAATTGTGCTTTCTATTTGTCTAGGGTATTGGGGCAATTGAAAACTTTATGTGTTAGATACTAGGAATGGTCTGGATCCTTATCCGATCGCTTTACGAGGTATCAATTGGATCAAGTTCCTGTCGAAATATTATTCTTATATTTTGGCTGAGAATAAATGAGAATAGGATTCTTCCTTGTATGTTCAATCTCAAATTTTACTGGATAATCTGGAATATCATCTTTTCTTATCGGTCAGAATCCAAATGACCGAATCAAAAAAATAATACATTATCTTTTTAATTCATATTTCTTATGAAAGCATGTTTCATGGGTTTGGGCTATATTGGCCTGCCCACGGCTATTATTGCCGCAAAGCACGGGGTGGAGATCGCCGGCGTGGATATCAACGCCCAGGTGGTGGAGGTTACCAACCAAGGGAAATTGCATATCATCGAGCCGGGTATGGAGGATATGTTGCGGGAGGTACTGGCCTCCGGACATTTCAAGGCTTACACCGAGCCTCAGGTGAGCGACGCTTATTTCATAGTGGTACCCACTCCTTTCAAGGGGGATCATGAGCCGGACGTATCGTTCGTTGAGTCGGCTACCCGTATGGTGCTTCCTTTGTTGAAGGAGGGGGATTTGTACGTGATCGAGTCTGCATCGCCGGTGGGGACGACCGAACGGATGGCTAGTTTGATTTTCTCGGAACGGCCGGAGCTGGAGGGCAGGATCTATATCGCTTATTGCCCGGAGCGGGTGCTTCCGGGTAACGTGATCCATGAGTTGGTGCATAACGACCGGGTCATCGGCGGCATGGACGAGGCCTCTACCCGTAAGGCGATGGAGTTCTACGGCCAGTTCGTGAAGGGTACGCTTCACCCAACGAATAGCAAGACGGCCGAGATGTGTAAATTGACCGAGAACTCAAGCCGGGACGTACAGATCGCTTTCGCCAATGAGCTGTCGTTTATTTGTGATAAGGCCGGGATCAATGTGTGGGAGCTGATCGATTTGGCGAACAAGCATCCCCGTGTGAATATCTTACGGCCGGGTTGCGGAGTTGGCGGTCATTGCATAGCGGTGGACCCTTATTTCATCACGGCGGAGTTTCCGATGGAGAGCCGCATGATCTCGACGGCCCGTGAGACGAATAATTACAAGGCTTTCTGGTGCGCTGAGAAAGTGAGGAACGCCATGCTGCGGTTTGAGTTGAAGCATGGGCGTAAGCCGGCGGTGGCAATGATGGGCTTGGCTTTCAAGCCTGATATCGATGACTTACGTGAATCGCCGGCCAAGGGAATAACGACGAAGGTGTTGCAGTCGTGCAACAACGCTGACATCATGGTGGTGGAGCCGAACGTTTCGGAGCATAAGTTGTTTAAGTTGACCCCTTATAAGGAGGCCTATGAGAAAGCCGACATCGTGGTTTTCTTGGTGAATCATAGGGAGTTTGCGGGGTTGAATTATCGGGATGACGTGGAGGTGCTGGACTTTTGCGGGACATTCAAGAAATAATCGTTCGCTAAATAGAAGAATACGCAGTAATGAGGAAAATAATGTTAGTCTTCGGGACCCGTCCCGAGGCGATCAAGATGGCTCCGCTGGTGAAGGAGTTCCAAAAACATCCGGAGTCGTTTGAGACCATCGTGTGCGTTACCGGACAGCATCGGGAAATGCTGGATCAAGTGTTAAAATTGTTCGAGATCACGCCGGATTATGATTTGAATATCATGAGGCAGGGTCAGGACTTATATGACGTGACCGCCCGTGTCCTTACCGGTATGCGTGACGTGTTGCGTGAGGCGACACCCGATGTCGTGCTGGTGCATGGGGATACCACCACGAGCACGGCGGCCGCCTTGGCCGCTTTCTACCAACAGATACCTGTAGGTCATATAGAGGCCGGCCTTCGTACCCACAATATCTATAGCCCATGGCCGGAGGAGATGAACCGTCAGGTCACGGGGCGTATCGCCACGTATAATTTCGCACCCACGCGGTTGAGCAAGCAGAACTTGATGCGAGAGGACGTGAATCCGGACTCAATCTTGGTTACCGGCAATACGGTGATAGACGCCTTACGGCAAGTGGTGACTAAGATAAAGACGGACGCTGAGCTGGACAAGGAGTTGGAAGGCGTGCTTTTACGTTCGGGGTATGACGTGAACCGTCTGGTTGAGGGTAAGAGATTGGTGTTGATCACGGGTCATCGCCGGGAGAACTTCGGTGATGGATTCATCCATATGTGTACCGCTATCAAGGACTTGACCCGGAAGTATCCGGAGGTGGATTTTGTCTATCCTATGCACTTGAATCCTAATGTGCGCAAGCCGATTCACGAGGTATTCGGCGAGGATCTTTCTCATTTGGAGAATATGTTCTTCATTGAGCCATTGGAATATCTGTCGTTTGTCTATCTGATGGAGAAATCAACGATGGTGCTGACCGATAGCGGCGGTATCCAAGAGGAGGCCCCCGGATTGGGCAAGCCCGTGTTGGTGATGCGTGATACGACCGAGCGTCCGGAGGCTCTCGCGGCAGGTACGGTGAAACTGGTCGGAACGGACTATGATAAGATCGTGAGCGAGGTCTCGGCGTTGCTCGATGATACGGCTTATTACGATGCGATGAGCCAAGCGGTCAATCCCTATGGCGATGGATTGGCTTGCGGAAGGATCGTGGAATTTTTGAACCGGAAGGAATGAGGGTCTTGATCGTTTCTCCCTCTTATCTTCCAGAGATCGGTGCGGCACCCTCACGCATTACGAACATGGCGGAGGGACTGTCTGGCTTAGGGATAAAGGTGGATGTGTTGACTTGCTTACCCAATTATCCCAAGGGACGTATCTTTGATGGATATAGGGGGGCTTTTTCCAAGACAGAGGATGTAAACGGGATAACGGTCTTCAGGTACTGGACGTATGCCTCGATCTCGAAGAAACCGTTGGTCCGTCTTGCCAGTATGTGCGCTTTCGCCACGACCCTTTGGTGTTTCGCTCTCAAGCGTAAGCGTATAAAATCTTATGATAAGGTGATCATCCAGACCCCTCCTGTTTTGGCGGCGGCCTCGGCCATGTTGCTTTTTCGTTGCTGCTACCGGAAAAAGGTGGTACTGAACGTCTCAGACCTTTGGCCATTGTCGGCCGTGGAGCTGGGGGCCATGAAAGAGGGGGGCGTTTATCATGGGGTGATGGGGCGTATCGAGCGGTTCCTTTATCGTAAGGCCACGGCCTGTCAAGGGCAGAGTAAGGAGATCGTGGATTATATAAAACGGTATGAGCCGGGCAAGGCCTCGTTCTTGTATCGGAATTTGCAGCATCGTTTTGTTTTACCGAATCAAACCCCTTCTTCTCGAAAGCCTTTCAGGATCGTCTATGCCGGTTTGCTGGGCGTGGCGCAGAATATATTGGAGTTGATAGAGTGTGTCGATTTTAAAGGGATGGGAGCGGAGCTTCATTTATTTGGAGGGGGCAATCAAGCCTTGGAGATAGAGGATTATGTGAGGACACATGATAAAGGGGTCTTTTATCATGGCTCTTTGCCCAAGGAACGGATGCGTGAGGAGCTTACACGTTACCATGCCTCCATTATCCCCTTGACGGTTCGTATAAGGGGGGCGGTACCTTCTAAATTATTTGATTTGCTGCCGTTAGGCGTTCCTATCTTGTTTTGTGGAGGCGGCGAGGGCGAGGAGATTGTAAAGGAGAATCAGTTGGGCCTTGTCTCGGCCCCCGGAGATTATGAGGGACTTTCTAAAAATATACAAGCCATGAGCCACTTGCCGGATGAGGAGTATCGACAGCTAAAAGCGAACTGCTTAGGATTATCCCAGACGACTTTCTGTTTTGAAAGGCAACTGGAGGCGTACAAACGTTTTTTATCGGCTTTCTAATTTCAGGATGAAATCCCTTAAACATTTTGCGGGGATGCCCTGTTATAGATATAGTAGTGTGTTTTTCATGGTATTAGATTTTTAGATTAGTAATTAGGTTGTTCATTCAGTTCGGGAGAATAGGATGTTGGTTTCTAAATATGAGAGCCGGAAAGGTGAGAATGATTTCTCTCGTTTCCGGCTATTCTTTTTTATTTAAAACTCGTCATTGGCGTAAAGACTCAATAGGTTTTTCAGCTCATAATCGAATATCTCGTCATCCTTGAAGAAGCGTTTCAATTCAATCTCGGCTGTCTCCGGTGAGTCTGATGCGTGTACGATATTCTCTTGTACGCTCATACTATAATCTCCCCGTATCGTACCGGGAGCGGCGTTTCTACCATTGGTAGCGCCGGCCAAGGTTCTTACTACATGTATGGCATCTACCCCTTCCCAGCAACATACAATTACCGGGCATACACTCATCGCTTCCTTGATCCGTTGGAAGAAAGGCTTTTCTTTTAGGTGGGCGTAATGCTCACTCAAGATCTCGTCAGTCAGCCAAACCATCTTCATGCCGGCCAGACGGAGTCCCTTCTTTTCGAAACGGGTTACGATTTCACCGATCAGCCCTCGCTGAACGGTACAAGGCTTTAAAATAACCAATGTTTTTTCCATAAGATTTATATTAAAAGATTAAACAAATGTTTGATGTCTTGAATACATGTTAACCTTGCGGCGTTTTATGAATGATAGAGGAATAAAGGATGAAATGTTTTTTAGGATATTTCAAGTATATTTCTATCTTATTCCTCCGCAAGTTAATGGGAATAAACAAATAAACGAGCGATAAGTCTGCTAAACTAAACTAATTTAACATACGTTAATTGTTGCTTGAGTTGTTAATCCTTCTGTATTCTTTTCCATTTCCGTGGAATTTCCGGATGAGTCTTGAGAAATTCCCTCAAGGTTTGCCGGTTTACTCCAAGTTTCTTGCTGATATATACTTTAGTCTTATGTTCTTTAATATACTGCAAGATCATCTCTTCCTTACCTTTTAGCTTACAGGTTTCCGGTCGCTCTCCTTTTGGACGGCCCAGTTTGGCACCTTGCACTTTTTTCCGAGCCAACGCTTCTTTCGTTCGTTGCGAAATCAGGTTGCGTTCAATTTCGGCGCTTAGGCTAAATGCGAATGCCAAGATTTTACTGTTAATGTTATTTCCGAGTTCGTAACCTTCCTTTACCGTAAATACAATGATGTCTCTTTCCATACATTGATGAAGGAAGCTCATAACTTGCATAAGATTACGTCCGAGACGTGACAGCTCCGTCGTGATCAGGATGTCGCCTTTACGTATTTGCTTTAATAATTTACCAAGTTGGCGATCGGCGATTACTTTTGTCCCGCTGATCGTCTCATCTACCCACCTGTCGATTCTCATGTTCCTCGATTTTGTGAATTTCTCAATCTCGAATCGCTGGTTTTCAGTAGTTTGTTTGTCTGTACTGACTCTTACATAACCGTATACCATATGTCCTATATTTAATTAAACAACAACCAAGATACTGGAAACGGATTGATTGATAGTGCGTTTTAGTAAAAACAAACTTTTTTATGGGTGTGTTAAAGAAGTTGAGTGGGTTTGAACTCCATACAAATTGTAATAAAAAGGGTTAATGGATATTCGTATAGAAAATTTAAGTTACTTTTGCTTTCGAAAAATAAGATGGAGTCTTAGAATGATCATGGGTATGAAAAAGTTATTGTCTTTACCTCCAAATTTGGTAGATTGTTTCCATGCGGTAGAGCATGTAAGTACAGAGGAATGGTTTTGCACCTCGGATCCGGTAGGCGCCCGCTTAGGGTCCGGGGGAGGAACAACTTGGTTGTTGGAGGCCTCCCGGCAAAAAGAGGCTCCGGATGTACCGACGGAAGAGTGGTTGGGACAGGAGAAGCGTATCTTGTTGCATGCCGGAGGGCAAAGCCGCCGTTTGCCCGGATATGCGCCATCCGGGAAAATATTGACTCCGATCCCTGTGTTTCGCTGGGCAAGAGGGCAGAGGTTATCCCAGAACTTATTGTCCTTGCAATTACCTCTTTATGAACGGATCATGAAAAAGGCGCCGGAATCGCTTCATACCTTGATCGCTAGCGGTGACGTATATATCCGTGCTAACCAGCCTTTGCAGGAGATTCCTGAGGTAGATGTGGTTTGTTACGGTTTATGGGTCGAGCCTTCGTTGGCCAAGAATCACGGGGTTTTTGTATCGAGCCGTAAGTCTCCGGACACTCTGGACTTCATGCTACAGAAGCCTTCGTTGGAAACTTTGGGGGAATTGGCGGGTAGTCATTTATTCTTGATGGATATCGGTATCTGGCTGCTAAGCGACAAGGCGGTGCGGTTATTAATGAAACATTCCTATACCGAGGATGGCAAGGCGATGAAGGCGTATGATTTATATGCTGAGTTCGGGTTGGCCTTGGGGAAGAGTCCACGTATCACGGACTCGGAGTTGAATCAGCTTTCAGTAGCGATTCTGCCGCTTCCGGGTGGAGAGTTCTATCATTATGGAACTAGCCGTGAGTTGATTTCCTCTACATTGGCGGTACAGAACTTAGTTAGGGATCAACGTGCGATCATGCAGCGTAAGGTGAAACCACATCCCGCCATGTTTGTGCAGAATGCGGTGTTACACCAGAAATTGACCGCTGAGAATTCGGAATTATGGATAGAGAATAGTTATATCGGTGAGAATTGGACGTTACGTGGCCAGCAAATTATAACGGGTGTTCCGGAGAATAATTGGAACTTATCTCTTCCGGAAGGTGTCTGTGTAGATGTTGTCCCGGTAGGGGAAGCCAATTGGGCGGCAAGGCCCTATGGTTTTAATGACTTGTTTAAAGGGGCCTTGTCTGATGTGTCTACCTTGTTTATGGGGAAACCTATCTTGACTTGGGCGATGGAGCGAGGGATCACCTTGGGAGGGAATGAGGATATACAAAACGCACCTTTGTTCCCTATTTGCCAAACCGTGGATGAGCTGGGAAAAGTGCTGCGCTGGATGATTACGGAGCCGGATAGGGAAGAGGGAAAGCATATTTGGCTTTCCGCCCGAAAATTATCGGCGAATGATTTGTCCGATCAAGCGAATTTACGCCGTTTAGTAGCTCAGCGAGAAGTTTTCCGTAAAAAAGACTGGTCATTATTGGCCGCTAATCATGAGAAAAGTGTATTCTATCAATTGGATCTTTCGGATGCGGCGGAAAGCTTCGCCAAAGACAAGATTGCCTTACCGAAAGCCCTTCCTGAGGATAATCCGTTGATGAAAAGGATACATAATCATATGTTCCGTTCTCAGGTGATGAAGATCTCGGGGGAAGCGTATAAGGAGGAGGAGCAAAAGGCTTTCGCTTTGTTGCGGGAAGGGCTGGTCGGTTCTGTCCTCGGAAGTAAGCAGCAGCCATGTTTGAATGTCTATCGGGACCAGATCGTATGGGGACGTAGTCCGGTACGTATCGATTTGGCAGGTGGGTGGACAGATACGCCGCCCTATTGCTTATATGCGGGTGGAAACGTGGTGAACGTGGCGATCGAGTTAAACGGGCAACCACCGCTACAAGTCTATATCAAGCCTTCCGATACCCATAAGATTATCCTTCGCTCGATCGATCTGGGAGCGATGGAGGTTATCTCCTCATGGGACGAGCTTCGTGATTATAATAAGGTAGGATCGCCGTTTTCCATTCCGAAAGCGGCTTTGGCCTTGGCGGGATTTGTCCCGGAATTCTCGGCGGAGGCTTATGCCTCTTTGGATGTCCAGTTGGAAGCTTTTGGTAGCGGGCTGGAGATTACCTTGTTGGCGGCGATACCGGCGGGTTCCGGTTTAGGCACTAGCTCGATCCTCGCGGCTACTGTGCTGGGCGCTATCTCTGACTTTTGTGGCTTGGCTTGGGATAAGAATGAGATCGGAAACCGCACCTTGATTTTAGAACAATTGCTGACTACCGGCGGGGGATGGCAAGATCAATACGGTGGCGTATTGCACGGTTTGAAACTCTTGCAAACGAACGAGGGTTTTAATCAGAATCCTTTGGTACGTTGGCTGCCGGAATATTTGTTTACTGATCCGGAATACCGGCCTTGTCATCTTCTTTATTATACGGGAATTACTCGTACGGCAAAAGATATTTTATCGGAAATCGTACGAGGTATGTTCTTGAATAGCGAGGCGCATTTAGGTCTTTTGTCCGAGATGAAAGCCCATGCGCTCGATATGTACGAGGCGATCCAATGCGGAGACTTCGTGACTTATGGTAAATTGGTCGGAAAGACTTGGGAGCAAAATAAGGCACTCGATTCCGGAACGAATCCGGCGGCGGTGGAAGCTATTATCTCCAAGATACAGGCTTATGCCTTGGGATATAAACTTCCGGGAGCAGGCGGTGGTGGTTACTTATATATCGTAGCGAAAGACCCGGGTGCGGCCCTGCAAATCCGAAAGATATTGACTCTTTCTTCACCCAATTCGAACGCCCGGTTCGTGGAGATGAGCTTATCGAATAAGGGGCTTCAGATTAGTCGTTCTTGAAAGTACGATTGGCTTTTTAGACCATTTGTTGCTAATTGGAATATATTGCATGTGTTTTGGAACATTTATATAAATGATCCTGTTGTACTTTTGCGGAGTTTAATGAGGTGTCAGATCTGATGGGGAAGAGAATTGTTTTTATATGGCTTTTATTGGCGTTCGCTTGGGTAGCGAAGAGCCAGAACTACATGATAAAAGGAATCGTGACTGATTCTATTACGGGAGAACCTTTGCCTTATGTGGCTGTGATTTTGAAGGGAACTACGATAGGTGCTACGACAGATCTGGATGGGGCTTTTACGCTCTCCTCTTCATCTAAGGTACGTACTTTACAGGTCTCTTATCTGGGTTATACGGAGAAAGAATTGAAATTCGTTCCGGGTAAAGCGGAACATTTGAAGATTCAGCTAGCTCCGACAAGTATTAATTTGTCGGAGGTGATCATCAAGCCGGGAAAGGAAAGATATCGGAAGAAGGATAATCCTGCGGTTACCTTTATCAAAAACGCTATCGCACGTCGGGAGAGCAACGATCCTCGTAATCATGATTATTTTCGGTATGATCAATACGAGAAGATGGTCTTCGCTATGAACGATTACCAACCGAAACCGAAAAAGGATGGAAAGGCGGGAAAGTTTGACTTCTTGACTGAGTTTATCGATACGTTGGAGGTGGGAAAGACGATCTTGCCGGTATCTGAACGTGAGAAAATCCAGACCGTTTATTACCGTAAAGACCCGAAGACGGAAAAGAGGGTCGTTCTGGCTACGAAAGCGGCTGGTGTGGATGAGGTCTTCTCACGAGACGGTATGCAACAGTTCTTGAATGAGGTATTCCGGGAAGTGAATATCTTCCAGAATGATATTCCTTTGTTCTTGAACCGTTTCGTTAGTCCTATGTCTACGATGGGGCCTAACTTCTATAAATATTATTTGCTAGACACGGTGGAGGTCGCCGGACAGAAGTGCGTGGATTTGGGTTTCGCTCCGTTTACTCCGGAGACGTTCGGTTTTACGGGACATCTTTTTATCACGTTGGATTCTACTTATTTCGTGCAGAAGGTTAAGTTGAATGTCCCGAAGAAGATCAACTTGAATTTTGTCGGTGGAATGACGATCGAGCAGACTTTCGACCGTGCCCCGGATGGGACTCGTATCATTACGAAAGATGATATCAACGTGGACTTCAAATTGACGGAGAAATCGAAAGGAATGTATGCCCGCCGTTTGAATATCTATTCGAATCAAGCGTTTGAGGGACCCGATGATCCTAAAGTTTTTGAGGAGAGCGCACCTATTATTATACCGATGGAAGCTTATCGCCGTTCGGCGGATTTCTGGGAGGAGAATCGTCCTACTGAGGCGGGAACTCGCAAGCAGAATAACGTGGAGTTGCTAATGGCGAAACTTCGTTCCGTTCCTATTTTCTATGTGACGGAGAAGGTTGTTTCGATCCTTACCTCCGGTTATATCGCGACGAATAAGATTCCGGAGAAGAGCAAGTTCGAGTTTGGTCCGATGAACACCTATATCAGTGGTAACGCGATTGAGGGGGCCCGCTTCCGTGTCGGTGGAACCACGACAACGGCGTTCAGTAAACGTCTTTTCTTGGATGGTTATTTGGCTTATGGATCGAAAGACCGCAAGTTGAAATATGATGGTATCGTAGAATATTCTTTTATCGATAAGAAGGATTATCGGAAAGAATTTCCCGTGCATTCTATTCGCTTCGAGTACCTATATGATATCAACCAGTTAGGTCAGCAGTATATGTATACCAACAAGGATAATATGTTCTTGGCCTTGAAGCGGCAGAAAGATACGCGTGCCACCTATTTAAGGAATATGGAACTGACGTATTACCGTGAGCATTATAACGGCTGGGCTTATGGGGCGGTACTTCGTAATTTTAAGGAATACTCAACCGGTTACGCTGCGTTCGACCGTATCGGTCCGGATGGCCAGATCACGGCTACCGATTCCTACCGGATGTCGGAAGTGGAGTTTAAGTTCCGTTTTGCACCGAATGAGAAATTCTACCAGACTCGTAATTACCGTTATCCGATTACGCTTGACGCACCGGTATTCACCTTGAACCATACGATGGCTTTCCAAGATGTATTAGGTAGTTCGTATGATTATCAGAAGACGGAGCTCGGTATTCAGAAACGTTTCTGGTTCTCTGCTTTCGGTTATGTGGATATTCTCGCTAAGGCAGGTAAAGTTTGGACAAAGGCCCCTTATCCTTTGTTGATCTTGCCAAACGCAAACTTGTCGTATTTGGTGCAACCGGAATCTTATACGAATATGAACGCGATGGAGTTCATCAATGATGAGTACGCTTCGTGGGATATTACTTATTTCATGAACGGAGCCTTATTGAACCGTATTCCGCTTATCAAGAAGTTAAAATGGAGGGAGGTCTTTTCCTTCCGGGGTATGTTCGGTCACTTGACGGATAAGAATAATCCGTATATCGGTGAGCAAAATGAGGGCTTGTTCTTATTCCCGCAGGGCTCTTACCTGATGGACCCGTCTACTCCTTATATGGAGGCGGGGGTCGGTATCGAGAATATCTTTAAGTTCTTGCGTTTGGATTATGTATGGCGTCTGACCTATAAGGATCATCCGGGCATCCAGACAAAGGGTATACGTTTTATGATGAAGCTATCCTTCTAGGGCAAGTATTATTTCCAGTCGCTGAACTCAAAACTTAATTGTTCCCAACGGTCTTTCGTATGAGGCTCCTCTTTTACGGGGTTTGATACGGATAGGCCGATCAGTCGGATGGGATGTTCGGTATATTCCACTTCTTTCAGCAATTCCTTGGCCAAGGGAAGGATCTTATCTAAGGTTGTTAACTCTTCCGGACGGCTGAGGCTTCTCGTGATTTGGTTGAAATCATGGAACTTGACCTTTAAGGTCAGTGTGTTTCCCTTGAATCCGGAACGTTCCAGCCTGCCGATAAGTTCGGTCGCTACGTGATAAAGCTCGATGATAACAGAGGATTTGCGGGAGATATCTTTTTCTAGCGTATGCTCGCAACCTACCGACTTCCGGATTCGTACCGCTTCTACGGGACGGTTGTCTATACCTCTGGCAAACTCATAATAAAGCATTCCCGCCTTTCCGAACTGGCGGGTAAGCATCTCCCCCGAACATTCCCGTAATTGCAACCCGTTGTGGATACCGAGTGTATGCATTTTTCGGGCTGTTACGGGACCTACTCCCCAAAAAGACTCGATGGGAAGACGGGCTATGAAATCGAGGGCTTGGCTTGGGTGAATGGTACATAATCCATTGGGTTTTCGATAATCCGAGGCTATTTTCGCTAGAAATTTGTTGTAGGAGACTCCCGCTGACGCTATCAGGTTCAAGTTTTCCCAGATCCGTTTCTTGATCTCCTTGGCGATATCTACAGCGAGAGAGATGCCTTGTTTATTATCGGTGACATCCAAGAAGGCTTCATCCAAGGAAAGGGGTTCTATGATATCCGTATAATCGTGGAAGATCTCGTGGATCTGGCGTGAGACGGATTTATATACGTCCATCCTTCCGTGTACGAATATCAGGTCCGGGCATAAACGTTTGGCTTTTTGAGATGCCATGGCGGAACGTACCCCATATTTCCGGGCCTCGTAGCTAGCGGCGGCTACTACGCCTCTCTGCTCCGCATGCCCGACCGCTAGGGGTTTTCCTCGCAACTCCGGATTGTCTCGTTGTTCCACCGAGGCATAAAAGGCATCCATATCGATATGTATGATCTTTCTCAAGATAGCTCTTTTATTACTGATATTCGCGATAAGCCCCTTCGTCGGTTTATGAAGCCGATAACCGCATTATAAGATCTCTACGGAGTTAATGACGATATTCTCGGTCGGACGATCTTGCTTGTTGGTCTTGGAGGACTGTATGGCGTCTACGACATCCATGCCTTCTACCACTTCGCCGTAAACCGTGTATTGATTGTCGAGGAACGGTACGCCACCTACATTCTTGTAAGCCTCACGGAGTTCCGGGTTTAACTTTACCTCGTCTTTCCGCTTCTCGGCCTCCAGCTCGGTCTTGCCGATCAAGGTATCACGAAGGATCGCCAGTTCTTCCTTGTTACCACTGCGATAGAATTCCATGATCTTAGACTTGTTCTCGTTTTGCAGGCGGGCGAATATCTCTTGTTTCAGACGGCCTTCCAGTTGCTTTTCCATCTGGTTCAACTCTTGTTCCGAATACTTTTTCCCCGTTACGATATAGAATTGGGAGGCGGAAGAGGCCTTTTCCGGGTTCACTTCGTCTCCGGTGCGGGCGGCGCACAAGGCTCCCTTTTTATGGAAATATTGGGGATAGTTGAACTCTGCCGGAATGGTATAGCCCAAGTCGCCGGCTCCTAACTGCTTGTTCATCGGGGCGTCTTTGGAAGTGACATCGCCACCTTGTACCATAAAGTCTTTGATGACGCGGTGGAACAGCAGGCCGTCGTATTGTCCGGCTTTTGCCAGCTTGATGAAATTGTCGCGGTGCTGAGGTGTATCGTTGTATAATTTGAATTTTATCTTTCCGAGTGTGGTGTCCATCACCACTAATGTTTCTTTTGTTTCCATTCTTTGTTGTTTATTTGTTGACTATCTTCATTGACTTGATTTTGATGTTCTTGACAGGACGGTCGTCTGCGTTCGTTTCGGTGAACTGGATCTTGTCGACTGCTTTCATGCCGCTTACGACTTCGCCGAAAATCGTGTATTTACCGTCCAGGTGGGGCGTGCCTCCTTCCAGCATATAGGCTTGGCGTTGTTCGGGGGTGAAGGTGATGCCTTGTTCCTTCTCCATCTTGTCTAGCTCCATTTCCGTAAAGAACTTGCCGGTTACGATATAGAACTGGGTGGCCGACGAGGCGCGTTCGGGGTTCTCTTCGTCGCCTGTACGGGCGGCGGCGAACATGCCGCGTTTATGGAAATACTTCGGGTAGACGATCTCTGCCGGAATGGTGTAGTCCAGATCTCCGTCACCTAAGTGCTGTTCCATCGGGGCGTCTTTGGAATTAATGTCGCCTGCCTGTACCATGAATTGTTTGATGACACGGTGGAACAACAGTCCGTCATAGCGGTGTTCCTTCACATTTTTGATAAAATTATCACGATGTTGGGGCGTGTCGTTAAAAAGTTTCACTTTGATCTTTCCCATATCGGTGTCGATCAGTACCAGCGTTTCAACCTCTTGCGCTTGCAAATGGACGGATATCAGAGCCGAGAGGGCCACTAAACATATAGCAAACAGCTTTTTCATCTTCATCTTATTTTTGTATTATGGCAACAAAAATAGTGATATTTACTCGTTAAAGCAATCATTTGACACAACCTTTTCCGTTGGCATCTGTTCAAGTTGGTAATTCATCTAAACAAAAAGCATATTTATGAAAACATTGTTGAAAAGCGCAGTTCTACTGCTCGGAATGGGATTGCTTTCTACCCATTCCCAGGCTCAGAAAGTTGTGGTTGAGGATAAAGAACCGAATTCCGTCATGTTCGTCACGATCGATAAGGCGGGCAATGAGATTATCCGGATCATGAATGCGTCACAGAATCCCCGTTTCCACGAACCGAAAGCGCCCCGTTTCCTGCTGACAGACCGGAAAGGCAAGTTTGCTCTCGGTATCGGAGGATATGTGAAACTGGCAGCCGAATATGATTTTGGCGGTATTTCCGATAATATCGACTTTTACCCGGCATTGATTCCCGGCAGAGGACAGTCGTATGTACGGAACCAGTTCCAGATGGACGCCACTACGAGCACGATCTTCCTGAAGCTGGTCGGGCATACGGATCTCTTGGGCGATTTCGTGGTGTATACGGCCGGTAACTTCCGCGGTGGAAGCGGCAAGATATTCGAGTTGAGGAATGCTTATGTGTCGGCACGAGGCTTTACGGCGGGATTATGGTTCGTTCATGGCCTTGGGCAATGTGCCTGCCACGATCGACTTTGCCGGTCCTAACGGGATGTCGATCTATCATGCCACACAGATCCGTTACGAACATGCGCTCGCCAAAGGTTTGAAAGCCGGTATCGGTGTGGAAATGCCGGTTGTGGACGGGCTGACAAACGAGCATGTCAGTATTGCCAAGCAGCGGATGCCGAACTTCCCGGTCTACGTGCAGTATGGCTGGAACCCTAAAAGCCATTTCCGGGCTGCGGCTATT
>ENA-OPSN01000638-OPSN01000638.1-human-gut-metagenome-genome-assembly--contig:-NODE-638-length-17776-cov-3.412392_pt1 | contig 17776 bp, 16 predicted proteins | sample MGYA00241808_ERZ501907 | MGnify/ENA primary metagenome ERZ501907 (study PRJEB25962, sample SAMEA2042218) | human gut metagenome | biome: human gut; feature: human-associated habitat; material: faeces...
CGCTCGACAGCTCCCCTAGTAGGGGAGCCTCTGGCGAAACCGTTCACTTTGCGGGGACTGCCAAGGCCTCTCCCAAAGGGAGAGGCTTTGGTCTGCGCAGAAGTACGACTTATGACGAAAATATGAATAAAAACTCGAAAAAGCCCTACCGTTCCCGGTTCCGGTCTGCTATAATTTTCTATGCTTGTTACAAAAACCTGAAGTGAAGTAAAGGAGCCAGGAATATGATAAAAAGCGCTGAACTGGAAAATTCGGCATACGAGTTTGAGGCGAAAATGCCGCTGCGCCACGCTGTCCCGCTGGGCTTGCAGCACGTGTTCGCCATGTTCGTGGGCAACCTCACCCCGCTGCTCATCATCACCAGCGCCTGCGGCCTCGCGGGCGGTGAGTTCGCAGACCTGCAGGTGAGCCTGCTGCAGAACGCCATGTTCGTGGCGGGCATCGTCACGCTGGTGCAGCTGTACGGCCTCGGCCCTGTGGGCGGCAAAGTGCCGATCATCATGGGCACCAGCTCGGGCTTTCTGGGCGTGTTCAACAGCGTGGCTGCCACCATGGGCGGCGGCGTCACGGCCTACGGCGCCATGATGGGCGCATCCATTCTGGGCGGCCTGTTCGAGAGCGTGCTGGGCGTCTTTCTGAAGCCCCTGCGCAAGCTGTTCCCGCCGGTGGTCACCGGCACGGTCGTGCTGTCCATCGGCCTGTCCCTCATCTCCGTGGGCGTCAACTCCTTCGGCGGCGGCAACGCAGCCAAGGACTTCGGCTCGGTGGAGAACCTGCTGCTGGCCGTCTTCGTGCTGGTGGTCATCCTCCTCTTCAAGCACTGGACCAATGGCTTCCTCAGCTCTTCCTCCATCCTCGTGGGCATCATCGCGGGCTATCTGGCAGCCATCGTCATGGGCTTCGTCCTGCCCACCACCGGCGTCACCGCCGACGGCGTGGAGTTCACCAAAGCATGGGTGCTGAACTGGAACAAGGTCGCTGAGGCCAGCTGGTTCGCCATCCCCAAGCTGGTGCCGGTCAAGATCGTCTTCGACCTCCGCGCCATCCTGCCCGTCATGATCATGTTCATCGTCACCGCCGTGGAGACGGTGGGCGACATCTCCGGCGTCATGGAGGGCGGCATGGGCCGCGAGGCCACCGATAAGGAGCTGAGCGGCGGCATCATCTGCGACGGCCTCGGCTCTACCGTCGCCGCCTGCTTCGGCGTCCTGCCCAACACCTCCTTCAGCCAGAACGTGGGCCTCGTGGCCATGACCAAGGTGGTCAACCGGGGCGCACTGGCCACCGGCGCCATCTTCCTGATGCTCTGCGGCCTCATCCCCAAGCTGGGCGCACTCATCTCCATCATGCCGCAGGCCGTTCTGGGCGGCGCTGCCGTCATGATGTTCTCCTCCATCGTGGTGTCGGGCATCCAGCTCATCACCAAGGAGAAGATGACTCCCCGCACCCTGACCATCGTCTCTGTGGCGCTGGGCGTGGGCTACGGCATGGGTGCAAACGCCAAGATCCTTGCCAACACCCCCCAGTTCGTCCAGCTCATCTGCGGTGAGAGCGGCATCGTGCCTGCTGCCTTCGTGGCCATCCTGCTCAACTGCCTGCTGCCCCGCGATGAGAAGTAAGCTTTGAACCACTGCGGCCTCCCTGTCTTTGCAGGGAGGTCTTTTTGTGCTATAATTTCCCCAGTCTTATCAGGAAGAGGGAAGGAGGACTCTATGGAACCGCAAACTGCCGCCCGCTATCGTCTTCTGGACGAGCTGCGGGGACTCGACCTCATCAGCATGATGCTCTACCACGGGATGTGGGACGTGGTGTTCCTCTTCGGCGTGGCCCAGAAGTGGTACACCGGACGCCCGGGCTTTGTGTGGCAGCAGAGCATCTGCTGGGTCTTTATCCTGCTTTCGGGCTTCTGCCTGCCGCTGGGGCATCATCCGTTCCGGCGGGGAGCCGTCGTCTTCGGGGCAGGGGCGCTGGTCACAGCCGTCACCCTGCTCTTCCTGCCCGAGGACGTGGTGTGGTTCGGGGTGCTGACCCTGCTGGGCTCGTCCATGCTCCTCACCGCCGCGCTGGACCCGCTGTTTCGCCGCGTCCCGCCCGCCGCAGGCGTGGCCGTCAGCGCCCTGCTGTTCTGGGTGACCTACCCCACGATGAACGGCTTCTGGAACCGGCCTGGCCGCCGTCTGGCCCTGCCGCAGGCCCTCTACGCCAGCTACACCACGGCCTATCTGGGATTTATGCCGAAGAGCTTTTTCTCCACCGACTATTTCCAGCTGCTGCCCTGGCTGTTTCTGTTCTGGGCGGGGTACTTCCTCCACCACCTCGTGGGCCGGGGACGCCTCGCGCCGCTGCGCCGGTCGGTCTGCCCGCCGCTGGGCTGGATGGGCCGTCACTCGCTGGTGCTCTATCTGCTCCATCAGCCGGTCATCCTGGGGGTGCTGACGGTGGCGTTCCGGCTGGTGAGAGCGGGGTAAAACTTCTGGAAAAGTTAGCCTCTGTGACCGCTTGACAAAGCAGCGGCGCTGTGGTATCCTATGGACAGTTAGAGAAATCTAACTAAGAGATGCGTCTGAGCCTGCTTCCGACGCATTTTTATGGAGCAAAAAGTTAGAAGCAGCTAACCCAATAAATCAAAAGTGAGGCTGAATATTATGAGCAAAGTAGCAATCGTATTCTGGAGCGCGACCGGCAACACCGAGACCATGGCAAACTGCATCGCGGAGGGTGCAGGCGCTGCCGCCGCCATCGTCCCCTGCGCCGAGATGGACGCAGCAAAGCTGGGCGAGTATGACGTGGTGGCCTTCGGCTGCCCGGCCATGGGCGCGGAGCAGCTGGAGGAGAGCGAGTTCGAGCCGATGTTCGCGGGCCTCGAAGGCTCTCTGAACGGCAAGAAGGTGGCTCTGTTCGGCTCCTACGGCTGGGGCGACGGCCAGTGGATGCGCGACTGGTGCGAGCGTGTCAAAGAGGACGGCGCACAGCTGTTCAGCGACGAGGGCCTCATCTGCAACGAGACGCCCGACGACGACGCTCAGGCTGCCTGCCGCAAGCTGGGCGCTGATCTGGCCAACTGGTAAAAAATAACACCGGCCCATCCTGCATCATCCCGCGTCTTTGGGGGCAACCTAGGGACAAAGAGGTGATGAATGAATGGAAAACACAGGTGTCCGCTGTGATGTCTGCGAGTGCCGCCACAACGTGGGGAGCAGCAAGTGTGACTTGCCCGAGATCACGGTGACGGAGCGCTGCACCTGCTCTTCTCAGCAGGTGGACATCCCGCACTACTGCCAGAGCTACGAGAAGAAGTAAGCTTTGCGCAACAAAAAGACCTCTGCCCGGCAAGGCCGTCGGGCAGGGGTCTTTTATCATTTGTGCCTTTAGTGGAGGCTGACGCCGAAGGTGGGCAGGCTGCGCAGCAGGGTGCCGACGCCGTGCATCTCGTAGGTGCCAAAGCCCAGAGCGCTGGCAGCTACGAGGTTGTCGGCCCGGTCGTCGATGAAGATGCACTCATCGGCCCGGAGATGGTACTTGTCCAGCAGGGCCTGATAGATGCGGGGGTCGGGCTTGTTGACCTTCACTTCGCAGGAGGCCACGCCGCCGTCGAAGAGACCCTCGAAGTCCCGGTGCATCAGCAGGTCCAGCACGTCCTCGGGGATGTTGCTCAGGTAGTAGACGCAGTAGCCGCGCTGCTTGAGCTGCTCCACCAGCGTCTGCATCCGGCGGCGGGGGTGGAGCATACTCATCCAATCGTCCAGCACGCCCTCCACCTCGAAGCCCCGGCCCACGGATCTGGCCCGCTGGAGCATCCGCTCGTTGGCCTCCCGGCGGGTGATGCGGCCCGCGTCCAGCAGCCGCCATTCTCTGCTGCCGAAGGTCAGGTCGTAGACCTCCTCTTCCAGCCCCCGGTTCCCGAACAGGTCGATGAGGTACTTGTGGGGGTCGAAATCCACCATGACGCCGCCGAAGTCGAACACGATATTTTTATACATCGATGATACCTCTTAAAAAAGTTTGGAACTCACTGCGCCCAGTATAGCACATCCGGGGCAGTATTTTCCAGTCTTTTTGCATCGTCCGGCCCGCCCCGGCATAGGATGGGACTGTAAGGGGGCGGGGGAGATGACCTTTCGGGAGCTGTGCAGCAAGGAAGTCGTCCAGCTGAAGGACGGGGCCTGCCTTGGCCGGGTGGACGATCTGGAGCTGGACGCCGACACGGCCCGCATCGAGAGCCTGCTTCTGCTGGGGCGGCCCCGGCTCTTCGGGCTGCTGGGCCGGGACGAGACCCTGACCATCCCCTGGGCCGACATCGAGCGCATCGGTCTGGACGCCATCCTCGTGCGGACGGACATCCCCGCCCCGCCGCCCTCCCACGGGGGACTGCTGGATAAATTGCATCAGTGGCTGAACGGATGAAAGATTTTCACCCGTTTTTTGCCCGTCAGGGCTGGATTTTGGAGGCGGGATGATTATAATAGAGGACTGGGGCGGAGTCTGCCGCCTCAAATAAGCTTCAAATAATAAGAAAAACGCAGAAGTGAAAGGAACTTCTTTATGACACACCATCCGAGTGCTGCGTCCCTCCGGCTGCACGGGGCGCGGCTGCTGTTTCCGCCTGCGGCCACCCTTCTGTTTCTGGTGCTCACCGAGTACATCGCCCGCGGCACCCTGAGCGGAGATACCTTTGTACAGTACATCTTTCCCCACCCAGAAGCCTACCTGCTGGCGTGGGGGCTGCTCTTCCTCGTCTGGATGGCGGTGGACTGGCTCACCCGCTTCGCCCCGCTGGCCACCCTCCTGTCGGCCCTGCTGGGCTGTCTGCCCGCCACGGTGGACTTTTACACCCTGCAGCTCCGGGGCGAGCCCTTCCTCCCGTGGGACTTGATGCAGGTGTCCGAGGCCGCCGGCGTGGCCTCCGCGGCGGGCATCCACGTCCAGAAGAGCATGGTCGTCTCCGGCGTCGTGGTGCTGGCTCTGACCGTCGGCTCCTTCTTCCTCTACCGGGGGCGTCAGAAGCTGCCGTGGGTGCAGCGTCTGGCGGGCTTCGCGGCCAGTACAGCGGCCACCTGCGCCCTCCTCTTCGGGGTGTTTTTGCAGCCTGCCGTCACCCAGTCGCTGGGCATCCTGCCCGACGCATGGATGCAGGACCGCTACTACCGCTATTACGGCGTCATCACCAGCTTCCTCACCAACCTGACCAATCTGGAGATCGACAAGCCCGAGGATTACTCGGAGGAGGCCGTCAACGCCATCCTCGACGACGTGGAGGCAGGGGAAAAGTACACCACCAGCCCGGTCTACCCCGGCTCCTACGCCGCCCAGACCCCGGCAGACGAACAGGTGAAGCAGCCCACCATCCTCTATGTGATGGACGAGTCCTACTGGGACGTCTCGGAGCTGGAACAGTACGGCTTCCAGTTCGACACCGACGTCTCGGCCAACCTCCACGCTCTGCAGCAGACCAGCGCCTATGGCCGGGTCTACAGCCCCAGCTTCGGCGGCGGCACCTGTGACGTGGAGTTCGAGGCTCTGACGGGCTACTCGGTGTCCTATCTGCCCAGCGGCAGCAAGCCCTACCAGCAGCACGTGACGAGACCCATGTTCGCCCTGCCCAGCTACCTCAAGACCCAAGGGTATCAGACGGCGGCGGTCCACTGCTTCTGGGCCAGATACTGGAGCCGTGACACGGCCTACCCCAACCTCGGCCTCGACGATTTCATCAGTCTCGAGAAGATGCAGGGCGTCCAGAAGGTGCGCCGCCACTACTGGACCACCGGCCTCGTCACCGACGACTCCATGGCAGACCAGATCATCGGCCAGTACGAGACCATGAAGGCCCAGTCCGACGCCCCCGTTTTCCTCCACGCCGTCACCATGCAGAACCATACCAATTATAATAAGGATAACTACCCCGACGACCAGCGGGTGAAGGTCACCGAAGCCCCGGCGGGCCTCAAGGCCAGCACCGTGGGTGCGCTGGAAGACTTTGCCACCGGCATCCGGGACGCCGACGCCATGCTGGGCAGGCTGACGGACTACTTCTCGCAGGTGGACGAGCCGGTCATCCTCGTGTTCTGGGGCGACCACTACAATCCCATCGACTCTAACTACGACATCTACACCCGCAGCGGCTATGCCAGCGGCTCCAGCGCCGACCCCCGCCTCCATCAGACCACCCTGCTTGTCTGGTCGAACTACTCCGACCGGGCGGTAGACCTCGGCACCATCGCCGCCTACGACATCTCGCCGGTGATGATGGAGCTGTTCGGCCTCCGTCAGCCCGCCTACTTCCAGTTCCTTGGCCGTCAGCTCCGGGCCGCCTACCGGGCCAACACCCGCGGCACCATTCTGGAGAAGGACGGCACCGCCTCGAACGAGCTGACCCCTTTGCAGCAGAAGTGGAGCGATGAGCACTGGCTGCTCCAGTACGACCTCATGTTCGGCAAAGGCTATGCCCTGAGCCGGATGGGCCTCGAGAGCATCGCCGAGGGCGCAGATTGACGAAAAACTACGATTCTTTTTCGGAAAACCGCAAAAAACCCTTGCAACGGCCAGAGGTTTGTGCTATTATTACTTAGCATTACACACGCATCACTATGCCCTTTTGTGCCCGAGAGGGTGGAGGGCAGTCTGCAACCGTCCGATACGGCGGCAGATCACGGTGTGCGGAGGCAAAACAAATTTTGGAGGTAATTTTACTATGGCAGTCGTTTCTATGAAGCAGCTTCTCGAGGCAGGCGTTCACTTTGGTCACCAGACCCGCCGCTGGAACCCCAAGATGGCGAAGTATATCTTCACCGAGCGCAACGGCATCTATATCATCGACCTGCAGAAGACCGTCAAGAAGCTGGACGAGGCTTACAACTACGTGAAGGAAGTTGCAGCTGAGGGCGGCGACATCCTGTTCGTCGGCACCAAGAAGCAGGCTCAGGAGTCCATCCGTGACGAGGCTCTGCGCTGCGGTATGCACTACGTCAACGCTCGCTGGCTGGGCGGTATGCTGACCAACTTCCGCACCATCCGCAAGCGCATCGACCGTATGGCTCAGCTGCAGAACATGAAGGACAACGGCACCTTCGAGCTGCTGCCCAAGAAGGAAGTCGCCAAGCTCGAGCTGGAGATGGAGAAGCTGGACAAGTACCTCGGCGGCGTCAAGAACATGAAGACCCTGCCCAAGGCCATGTTCATCGTTGACCCCCACAAGGAGCGCATCGCTGTTGCTGAGGCCCGCAAGCTGAACATCCCCATCGTGGCTATCGTTGATACCAACTGCAACCCCGACGAGATCGACTACGTCATCCCCGGCAACGACGACGCTATCCGCGCTGTCAAGCTGATCGCTGGCGCTATGGCTGACGCTGTGCTGGAAGGCAAGCAGGGCAACCAGGAGGCCGCTCCCGCTGAGGACGCAGCAAACGCCTGATTTCCCGAAATTCTCACAAACCAACAAATACTGTGTAAGGGAGAATACCAAAATGGCTATTTCTGCAAAGGACGTTATGGAACTGCGCAAGCAGACCGACTGCGGCATGATGGAGTGCAAGAAGGCTCTGACCGAGGCTGACGGCAACTTCGAGAAGGCGATCGAGATCCTGCGTGAGCGTGGTCTGGCTACCGCCGCCAAGAAGGCAAGCCGCGTGGCTGCCGAGGGCATGGTCTACGCTGATTACTGCCCCGAGTGCAAGGTGGGCGTCGTCATCGAGGTCAACGCCGAGACCGACTTCGTCGCCAAGAACGACAAGTTCGTCGCCTTCGTCAAGGAGGCCACCAAGGTCATCATGAAGCAGAACCCCGCTGATGTCGAGGCTCTGATGGCATGCAAGACCGAGAGCGGCGAGACCGTCGATGAGGCTCTGAAGAACCTCATCCTGGTCATCAAGGAGAACATCAAGGTTCGCCGTTTCGTCCGTTACGAGGGCGTCTGCTCTGCATACGTCCACGGCGGCGGCACCCACGGCATCCTGGTCAACTTCGAGACCTCCAACGGCATCGAGGCTAAGGACGAGTTCGCTGTATACGGCAAGGATGTTGCCATGCAGGTCGCAGCTGCCAACCCCAGCTACGTCGATGAGGCTGCTGTCCCCGCTGAGGTCGTCGCCAAGGAGAAGGAGATCCTCCTCGCTCAGATGGCTAACGACCCGAAGAACGCCAACAAGCCCGACGCTGTCAAGCAGAAGATGATCGAGGGCAAGATCAAGAAGTACTTCAAGGAGAACTGCCTGGTCGATCAGGAGTTCGTCAAGGACGGCGACATGACCGTCGGTCAGTACACTGCCAAGGTCGCAAAGGACCTGGGCGGCGACATCAAGGTCATCAAGTTCACCCACTTCGTCAAGGGCGAGGGCCTGGAGAAGCGTTCTGACGACTTCGCTGCTGAAGTCGCAAGCATGGTGAAGTAAGCCAGCTTCTACTGCTGAAGTAAACGAGAGCCGCAGTGCCTGTAACAGGGCGCTGCGGCTCTTTTTGTTGGTATTTGCGCGGCAAATGTGCTATTATAAGGGCTATATAAAAGAGGGGAGAAGAAATCATGAAGATCGAACCCAGAACATTCACCCTGCCCAGCGGGGAAGTGCTGACGGTGCGCAGCTTGTGCGCGGAGGATGCAGAGGCGCTGGATGCATTCCGCTATGCGACCTACAGCGAGACCTATTTTATGGCCCGATACCCGGAGGAAGGCGCGAATCTGGAAACGGTGCAAACCGGGCTTGCAGCCTGCGGGAAAAGCCCGGTGAACTTTGAGGTAGGCGCCTTTGCCGGAGAAAAGCTGGTGGGGGAGTTTGGCGTTGCACAGGTGCGGCCGCATATCAAATACCGCCATCGTGCCGTAATGGGCATCTCTGTGCGAAAGGAGTATTGGGGCTGCGGTCTGGGCAGTTATCTGATGCAGCTGGCCATTGACCAGACCCGCTCCAACGGCTTCGAGCAGCTGGAGCTGGGGGTGTACAGCGATAACAGCCGTGCCATCCATCTCTATGAAAAGTTCGGCTTTGAGCGCTATGGCATCCAGCCCCGGGCCTTTAAGCTGAAGGACGGCACCTACCGGGATGAGATCATCATGGTGAAGATGCTGTAACCGGAACAGAACAAAAACGCCGCCGACGGCTTTCGAACCGTCAGCGGCGTTTTGCTTATTCAGTCAATAGCGGTCAATGGATCAGGCCTTGGCCTCGCTGTTGTGCTCGGCCTTCTTGTAGGCGGAGAAGGAGTGGAACACGATGTTCAGGCCCAGAACGATCAGCAGGACAGCCAGGATGAGCTGCAGGCCGTTGGCGATGAACACAGCGCCCCAAGTGGTCTCACCGGCAGGGATGGTGACGGCAGCGGCATTGCTGATGGCCTTGACCATCGCCATGAGGCGCTGCACCAGAGCGGTGAAGGTGACGCAGAGCATGATGATGAGCGGGGGGAAGAGCATCTTGTTGCTGCGGCCGGTGACCTTCAGGAAGACGCACAGGGTAGACAGGACCAGAGCGCTCAGCAGCTGGTTTGCAGAACCGAACAGGGGCCAGATGTTGGCGTAGCCGATCTTGGTCAGGATGAAGCCGAACACCAGAGTGATGAAGGTGGAGAAGTAGACGTTGCAGAGCAGCTTGCGCCAGCCCTCAGCGTGCTCCATGTCGTCCACGCTGAACAGCTCCTGGAAGCTCATGCGGCCGATACGGGCCACGGCATCCAGACTGGTCAGAGCCAGTGCGGAAACACACATGGTCATAAAGACGGTAGCGGCATAAGCGGGGACACCGAACATCTCAAAGAAACCGGCGACGCCGCGGCTGAAGATCTGGAAGGGAGTCCCGGCGGCGGGGGTGCCGTCAGCAGCGGCAGCAGCACCGGCGACGCAGAGGGCCAGAACAGCCAGCAGGCTCTCGAGGATCATGGCACCATAGCCGACCTTCAGCATATCCTTCTCGTTCTCGACGGTCTTGGAGGAAGTGCCGGAGGAGACGAGGCTGTGGAAGCCGGAGACAGCACCGCAGGCCACGGTGACGAACAGGATGGGGAACATGGTACCCAGCTTCTCGTTGGTGAAACCGGTGAAGACGGGCAGGTTCATGGTGGGGTGAGCGACCAGCAGGCCCACCACAGCACCGGCGATCATGGCCACGAACATGAAGGTGGTCATGTGGTCACGGGGCTGCTTCAGCAGCCACATGGGCAGAACTGCGGCAAAGAAGATGTAGACGAAGGTGATGTAGCTCCATGCAGCCTTGCCCAGAATGAGGGGCAGGTTTGCACCGATGACGAAGGACAGCACGATGAAAACGATGCTGATGACGCTCTCTTTCCAGCCGGAGAAGTTGAACTTCTTCTGGATGAGGCCGAAGACGACAGCAAAGACCATGAACATGATGGAGACCATACCGGCAGCGCCGTTGGTCTGCGCAGCCTCCACCAGAGCACCGTCGGCGCCGAAGGCGTTGAAGGTTCCGGCCACCATGTCAGCAAACGCTGCAATGACGATGCCGCAGAACAGCCAGCAGAACAGCAGGAACAGCTTGCGGCCGGTCTTGCCGATGTACTTCTCGATCAGCATGCCCATGCTCTTGCCGTCGTTCTTGACGGAAGCGTACAGAGCGCCGAAGTCGGTGACAGCGCCGAAGAAGATGCCGCCCAGCAGCACCCACAGCAGGACAGGCAGCCAGCCGAAAGCAGCAGCCTGGATGGCACCGGTGACAGGGCCTGCACCGGCGATGGAGCTGAACTGGTGTGCAAACACGGTCCAGCCGTTGGTGGGGACATAGTCACAGCCATCCTCGTGGACGACTGCGGGGGTCTTGGCGGTGGGGTCGATGCCCCATTTGTTGGCCAGCCAGCGGCCGTACAGCGTATAAGCGCCGAGCAGACACACGGCTGCGATCAAAACGATGACCAGCGTATTCATTTCTTTATACCTCTTTCCTTTCTTTCACACCGGCAACCGGCAATGTGCCAGACAGAGCGGCTGTGCCCAAAAGCAGGGCAGGCGAAACGGCCCGGAGGGGTGAAAAAAGCCTCCGTCCTCACGAAAGATAGAGACACAAAGATGTATCCCATCTTCCTCGAAGACGAAGGCCAAACGGTGCATCTGCACCGGTCGTTCTCCGCGGTACCACTTCGTTTGCTGCGTTCGGGAGCAGCCGCTTGCGCGTACAGGCGTTCCTGCCGCCGATACGCCGCCCTGTAACGTGGGCTGAACGGCCATGCACTACTGCCGCAAGCGGGTTCGCACAGGCTGCTCGCAGGTGAGGGCTGATCGCACTGTGCTGCCGTCTTGCACCGGAATGGCGGCTCTCTGAGCGCAGGGAATGCGAAAAGTCATGTCCTGTTCATTGCATTTGCCGAATGATTGTGTATACTTTAGTCCTGATTTCATAATTTGTCAATATATTTTGGGCAAGTTAGGAGACTGTGCCATTTTTGCGGGGGAGAGATTAAGAAAATTTAGGCGATTTTTGTTCAGATGTGAGATGAATAAAACTGAATGCCTCCACAGGTGAAATCTGCTAAACTCCCGGAAAGAAAGACCGAATACTTGACTTTTATACTTTCAAGTGCTAAAGTAACAGAGTAATAGAAAGCCCCCTGCCGCACCCTGCGGCACTTTGCCCTAAAGGAGGCAGCTATGGCGGACAAGAACCCCAGAAGAAACCCCACCACCGACGCACTGTTCGACGCGATCCTGAGTCTTGAGACGAGGGAGGAGTGCTACAACTTCTTCGAAGACCTCTGCACGGTCAAGGAGATCTCCGATATGGCCCAGCGTCTGGAAGCGGCCAAACTCCTGCTCGGCGGCAGCACCTACGACCAGATCGTAAAGGCGGTGGAGATCAGCACCGCCACCATCAGCCGCATCAACCGCTGCATCCAGTACGGCTCCGGCGGCTACCGCGACACCATCGAGAAGGTACAGAAGAGCGCAAAGCCGGAGTGACATCCGGGCGGCGAGGCACATAGGATGGACTGCGCCCGATTCCTATTATAGAAAGGAAGGTCCTTCTTATGACTGATACCACCAACTGCACCCCCTGCGTTTCCTGCGGCTGCCCCGCGCTGCCGAGAGTTTCCTTCGACCAGGCCGTCGTCGACCTGATGGAGAGCATCGCTCTGCAGGAGTCGGCCCTGAGCCACATCCTCTGCGCCGAGACCCAGAAGATGAAAGCCGCCCTCAGCATGGAGGAGCTGGACCTGTGCAAGCTGCTGGAAGTCAACGACTCCGCCACCAACATGGTCCACGCCGTGGCGAACCTTGAGCTGGTTCTGAAAGAGAAGCTGGAATTCATCGCCAACAACCTCTACTACCCCTCGACGGGGAACTGCACCACCACCGAGAGCTGATGTCAAAATGCGACTGCCCGCCCGCAATGGGTGGGCGGTTTTTGCTTTCCGGGGCGGGGCTGCCTAAAAATATGTATAAAAGTCGGAAAAGTGTTTTGTTGGAATTGCTGAATATCGAAATCTGTGCTATACTATATAATGTTTATCCAAAGAGAAAGGGGAACCTGACCTTGCTGCACTACGATGCGATCCTGTTTGACGTGGACGGTACGCTCATCGATTCCGCCCCCGGCATTCTCAATACACTGGAAGAAGTTTTCAGCTCCATGGGCGTTGACGTCGCCCGGAGCGACCTTGGCCGCTACATCGGCCCGCCCCTCCGCAAGAGCTTCGGCGAGCATTTCTCCGACCCTGCAAAAATCGAGGAGGCCACGAAGCGCTACCGCGTGAGCTACGCCGCCAAGGGCTGCCACGAGGGCGATGTCTACCCCGGCGTGGTGGAGATGCTGGGCCGTCTCAAGGCTGCGGGCCTGACCCTCTGCACGGCCACCTGCAAGCCCACCGACGTTGTGAGGCCTATCCTCGAAGAGCAGGGCCTTGCGCCTTACTTCTCCTTCGTGGGCGGCGCGTCCATGGATGAGAGCCGCGACAACAAGACCGACGTCATCCGCCACGTCCTCGCCCAGCCCGCCATGCAGGGCAAGCGGGTGCTGATGGTGGGCGACCGCCGGGACGATATGCAGGGCGCTGTGAACTGCGGCCTGGACGCCGCCGCTGTGCTCTACGGCTACGGCGGCAGGGAAGAGGTCGCCCCCTTTGCGCCGGTCTTCATGGCCGCTGACTGCAAAGAGCTGACGGACTGGGACGAGCCTTTCCATTCCTGAAACGAGAGGGACTGAATCTATGAGTCAAAAAAGACAACAACAAAACGAAACCATGACTCCCATGCAGCATCGGGCCGTTCTGGTCTGCATCCTCTGCGTGCTGGCGGTGCTGCTGACCTTCGGCATCACCACCACCCTCCTCAAAAAGGGCGGCGAGAAGCCTGCTCCCTCCGTCTCGGAGTCTGTGGCAGACCCCACCCCCGGCGGAGACCTGTCGGGCCACTACCAGATCGACAACGCCTCCACCGCTCTGCTGACGGAGACCGCCGACGCCGGCACGGACTATCTGAACGACACCCTTTTTCTGGGCGACTCCAACACCGTCCGCCTCTATAACAACGGCCTCATCTCCCTGCAGCAGTTCTGCGCCAAAGAGGGCATCGGCACCCAGGTAGCGCTCAACGAGGGCATCGTTACCTTTAAGAAGGATTCCAACCACTACACCATCCCTCAGGCGGTGGCCATGATGAAGCCCCGCCGTGTGGTCATGACCTTCGGCACCAACGACACCGGGATGGAAGTCCCGGACTTCATCGCCCACTACACGGCCCTCATCCAGGCCATCCAGCAGAGCTACCCCTACACCGACATCATCGTCAACACGGTGCCGCCGGTCCCGGCTGACCACTCCAACTACCCCCACATGGACCAGGCCAAAATCGACGACTTCAACATGGCCCTTCTGGAGATGTGCGAGCAGCTGGGCGTCCGCTTCCTCAACTCTGCCGAGGCCCTCAAGGGCAGCGACGGCTACGGCATCGCGGACTACTACACCAGCGGCGACATCCACCTCAAGAGCGCCGGCCTCAAGGCAGTGCTGAACTATCTCCGCACCCACGCCCTGCAGACCGAGGACCGCCGCCCCGATACCAACAACATCCCCACCCGCACCATGGAGTATGTCTCCAACCCCAGCTCCGCCGTGGCCGCTCCCAGCTCGGAGGCTGTCAGCTCCAGCGAGAGTCAGGCCGAGAGCGCCAGCAGCTCGGAGAGCTCTTCCAGCGAGAGCACCAGTGAGGACAAAAAGTTCGAGGCCCGCTACCGTGTGGACAAGAACGGCGGCGGCACTCTGAGCGTCGGCAATGACACCGGCAACAGCTCTGTGACCTACACCGTCACCGACCCCGATAAATCCATCACCGTGACCGCTGTCCCGGCGGAGGGCCACGTCTTCGTCAAGTGGAGCGACGGCCTCACCAGCAAGACCCGCACCGACACCGACTTCAAGCAGAATCTGGACGTCACGGCAGTCTTCGGCACGGCCTCTGTCCACATCACCAGCGAGGGCAAGGGCGCTGTGGGCAGCTCCTACACCTTCAAGGCTGCCTTGAGCGGCAAGTACGCCAAGACCGAGAACCTGCGCTGGTACGCCAACGGTCAGGAGGTCATGCAGGCCGCCGGCAAGTCCAGCATCACTGTGGTGGTGGACAGCTCCATGGCCAACGCTTCTTATAAGATCCACGCCGTCGTCACCTACAACGACTGCGAGGTGAGCAGCAACACCCTGACCATCACCATCGGCAGCGGTGTGACCAGCGAGTCCGGCTCCACCAGCAGTTCGTCCTCGTCCCATGCCGGTTCTTCCGGCAGTACATCCTCTTCGTCTTCCTCTGCAAGCTCGGGCAGCTCTTCCCACAGCACCAGCAGTTCGTCGTCGGCATCGTCCAGCACGTCGTCTGGCAGCTCCAAGGCAGAGCCGGAGTCCGAAAGCAAGGCCGAGTCTAAGGCCGAGTCTAACGCAGAACCCAAGACTGAGAGCAAAGCAGAGCCCAAGGCCGAAACCAAGCCGGAAGCCTCCGCCGGCAAGGAAGCCGAAAGCAAGGCAGAATGACGCCCCGCACCTTCCTCTGCAAAGCCGCATAGGCTGAGCCGAGAGGAGGCGAGCGGATGTTCCATGAAGAAATGCAAGTCCTCGGCCTGCCCGGCGCAGAAGATGTGACCGACGGCAGCGTGGACTACTACGACATGGATTGGGAAAACGTCGAGAACGGCGTGACGGAGGAGCAGATGGCAAAGTGCATCGCAAAAGCGTGCGCCTGCACGCCACACTGCAAGTGCAGCGGGAACCTGCCGGACCAGTCCGACGACGAAGCCTATGAAATGACGTTGGAATGATAAAAAATACGAGAAGCCAGCTCTGCCGGGCGGGGCTGGCTTCTCGCTGTTCTCAAACCGCTCCGCAGCCGCGCCCGCTCAAAGCGGCAGGTGGCTCGAAACATGATAGAGAAGGGAAAGAAACATGGCAAAATATTATTGCATCCTCTTCGATGCAGACAATACGCTCCTGGACTTTGACGCCGCCGAGAACAAGGCGCTGGCTGAGACGCTGGTGGAATACGGCATCGAGCCGGACGCCGGGACGGTGCAGACCTACCGGGACATCAACTCGGAGCTCTGGCGTCAGCTGGAAAAGGGCCAGATACGCCGCGACAAGCTGATGGGGGAGCGCTTCACCCGCTTCCTCAAGGCCATCAACGCAGCCGGTGACGGCGTGGAGATGAACCGCTGCTACCTCGACCACCTCTCCTCCCACCCCGACCTGATGACCCCCAATGTGCCGGACGTCCTCGGGGAGCTTTCCGAGGTGGCGACGCTGGCCATCGTGACCAACGGCTTCGAGAAGGTGCAGAGCCGCCGGGTGGCAGAATCCGGCATCGGGGCCTACCTTGAGGACGTCTTCGTCTCCGAGAAGCTGGACAGCGAGAAGCCCAGCCGCCGCATCTTCGACTCCGCCCTCCGCGCTCTGGGCGTGGAGAACCGGGAGCACGTCCTGGTGGTGGGCGACAGCCTCACCAGCGACATTCAGGGCGGCGTGAACGCGGGCCTCGACACCTGCTGGTTCAACCCCGGCCACGCCGAGAACCCGGGCAAGGTGAGCCCCACCTACGAGATCGCCTCGCTGGAAGAGCTCTACCCGCTGGTGATGGAGCCGGAAGAGCTGGCGAACCTCGGCCTCAAGCACCGCCGTCATCAGCTGTAACGGCGGGGATGTCCCCATCCACCCTACTGGAAAAGAACACGGAAGAACGATATGCTGATTCATTTGGAAAAACTCGGAAAGAGCTTTGGCGAGAAAGTCGTCCTGCACGACGTGAGCGCCAGCGTGGAAAAAGAAGACCGCATCGGCATCGTGGGCCAGAACGGCGCAGGCAAGACGACCCTGCTCAAAATTCTGACCGGCGTCTACACCGACTATGACGGCGAGTTCAGCGTGACCCACGGCGTGACGCTGGGCTATCTGGAGCAGAACGCAAAGCTCGATGTCACGCTGGATATTTACGGGGAGATGCGCTCTTCCTTCGCCCCTGTGCTGGACGCCATGGCCCAGATGCAGATCCTGGAAAAGAAGATGGCGGCCTCTCCCGACGACGCCGCCCTTCTCGAAAAGCACGACGAACTGCAGAACATCATCGACGCCGCCGACGGCTACAACATGGACGTCAACATCAAGAAGGTGCTGTCCGGCATGGGCTTTGCACAGGATACCTGGAGCAAGAACGTGGGCGTCCTCTCCGGCGGTGAGCTGACCCGTCTCCGTCTGGCCAAGCTCCTCCTCGAGAAGCCGGACGTCCTCATTCTGGACGAGCCCACGAACCATCTGGACATGGAGTCCATCACCGCACTGAACAACGGTCTGATCAAGTTCCCCGGTGTGGCACTGTTCTCCTGCCATGACCACCAGTTCGTACAGACCACCGCCAACCGTATCATCGAGATCCTGCCAAACGGCAGCCTGGTAGACAAGATCACTACTTACGATGAGTATCTGGCAAGCGATGAAATGGCAAGAAAGCGTACTGTATTCACCGCACAGACCGAAGACGACGAGAACTAAGACAAATAAAATGGATGCCGGTAATGCCGACATCCATTTTTTGAAAGGAGCTTTACTATTATGGTAGATTTACACGTACACTCCACCTGCTCCGATGGCACTTTCACCCCGGAGGAATTAGTCGATTACGCGATGGAAAAGGGACTGCGTGCCTTCGCCCTCACAGATCATGATACCGTAAACGGATTGGACCGGGCGATCCGGTATGCGGAAGGATCCCCGGCTGACGCTCCTGCGCCTCAGGTGCCGGAAGTCATCCCCGGTATAGAACTTTCCACAGAATACCAGGGAAAAGATATCCACATGGTGGGACTTTTCATTGATTACCACCAGCCGGATTTTGCTCATTACCTGGAGGATTTCATCCATTCCCGGGAGAACCGCAACGAGAAAATGTGCGCACTCCTTCGAGAACATGACATTGATATCACCTATGAAGCGCTTCTGGCAGAATTCCCCGGTGCAGTTATCACCAGGGCGCATTTTGCAAGGTATCTGCTCTCCCACGGCTATATCCAGAGCATGAAGGAAGCATTTGACCGCTATGTGGGCGACCACTGTCCCTGTTTCGTTCCGAGAGAAAAGGTGACCCCCGCTCAGGCGGTGGAGCTGATCCTTGGTGCCGGCGGCGTTCCCGTGCTGGCGCACCCGATCCTCTACCATATGAGCGACGAGCGATTGGATAACCTCGTGGCAGAATTAAAGAGCATCGGCCTCGTGGGTATCGAAGCCATCTACAGCACCTACAACACTGCTGAAGAACGACAGATCCGGGGTCTTGCCTCCAAATACAATCTGAAGATCAGCGGCGGGT
>ENA-OPSN01000648-OPSN01000648.1-human-gut-metagenome-genome-assembly--contig:-NODE-648-length-17689-cov-2.846546_pt1 | contig 17689 bp, 8 predicted proteins | sample MGYA00241808_ERZ501907 | MGnify/ENA primary metagenome ERZ501907 (study PRJEB25962, sample SAMEA2042218) | human gut metagenome | biome: human gut; feature: human-associated habitat; material: faeces...
GTAATACTTAATCATCTTCGGAATCACCTCCTCAACAGTGCCGTTGATCACGTAGTCGGCAATCGTGTTGATCGGAGCGTTCTCGTCGTTGTTGATAGAGATGATGATACCTGCATCCTGCATACCTGCGATATGCTGGATCTGTCCGGAGATACCGCAAGCGATATACAATTTCGGACGGACCGTCACACCTGTCTGGCCGATCTGGCGGTCATGGTCACAGAAACCGGCATCAACGGCTGCACGGCTGGCGCCTACTTCGGCATGAAGTTCCTTTGCCAGTTCGAACAACATATCGAAACTTTCCTTGGAACCCATTCCGTAACCGCCGGCTACTACGATCGGAGCACCTTTCAGGTTGTGTTTGGCCTTTTCTATGTGGCGGTCGATGACCTTTACGACATAATCCGTTTCCGGAACATATTTGGCGACGTCGTGTTTTACCACTTCGCCTTTATAACCGGCGTCCAGAATTTCTTTTTTCATCACACCTTCGCGAACAGTCGCCATCTGAGGACGGTGTTCCGGATTGATGATCGTCGCTACGATGTTACCACCGAAAGCGGGACGGATCTGGTATAACAGGTTTTCGTATGTTTTACCAGCTCTTTTGTCTTCGTGCGAGCCGATTTCGAGGGATGTACAGTCTGCTGTCAGACCGCTTGTCAGTGCAGAAGAAACACGGGGGCCTAAGTCACGGCCGATAACCGTTGCTCCCATCAGGCAGATCTGCGGTTTTTCTTCTTTGAACAGATTGATCAAAACAGAAGAATGAGGAAGGGAAGTGTACGGGAACAGACCGGGAGCGTCAAAAATATGCACCTTGTCCACGCCATAAGGCATCACCTGCTTTTCAATCCCTTCCAGTCCGGAACCGGCCACAATGGCTTCGAGTTGGCAGTTCAACTGGTTGGCTAACTTGCGACCTTTGGTCAGCAGTTCGAGGCTTACATCGGCAATCGTTGTACCTTCAAGCTCACAATATACAAATACATTATTCATATTGTTCAATCTTTTTTACCGTATGAATTGTCAATTATCAATTGTCAATTATCCGATAGTGTGGTTAGCTAACAGTTCAACAATCAAATCTTCTACATCCCGGTCGCTGCCCGTGAGCGTTTTGCTTTCTTTGGCCTGGAATGAAATGTTCTGAATGGTCTTCACCTTGGTGGGCGAGCCGCTCAGACCGCATTGTGCAAGGTCGCCGTTCACGTCGGCAACGCTCCATTCCGTGATGTTCAGATAGGGATATTTCTCGTAGAGGTCGGCGTAGGCAAGCCCAGCGCCTTCCTTGGTGATGGCAGCTTTTTCCTGGGCACCGAGGGCGCGTTTGTACTTCTGCACCAGTTTGGCATTGCGCGGGCGGCAGGGAGCGGCACTTCCGTTTACGGTGATGACTATGGGCAGGGGAGCCTCAACGGTTTCCACACCCCCGTCGATATGACGTTTCACGGTAATTTTCTTGGCGGCTTTGTCCACGTTCAGAATCTCTTCTGCGTAGGTCACTTGCGTCAGCCCCAGCTTTTCGGCAACCTGCGGGCCTACTTGGGCGGTATCGCCGTCGATGGCCTGGCGTCCGCCAATGATGACGTCATAGTCGCCTATCTTCTTGATGGCTGTGGCAAGGGCATACGAAGTGGCAAGCGTATCGGCACCTGCAAAGGCGCGGTCAGTCAGCAGATAGCCGTTGTCGGCACCACGGTAAAGTCCTTCACGAATAACTTCGGCTGCACGTCCCGGTCCCATGGTCAGGATGGTTACGGTGGAGCCCGGATGTGCATCTTTCAGTCGGAGAGCTTGCTCAAGGGCATTCAGGTCTTCGGGGTTGAAGATGGCGGGGAGTGCCGCGCGGTTAATGGTTCCGTCGGCTTTCATGGCATCTTTCCCAACGTTGCGTGTGTCGGGAACTTGTTTTGCCAATACAACAATTTTCAAACTCATGCTATTAATTATTAGTATTAGTATTTCTTTGTATGTCAGTGCCGGGAATAGGAGTAGTAGAATCCTGCTACTGAAATTGGCCGGTTAACTCATTATCAGCCTGCAAATTTACGGAAAGAGTTGGGTTTGACAAGAAAATGGGGTGAAAAATGCACAAGTTGAGGGATTTTGCGCAAATATCAGTTGGCTCTATATCTGTAAAAAAGGTAATAAAACCGGTAATTTATCTACCTTTCCGTTCCCGTTTCCTCTGTACTTTTGCAGCGTCCGGATGAGGCCTGCACGACGGGCGGCATCGGATAAACAAGTATCGCTACTTAAATGCTATTATAGAATATGTATATTGAAAAAGTAAATTCCCCTGCTGACGTGAAAAAGTTATCAGTCAGCGAAATGAACGGATTGGGTGGAGAAATCCGCCAGGTGTTGTTAAACAAGTTGAGCTCCCACGGAGGACACGTAGGTCCCAACCTGGGAATGGTAGAAGCCACCATAGCCCTGCATTACGTGTTCGATTCACCAACGGACAAGATAGTTTATGACGTGTCCCATCAAAGTTATACCCATAAGATATTGACAGGCCGCCGGGCAGCGTTTATGAATGCGGACGAGTATGACGAAGTCTCCGGATATTCCGAACCGTCGGAAAGCGAGCACGACTTCTTCGTCATCGGGCATACCTCTACCTCCGTCAGTCTGGCAAGCGGGCTTGCCAAGGCGCGTGACTTGAAGGGGGAGACGGGTAATGTGATTGCCGTCATCGGCGATGGCTCGCTAAGTGGTGGCGAAGCCTTCGAAGGATTGAATGTAGGTGCCGAACTGGGCACGAACTTCATCGTCATTGTCAACGACAACCAGATGTCCATTGCCGAGAATCATGGCGGGCTATACCGCAATCTGCAACAGTTGCGCGAAACGGAGGGTCAGGCTCCCTGCAACTATTTTAAGGCAATGGGATATGATTATCTCTATGTGAAGGATGGCAATGACGTGGAGCAATTGATAGAGGCTTTCCGTGAAGTGAAGGACAAGAAGCATCCGGTTGTGGTACATATCAATACCTTGAAAGGTAAGGGATACAAATTGGCGGAAGAGCAGAAAGAACGTTTCCATTACAGTGTTCCGTTCGACCTTGAGACCGGCAATCTGACCGGTGAGCCTGGGAAGGGTGAAGACTATGCCGACCTTACCGCCGGTTATCTGTTGCAGGAGATGAAGAAAGACCCGACTGTGGTGGGTATCACCGCAGGTACACCTACGGTATTTGGCTTTACACCGGAGCGCCGCAAAGAGGCAGGGCGGCAGTTCATTGATGTGGGCATTGCCGAAGAGCAGGCTGTTGCCATGGCTTCTGCCATTGCTGCCGGAGGTGGAAAACCGGTATTCGGGGTTTACAGCACCTTTATCCAGCGCGCCTACGACCAGTTGTCCCAGGATCTTTGCATCAACAATAATCCTGCACTGATTCTTGTCTTCTGGGGAAGCTTGTCGAGTATGAATGACGTTACCCATCTTTGTCTTTTCGATATTCCGGTTATCGGCAATATTCCGAATATGGTTTATCTGGCACCTACTTGCCGTGAGGAGTATATGGCAATGCTGGAGTGGGGCATCCGTCAGACGGAACATCCGGTTGCCATTCGCGTGCCGGCCAATGGGGTTGTTCGCAGGAATGTAGAACCAGAGAAGGATTACGGCAAGACGCTGAACCGTTATGAGGTGTCCCATCGTGGAGAGAAGGTCGCCATATTGGGACTGGGCTCTTTCTATCAGTTGGGCGAAGCTGTGGCTGCCCGGTTGAAGGAAGAGAAAGGAATGGATGCCACGCTTGTCAATCCCCGCTACATCACGGGTGTGGACGAGGCTTTGCTCGATGACCTGAAGCTCGACCATACACTGGTCATTACTCTTGAGGACGGAGTGCTGGACGGTGGCTTTGGCGAGAAGATTGCCCGTTACTACGGTCCGTCGGATATGAAGGTACTGAACTATGGTGTGAAGAAAGAGTTTATCGACCGTTACGATGTGGAGGAACAGTTGAAGAAGAACCGGTTGACGGTTCCGCAGATTGTGGAAGATATCTGTAGGATTTGTTAAGAATTGAAAAAGGAGATGCAGTTTGATGCATCTCCTTCTTTTATTTATTTAATACCCAGTTTCTTGGCAATATCCTTAGGCAGTGCATCCTTGTGCACAATGATGTTCATTGTTTTATAGCGCACGAAAGCTTTGGAAGCATACCACAAACCTTTGTACTTTCCGGCTTCACCCCAAGAGTTCTTTACCATATAGTATTCGTTGCCTTCCTGGTCTTTGGCTATACCGTAAATCAGCATACCGTGGTCGTCAGTAGTTTCCCAGTTGTCGTATGCCAGCTGGCGCTCTTCTTGTGTGCACCACTTCTGCGGTTGAGGCTTGCTGTTCAGTTTCTTTTCTTCGGGTTTCATTTTCAGCCAGTGTGCCATGTCAGAACCGCTCAGTTCTTGCACCTTTTCTGCATCGGGCATTACGGCTATACCGTCGCGTGTGAAGCCTTGTTCGCTTACGTCACTACCCCATGCAATGGTGTAACCCTTATTGATAGCGTTGTCAAACACTTCCATCAACTCGTCGATAGGCAAGTTGTAGGAAGAAGCCCAACGCCAGTTGTCTTGTATTTCTAGGACGAACGGCTGGTAGAAGGGATGGTGGGTATAGGAAGTCAGTGAGATATAGTCATCTGCATTCAGTCCGGTAGATTCATAGAAAGACTTCGGAGTATATTCCTTGCCTTTGTAGGTGAACTTCTCGGGACGTTCGCCCAGATAAATATCGTGGATAGCGGTAATGGCTTTCTTCCAGAGCGGGTTCTTGTCTTGGTCTGTTTGCAGGCTGCGGTGTTTTCCCTTGGCAATGGCTGCCACTACGGCATCAGATACGGCTGTCAATTCGGTGTGGTTGCTCAGCGTGTCGCCATACATAACGCCCGGACGCATTTCCTCTTCGGGCACCAGACCGAAAGTTTTCATACCATAAATTACATCGTAGAACGAACCGCCTTGTGAGAACGAAACGTCACCATGTGTACGCACTGCCTTGTCGGCACGGTCCAGATAGGTGTTGTGTACGATAAACATTTCAGAAAAGTCGTATTCGCCTTTGCCCATGCGGAGCAGTTCGGATTCGATGAATGCCAATCCGGAATAGCACCAGCATGTACCGGCGCGGTTCTGGTTCTTAACAGAAGTGATCGGATTTTCTTTTACGGTCGTAAAGATGAAACCTTCCTCTTTCAGAGTGTCTTGTGCTATTGTGTTTAAACTTAATAAACCCAATGCAGCCATCAGTATTGATTTCTTCATCATAATTAAAATGTTATAGATTTATTGTTGCAACTGCAAATATAGGTAGAATATCGTAAACAAAAGCTATCTTTGAAGCGTTAATTCCGACACTTATGGAGAAAATAATACATATTGATGACCGTAGCGGTCTTGTTTTGGAGGGTGGCGGTATGCGCGGCGTCTTCACTTGCGGTGTGCTCGACAACTTTATGGATCGTGGCATTCGCTTTCCCTATACCATCGGCGTCAGTGCCGGAGCCTGCAACGGACTTTCCTATATGTCCGGTCAGCGCGGGCGTGCCAAGTACAGCAATATCGACTTGTTGGAAAAATACAATTACATCGGATTGAAGTATCTGTTGAAGAAGCGGAATATCATGGATTTCGACTTGTTGTTCCAGGAGTTTCCGGAACACATACTTCCCTACGACTACGAGGCATACTTTCATTGCCCCGAACGCTATGTGATGGTAACTACCAATTGCGAGACGGGCGAAGCGAACTATTTTGAGGAGAAGCGGAGTAAAGAGCGCGTCATTGATATTGTGCGTGCTTCGAGCAGTCTGCCGTTTGTCTGTCCCGTTACCTATGTGGACAACACCCCGATGCTGGATGGAGGTATTGTGGACAGTATCCCTTTGATGCGTGCCCGTCAGGATGGATTTACCAATAATGTGGTAGTATTGACGCGCAATCATGGATACCGTAAGGAAATTCAGGGAACGAAGGTTCCACCTTTTATATATAAGAAATATCCGCTATTGCGTGAAGCTATCAATCGCCGCAGCATTGTCTATAATCAACAGTTGGAGCAGGTGGAACGGATGGAAGCCGCCGGGGAAATTATTGTTATCCGTCCACAGAAGCCGGTAGTGGTAGACCGCATCGAGCGTGACATCAAGAAGCTGACGGAGCTTTATGAAGAAGGATACCGGTGTGCGGAACAGTTTGTTTTTCGTTTTTGATTCTGAGAGAGTATACTATGAGAGCTGGTACAATTAGCATCTGCTCCCATATTGTTTTCATTCTTTTCTATTAATTTGCTGCTAAAGCTAAAGTTTATTTAGCAAAAAACACGCGTAGAATACCTTTAGAAAGGGGATGTATCAAAAATACCACCTTTCGTAACATTTGTTATAGGTGCAAATTCTGGTTTCGCTTAATTTTGCTGACACAAAACTCAATTGCAGAATTGGTTTATTATTAACTTTAAATTGATAGATATGTTGAAAAGCATTAGTCTCAGGCTTTGCACACTAATTGTGCTTCTCTTTGCGGGCATCTCTTCCTTTGCCCAGCAAGTCCAGGTAAAAGGTACTGTCGTTGAAAAATCGAGTGGTGAATCCATTATCGGTGCTTCTGTCATGGAAGTAGGTTCCAACAGTAATGGAACAATTACGGATATTGACGGAAATTTCACTCTGTCTGTAGCTTCCGGTGTCACATTGTCTGTATCCTATATAGGATATAAAACCGTTACAGTAAAGGCACAGCCCATTTTACGCATTGAGTTGACGGAAGATTCCCAGTTGATTGATGAAGTAGTAGTGACCGGCTATATGTCCGAGAAGAAGGCCAGTTTGACTGGTTCGGTAGCTGTGGTCAAGATGAAGGATGTAGCAGATATTCCTACGGGAAATGTGTTGTCGAGCTTGCAGGGACGTGTTGCCGGTATGAACATTACGACTGACGGCACACCGGGCGGTGGAAATACTTCTACATTGGTCCGTGGTAAGTCATCTTTCCGAAATGATGCCAATTCCCCGCTTTATGTCATTGACGGTGTGATGACCCGTGAGAACATCTCGTCTATCCTTTCTTCCAATGATGTAGAATCCATTCAGGTATTGAAGGATGCCGCTTCCGCTTCTATTTATGGTGCACAGGCTGCCAATGGTGTGATTATCATTACTACCAAACGTGCCAAGAAAGGGGAGACCCGTGTGGATTTTGATATGTCGTTGACTTTGCAGACCTATCAATGTGGCTTTGATATGTTGAATGCAGATGAGTGGGGCCAGGTTTATTGGTCGGCTTATAAGTATGCCAATAATGGAGCTACGCCAAGCAGCGAAATATATGGTAATGGTGCAACTCCCCAACTTCAAGACTATATCGGCCTGAATGGAGCTAAAGTACATGCCGTTGATACGGATTGGCGCGATGTGGTTTATCGCACTGCCTTGATGCAGAATTATAGTGCGACACTTTCAAAGGGCTCTGACAATGGTGCCTTCTCGTTAGCGTTGAACTATCTCGACCATGACGGTCTGGTAGAGAATACGAATTTCCAGCGTATCAATACCCGCATCAGTTCTAACTATCATTATCTTGACAATCGCTTGCGCATCGGCGAGAACGTTGCCATCAATCGTTGGACACAAACCCTCAGTCCGGCCGGTGTAGATGAGAATGCCATCAAACAGCATCCTGCCAAGACGGTTTATGATGAGAATGGCAATTATAACGATGCCATCAATGATGTTTTGGGTGATGCCCCCAATATGGCACGTTTGTTGGAGAATGAAAAACAGAACAAACATGATTACTGGCGTATCTTTGGTAATGCATTCCTTGAAATTGAACCGATTAAGAACCTGGTGCTGAAAACCAATTTCGGTATGAATTATTATGATGAAACCAACAAAACTTTTGAGCCGGCATGGGCACGTGATGAGGTCAATAAGCTGACTCAATCATCCAACAAAAGACTGGATTGGGTATGGACCAATACCGTGACTTATAGCAAAGCTTTTGGAAAGAACAATCTGACTGCACTTCTTGGTACAGAAGCCAAGAAGAACCATTCGGAATCCATGTTCGGTTATGGTACGGGACTGGCTGTAGAAGATGAAGATTATATTTATCTCGACGGTGTGACTGCCGGTAAGAATGTAGGTGCCGGTGCTTCCAATTATGGCATGGTGTCTTACTTTGGTAAAGTGAACTATGATTATGAAGGACGGTATTTGGCCTCTGTTACGGTGCGCCGTGATGCTTCTTCCCGCTTGGCAAAGGGTAATAATGTGGATTACTTCCCTTCAGTGTCGGCAGGCTGGCGCATTTCAAGTGAGAAGTTTATGGAAGCGACCAAGAATTGGTTGGCAGATTTGAAACTACGTGCTTCATGGGGTATCAATGGTAACGATATTATTGATAATGAGGCCCCCTATACTAAATACTTGATTAGTCTGAAGGATGCAAGCTACAACATGAACGGTGATGGAACGACTTTGGCCCCCGGTGGCTACAAAGTGAGGTCTACCAATCCTGATTTGAAGTGGGAGAGTACAAGACAACTCAATATCGGTGTGGACGCCGCTTTCTTGAACGGACGCCTGAGCGCTTCTCTCGATTATTTTGATAAGAAGACAAGTGATATGCTTGTGGAGAAACCGTATATTGCTGTCATTGGCGAGGGTGGTTACTGCTGGTATAATGGTGGTACGATGAACAATAAAGGTTTCGAGATGGCACTGACCTGGAATGATAAGGTAAAAGATTTCCAGTATAATGTAGCATTCAACCTTTCATATTACAAAAATGAAGTGACAGAGCTGACGGAAGAAATTTACTATACTTATGGTGGCGGTAATGGGGTTGACAAGACTTTGGTTGGCCAACCGTTCGGTTCATGGATGGGCTTCAAGACAGATGGAGTGTTCCGTACCCAGCAGGAGGTGGATGAGTATAAATCCAAATATAATGTACAGTTTGGCGCTCCCGGAGTAGGACGTATCAAATACGTGGATGCTGACGATAACGGTACGATTGATACGAACGACCGTGTATGGTTGGGTTCTGACAATCCGAAAGTGATTGCAGGTCTGAATCTTGGGGCATCTTGGAAAGGCTTTGACCTCAGCATGTTCTTCAACGGTATGATTCGTGATGCCTATAACAACTCCAAATATTATACGGATTTATTCCAATGCTGGACCGGTAATCACTCTACCCGCCTGCTCGATGCCATGCATGCTTACGAGAACTTTGAAAAGACGGGTGTTTACAATAGCAGTGTACCTGCTTTGACCACTCTTAACAGCAACAATGAGCACGAAGTATCTGAGTTCTATATTGAAAATGGTTCGTATATCAAGCTGAAAAGTCTGACATTGGGTTACACGCTTCCTAAAGCAGTTCTCGACAAGATGAAGATGCGTCATGCGCGCATTTATTTCCAGGCTCAGAATTTGTTTACGATTACCGGTTATACAGGTGCCGACCCTGAAGGTCTGGGTTATCCTTATCCGTTGCCCCGTACGTTCTCTTTGGGATTATCATTTGGTTTCTAAACTTTAAAACTATACTATCATGAAATTGAAACATTTATATATGCTTGGCGTAGTAGCGCTGATGACTGCAAGCTGTAATGAAGACCGTTTCCTGGATTTGAAGCCCCAGGGTAGCTTGAATGAAGATATTATGACTTCTACAGAAGGTGCCGACCTTTTGGTGAATGCCGCGTATGCAGCTTTGGGTGGTCCCGAAGGACAGAGCTGGAGTGTATGGTGTCATCCTACTTCCAATTGGACCTATGGTGAGGTACGTTCGGATAATGCCTATAAAGGCGGTGGTGGTGTTGGTGACCTTAATGAAGTGCACCGTATGGAGACATTTGATATGGATGCAACCAATGGATTTCTGGACAGCAAGTGGTACCATCTATATTGCAGTGTACAGCGTTGTAACTCTGCATTGCGCGTTCTGAATGCTGCAACAGATGAGCAGGTGAACGGACGTGTATCCCGTATTGCGGAGATGAAAGTGCTTCGTGCCCATTATTACTTTGAATTGAGCCGCCTTTTCAACAAGATACCTTATTTTGATGAGAACGTTGAGATTTCCCAATATCCGGATATTCCGAACAATGAGTTTACCCGTGACGAGATTCTGAGTATGCTGGCCAAGGAGATGCTTGATGCCGCCGAACTGCTTCCTGCATCACAGTCGGAGGTAGGGCGTATTCATAAATATATAGCACTGGCCTATGCGGCTAAAATCAAGCTGTACCAAGCGTATCAGCAAGATGAGACTACGCATGCCGTAACTTCCATCAATAAAGAGCTGCTGAGGGAAGTCGTTTCGCTTTGCGACCAAGTGACTGCCAGCAACCGTTACGGTTTGCTTGACGATTTCCAGGGATTGGATTTAGTAGCTAATGAAAACGGTAAAGAGTCTGTTTTTGCCATTCAATATTCCATGAATGACGGTACCGAAAGTGCCGGCCGCATCAATTGGAGCAATCTGTTGAATTCTCCGGGTGGAGGCAGCCCTTACGGAGGTGACGGTTTCTTCCTGCCCAGCCAAGACCTGATTAATGCTTATCAGACAGATGCAAACGGTCTGCCCGATTTTAATTATCAGTCAAAGTCTGATTATAGTTGGGCGGTATTGAACAATGGGGTTTATACTTTACAAAACACGACTCCCAATGTAGACCCGCGTCTCGATTTTGTTGTGGGCCGTCCTACTATAACTTGGAAAACTTACCCGGACAAACCATGTGAAGGATGGGTGCGTGATAAGGAAACTTATGGCTATAATTGCGCGAAGCGCTTCTGGGTTTCTCCGGAAAGTAGTGATATGTTTAATGGCTGGCCTTGGGGGGCTTCACAGTTGAACTGGCAGATTATACGTTACGCGGATATTCTTCTTTGGAAAGCTGAGGCTCTTATTGAACTCAATGAAGGCAATGGACTCGAAACTGCCCGTGATTTGATTAATCAGATACGCAATCGTGCCCGGAACAGCGCCTATGTAAAGGATTTCAACGACCATTCCAACTATGCGGCCAACTACCTTGTCAATCCTTATCCTGCTGATGTCTGGAATCAGGATTATGCCCGTCAGGCCCTCCGTTGGGAAACACGTCTGGAGAAGGCTTTGGAAGGTGAACGTTTCTTCGACCTGGTCCGTTGGGGCATAGTGGAAACAACCATGAACAAGTACATCGCTGCGGAGTCAGACAATCGCATTTATTATGCCAATGCGCACTTTACGGGTGGAAAGGATGAGTATTATCCGGTTCCGAACAATCAATACGGATTTTCTGGAGGCAAGTATGTACAGAATCCCGGTTATGCTCCGTTCAACTAATTATATTTTGAAATAAAAACGGAAGGGAGGGGAAACAAACGTTTCCCCCTCTTCCTTTAAACAATCTTTTATTATGAAACACTTTGCCTATTCTATATTGGGCTGTCTATTGCTTTCTTTGAATGCAGCTTTTGCTCAAAAAACATGGTCGTTTGATGGGCAGGACCCCTTACTCTCCAGTGACGGCAAGTCATTGTTGAATTTGTACACTATAAAGGAAATACCGGAATTTGTTACCGGAGTCGAAGGTAAAGCCCTTCGTACAGACGGGTATTCCACTTGGATGGATACAACCACGGAAGGAGATGTTTCGTCGTTGTCCGGATGGTTTGCTCTGGAATCTTATCCGACGGATACTGCTGCCTTTATGGGAATCAGAGACATGGCAGGAACATCTGTAGCGGTATGTGTAGACCGTTATGGTGAGCTGCTGTTGGGAATGGGGCAGAATGGCTCATACTCTTACTGTTCATTAAAGACAAAAGTCGACCGTTTCAAGTGGCTGCATGTAGTCCTTGATTTGAATAATGAATCGGTTTGCCTGAATGGGCAGAGGATGAGTGTAGAGGTATGGCCCCGGAACTTGCAAGATGGTGAAATGATGCTTCGGGTAGGTAAGGATTTCAGGGAAAAGAAGGTTTGGATGTACGATGTTACGGCTATAAACGGGTTGATTGACGGGATAAGCCTCACTCCCTTTTCCGATGATTCGTCTGCATGGAGAGACGAGATTGCCTTAGGATTGAAGAAGACTCCGGTTTTGGCTATTCCGGAAACCCGTTTTGCGAAGGACTTCAACCGTCCCCGCTATCATCTGTTACCGGCTGCCAACTGGACGAATGAGACGCATGGTTTACTTCTTTATAAAGGTAAATATCATATATTCAATCAGAAGAATGCTTCTGCAATCTTCCTGGGACAGATAAATTGGGGACATTTCAGCAGTCCCGATATGCTTCATTGGACGGAGGAAAAGCCGGCTTTGACTCCTGATGCTGCTTATGACAAGAATGGAATATGGTCCGGGCATGCTGTTATCAATGATTACGGTTTCCCCCAGCTGATATACACAGCCGGTGGAGACAAGATGGGAGTGGGTATTGCTTTTCCAAAAGATACTGCGTTGATAGAATGGGAGAAATATGCGGGTAATCCGGTTATTGCCGAGAAGCCTGCCGGATATACCCGTACGGACATGCGTGACCAGTATGTCTGGAAAGAGGGTGATGTCTGGTATATGATTATCGGTTTCGGCATTGAGCAGACCGATACACCCCACGGGGCTTTGCTGCTTTATAAATCGGCGGACTTGAAGAGATGGGATTTTGTACATTTGCTGTTTGAGGGCAATCCGGAAGTGGATGACTCCGGTATTTTCTGGGAAATGCCGGTCTTTAAGAAGATGGGCGGCAAGTATGTTCTTTTGGTGAATAGGGTTCCTCATAAAGGCATACCTGCGCGTTGCCAGTATTGGATAGGAGATTTCAAGAATGAAAAGTTTATACCGGACAACCCAGTCCCTCAAAATCTGGAGGTCATCAACCGCTTGCTGTCCCCCTCTGTTGTTGAGACTCCGGAAGGGGATGTTGCTGCCATTGCCATTATACCCGATGAAATAGGAGGGGAGGCCACTTATGAACAAGGATGGGCACATCTCTACAGTATGCCCAGAAGATGGCAGCTGAAAGATGGGAAACTATGCCAAATACCCCATCCCGTGATGAAACAATTGCGTGAACAATCCACGGTTTATTCCAGAAAGGCATTGACTGCTGCGAAACCGCGCATTGTGAGCAGAAGGGAACATCAGCTTGAAGTCAAGGCGACTTTTTATCCCGGTGACGCAAAACGGTTTGGATTTACATTGTGTAAGAATCCGGATAATAGCGAATATAGCCTGATTTATTATGATGTGGAAAAGGAGGAACTTATTGTGGACCAGACGCATTCTTCCTTGCGTGCACACATTCCTTTGAAGCTCCGCAGGGATCGGTATCGGTTGGATACAACCAAGCCGGTGGAGATTCGTCTGTTTATAGACGGTTCTGTGGTGGAAGGATTTATTAATGATGAGGATGCATTCACCACAAGAATCTTTCCTCTGAAAGAAAACAGTACGCTATTGGAACTATTCTCTGACGGAAATACAACGGAAGTTGCTGCCGAAGTTTGGAGACTGAAAGATGCAAGGGTAAAGATGAACTTTTAATGAAAATACAGAAAATGAAGATACCGACTATATTGGGTGCACTTTTAGTGGCAGGAACATTGTCTGCCGGTGCACAAATGAATTCAGACAGTTTATACAAAGAGCCTTATCGTCCTCAGTATCATTTCAGTCCGGAGAAGGGATGGATTGGTGACCCCTCGGGATTCATGTACTATCAGGGTAAATATCATATGTACTGGTGGGGCAAAGTCGAATCTACAGATTTGGTACATTACCAACAGATAACCCCTTATGCCATGACCGGAGCGGATGACAATATCAGTTACTTCACCGGTTCTGCAGTCGTAGACAAGAACAACACTGCCGGTTTCGGCAAAGGTGCTTATGTGGCGGCTTACACCGTTTTTGAGAAGGACTCCAAGAAACAAGCGCAGGGCATCTCTTTCAGTCATGACGGAAAGACATTTCATTATTACGAAGGTAACCCGGTTCTGGACCTTTGGAGTACGGAATTTAGGGACCCTACCGTCTTCTGGCACGAGCCGACTCAAAAATGGGTGATGGTTGTAGCCAAGGCCCTGGAGAAGAAAATCAAGTTTTATACCTCTCCTGATTTGAAAAACTGGACTTGGACCAGTGATTTCGGCCCTGCCGGTGACAGTGAAAAGTCTTGGGAGTGCCCGGATTTATTCCAGTTGTCGGTTGACGGGGATTCTGACAAGAAAAAGTGGGTGATGGTCGTATCTGTAAACTGGGCGCAAGAACAATACTTTATAGGAGACTTCGACGGCACTTCTTTTAAGCTGATGGATAACCATCCTGCAGAGCCTCTATATGTGGACAAAGGGCTGGACTTTTATGCATCCCGTACATTTCAGGATTTTGACGGAACGTTGGATTCCAAAATTTCGATGGGCTGGGTTGCAACCTGGGACTATGCACCGGTAGCTCCATCGAAGTATGGGAAGGGCTTTTGGTCCATTCCCCGCAACCTGGAACTGAAGACATACAAGGAAGGCGTGAGGCTGGTGCAGAAGCCGGTGGAACAGTTGCAAACACTTCGCCATAAGCCTGCATCGGTGAAACGTGCTTTATCGGTGGGGACACAGAGGTTACCCGGCTTTGTTCCCGATGAGAATGTCTACGAACTCGATGCTTCGTTTTCTACTGACGTATCCAACACCTTTGGCTTGAATTTGTGTGTGGGTGAAGGGCGCAAAGTGGTGGTCAGCTATGATACGGATTCACATAATCTGGTGATTGACCGTACCCATTGCTCCGATGTGCAGATTCCTAAATTCAGCCGTATGGCATATGCCAGGGTGGAACCGGTAGATAATAAGATACATTTGCATATATTTGTAGACAAATCGAGTATTGAAATCTTTGCCAATGACGGGAAGGATGTATTCACATTATTAACCTATCCGGGCGAGGCTCAAACCGGTATCGAACTTTTTGCGCAGAAGAAGGGGACGAAGATGGAGTTGGATGCCTGGATGCTTAAATCAATATGGAGATGAGGAATTTAATTTGTATTATTTTAGACTGAATGTAACATTTGTAGTATGCTTTGAAACAAAAAAGATAGCCTCCTGCTGCTTGGTGGCGTATCTTTGCATGGTAGAAAAACATAATTAATTTAATACCAACAGAAACATGATTCATTTAAAAGACTTTTGGCGGACAATCAGAAGGACGCTTACCGTATTTATATTAGGAACTACCGTGGCTGTCTTCACATGCCAGGCCATAAATCCTCCTTTCGTGATTAAACATCTGGGTGACGGACAGAGTATCGTCCAAATTGACGAGCAGAAGAAGTTTTTGCTGCTGCCGGTGGAAGAGGCTTCTCCGGAGGCAAAATTGTATATGATAGCAGACAATGATGTTGTACGCAGTATGAACGTGCGATTGGCAGTCAATAAGGTTGACTATTTTGTTCCGGTCGATTTGACTGGCTTCGATAATAAACATCTCTCTTTCAACTTCCAGCTTATTCCGGATTCGGCCTTATGCTGGGAAGAAATGAAACTGTCGGATGAATTCGATGTTTCGAACCGGGAGAAGTTCCGTCCGGTGTATCATTTCAGCCCGGCTTACGGTTGGATGAATGATCCTAACGGAATGTTCTACAAAGACGGGGTTTACCATTTGTTCTACCAGCATAATCCCTACGGCTCCATGTGGGGGAACATGCATTGGGGACATGCCACCAGTACGGACCTCGTCACTTGGGAGCATCACGGAGATGCCATTTCGCCCGATGCGCTGGGAACAATATTCAGTGGCTCTTGTGTTGTCGACAAGGATAATACGGCCGGGTTCGGTGCCGGTGCCGTCATTGCCTTCTATACATCGGCAAGCGACCGTCAAGTGCAGAGCATGGCCTATAGCCTTGACAACGGAAAAACCTTCAAGAAGTATGCGCGAAATCCCATCCTGACTTCCACGCAGCGCGACTTCCGTGACCCTAAAGTCATCTGGCACGAAGATACCAAGAAATGGATTATGGTTCTTGCCGTAGGGCAGGAAATGGAGATATACTCTTCTGCCGACCTGAAGAACTGGACGCTGGAGAGCAAATTCGGTGAAGGACAAGGTGCTCACGGCGGAGTCTGGGAGTGTCCCGACCTGCTTGAACTGCCGGTTGAAGGTACGGAACTGAAGAAGTGGGTACTCGTCTGTAACCTCAATCCGGGCGGACCGTTCGGTGGCTCTGCCACACAATATTTCGTAGGGACATTTGACGGTAAGAAATTCGTGAACGAGTCTCCCGCAGTGACGAAATGGATGGACTGGGGAAAAGACCATTATGCAACTGTCACTTGGAGCAATGCTCCTGCAGGACGTGCCATTGCATTGGCATGGATGAGCAACTGGCAATATGCCAACGATGTTCCGACTTCCCAATACCGCAGTCCGAACTCCGTTCCCCGCGATTTGGGCCTCTTTACCGTCGGCGGTGAGACTTATCTCCAATCTGCCCCGTCTCCCGAATTGCAGAAACTGCGTGACATCTCAAAGAAACGTTCGTTCAGAGTGAACGGAACACGTACGGTAAAAGAAATGATTCCGGTCAACGAAGGCGCTTACGAAATAGAACTGTCTATCAAGAACCTGCATGCGGACGTTATCGGCTTCCGTCTTTACAATGATAAGGGCGAAGAAGTGGATATGCAATATGATATGAAAGAGAATAGATTCTCTATGGACCGTTGTAAAAGTGGTGATGTCGGCTTCAACGAGAATTTCCCGGCACTGACGTGGACAGCTGTTGAAAGCGGTAAGAATGAGCTGAAGCTTCATTTGTTTGTAGATAAATCAAGCGTGGAAGCATTTGGTGACGGCGGGCGTTTCGCAATGACCAATCAGGTCTTCCCTTCGGAACCTTACAATCACATCGATTTTTACAGCAAAGGCGGAGCCTACAAGGTAGACTCGTTTATCGTCTACCGGTTGAAGCAATAAGCTTCTGCCATTTAATCTATGCGCTCTTTTCCTGATTCCCTACGGCAGAGTATGTCTACCCCTACGGATTAGTACACTGAAGGCAACGGTATACTTCTGTCAGGCTTACGGTATTAATACCTCACCACGGCCGTGGTAACTTCTCTCCACAGCCATGAAGAGATCTCTCCACAGCCATGGAAAGAATTCGTCACGGCCGTGGCGAATCAACATTACCGTAGCTTTCATCCTATTATATCAGTATGAAACATCAACTGTATAAGCGGTAAACGGGTTTATTCCCGTAGGGGCGGACCGGTTAAGCCATAAGGACACAGAATTTATAAAATAATAGATATAACAATGGAAAACAGTAAAAACTCTTCTCTCTCCAAACTGATCCCGGTGATGCTATGTTTCTTTGCCATGGGATTCGTTGACTTGGTAGGCATTGCTTCCAATTATGTAAAGGCAGACCTCGGCCTGTCGGACTCACAAGCAAACATTTTCCCTTCACTCGTCTTTTTTTGGTTCCTGATTTTCTCCGTACCGACAGGGATGTTGATGAGCCGTATCGGTCAGAAGAAAACCGTATTGCTCAGTCTGCTCGTGACATTCGCTTCATTATTGTTGCCGGTTTTTGGTGACAGTTATATGTTGATGTTGATTTCCTTCTCTCTGTTGGGAATCGGAAATGCGTTGA
>ENA-OPSN01000674-OPSN01000674.1-human-gut-metagenome-genome-assembly--contig:-NODE-674-length-17254-cov-2.634397_pt1 | contig 17254 bp, 17 predicted proteins | sample MGYA00241808_ERZ501907 | MGnify/ENA primary metagenome ERZ501907 (study PRJEB25962, sample SAMEA2042218) | human gut metagenome | biome: human gut; feature: human-associated habitat; material: faeces...
TGGTTAGAGTTTTTCACATCATCCGGATCTTTGAAAAGACCGTCGGAAATCATAATACTAGGAATATTTGCACTCTGCCCTACTTTTGACTGGAAAGCATATTTCGGAGATTCATCGTATTTTGTAATCTCATTATGAGCATACGTAAATGTCCCTTTGAAACTGATAAACCAGTCCTTACCTATTTTCTTATTGAAATCTGCCGCAAAGTCGAAGCCTTGATTCTTCATGGCTGCCAAGTTTCCGAACACCTTTGTTCCTGCTGTTCCCAGATATTGAGGAATCGTACCTCTCTCCTGAAATATATCAGTACGGGTTTCGTGGAAATAGTCCATTGTCAGGTTCAATGAGTTAAACAACTGCAAATCCAAACCTACATTGACTTTCTTACCCACTTCCCAAGTAACCTCCGGATTACCATAACGGGAATATACAGGACCTTTATAAGTTATATCACCATCCAGCCCGGTAGTATATCCGGTACCTGTCAGATTGATTGTCGGCATATACACAAAACGTGCCCCACCAATATTGTCATTACCAACAAGCCCCCACGAAGCACGAATCTTCATGTTAGAGAAAACATTCTTCAAAGGTTCAAAGAACGCTTCCTCACTGATGTTATATCCCACTGCAATAGAAGGGAAGAATCCCCAACGGTGTCCTTTGGCAAAATTCTCGGAACCATTGTAACCCATATTCACTTCCGCCAGATATTTCCCGTCGTAAGCATACGAAAGACGGGCAGCAACACCTTGTTTACGTTTGGGAAGTGCAGCAATCAAGTCGCCACTGAATAATTGAGTCACCAGTTCATCCTGATTATAGATAAACATGGCATTCACATCATGCTTTCCAAATGTACGGTTGTAGTCCATGATAGCCTGGAAATAGAATCGGCGGTCGCCCGAGTTGGCAACACCCGGTTTCAAGTCCGTAGATACTTCTCCACCGCTTTCATTCTGAAGTCTGGTGACAAAAGAATACACTCCATTATCATCTACCGAGAAATCCTGTAAATGGTATTTGTTCCAACCTGCGGAAGCACTGTTAGTAGTACTTGACCAGTTCTTGAAAGAGGCCAATGCCTTAAATCTAAGTCCCTCGGTAATAAAATTCAGTTTCTGCTCAAACTCCAATGCCGCCACTACCGTGCTCCGGAAATTATCCTGATAGCCGGATGCAAGCTGTGCCACCGGATTCTGTTGCTGTCCCGGTTTCAAGCGGTCATTCACACCCCACTTGATATGTGTAGTAACACCATCGTCAGGGAAATAGACTGGAGCTTCCACCGGACTTGTATTGATAGCTCCCGCAAACAGATCGTTCATACTGATGTTGGGTTGCTTCGTTTTTCTCAGCTGCACATTCAAGCGCAAAGAAAGACGTGAATCCTTACCCAAATATGCATTAATGTTATTCTGAAATGAATAACGCATCACATTAATGTTATTATTATAGGAGAAAAAGTCTTTGGAACGATTCTTAATCATACCTGTCTCGTGATTGACCGTGACACTTGAGAAATAATCCACTCGTTTGCCGCCTCCCCGGATATTAACATTGAAATTCTGGTTAAATGCCTGATCCTTAAAAAGCTCGTCATACCAGTTGACATTCGGATAAGCATACGGATTTAATCCAGCACGCGTTCCGGCAATTTCTTCTGCCGAATAGGGAGATTCGGTAGAGCCGCCGTTCAACAAAGATTCATTGAACAAATCCATGTAAGTGGCTCCGTCGACAAACTTCGGCTTACTTGTCGGACTTGTGATCTGTCCTTCCACACGGAAATTGATAATCGGCTTATCAATATTACGACCGGATTTAGTGGTAATAATCATAACGCCATTAGCCCCACGGGTACCGTACATTGCCGTAGCAGTAGCGTCTTTCAAAATAGAGAAGCCATCAATGATTTCCGGGTCAAGATTATCCAAATCACCGGAGGATATTTCCACTCCGTCCAATATAATCAGCGGATTGGTTGCTCCGTTCATTGTAGAAATACCGCGAATATAAAAATCCGATCCATCCGCTCCCGGTTGTCCGGTACGCTGAACAGCAATAACACCAGCCAATCGTCCGGCAAAAGAATTGGAAAGAGAAGCCGAAGGAACCTGTAGTTCCGCCGGGCGGATTGCCTGTACGGAACCTACCATACTAGCCTTTTTTTGTCCGCTGCCATAAGCAGTGACCACCACTTCTTCCAACTGCTTTGCATCTTCCACAAGTTCTACAAGAAGTACCTTGCCGTTGACCACTTTCACTTCCTTGGTTTCATATCCGATATATGAAATGACAAGCACATCTCCGGGAGTGGCCTTAATCGTAAACTTTCCGTCCATATCGGTAATCACTCCGCTGTTCACGTCTTTTACCCGTACAGTTGCTCCTACCACCGATTCTCCGGACCTCGCATCTACTACACCTCCTACAATCTCTACTTTTTTCTGCTGTGTGCTTGCTGCCTTCTTTTCCAATTTCAAGATGATATCATCTCCCATAATTACATAACTGATACCACTTCCGGCAAATACTTCTTTCAACACATCCGAGATTTCTCCTTCACAATCCAGATTTTTACTCGGTAATGCATCAAGGTCACTCGGATTGAAGAAAAACTTAAAATTAGAACTGGATTCGATAATCTTAATGGCTTGTCTCAAAGTTATCGACTGTCCTTTTACTGTCACTCTCCCTTGCGCAGCACTCAACGTCAAAGGGAAAAATAAGATTAATAACACGATAAGCCTCAAATGCCATCGACTACACATACTTTCTTTCATGATTACAATTTAAAATTAAACAAAGTTTTTCATACACATAGATTTTGCAAAATCAATAAATTCTCTAGTTTATAATACAATATACTCAAACTGGCTCTTTCATTTTCCTTAACTTTACGCCAATTCGGGATTCATGCATTATATATTAAATACATCTAACCCATTTCTACCCCTTACTCAAATCTGCATTTTATTATTTTTTTTTCGAAAAGATGTGTTTTTGAATTATTCTTCATATCTTCGCTCTTTGAAATCCTCATTAAATCATAAGATGAATGACCAAGAAGCAATAGTATTACTAAAATCAGACAGCCACGAAGCTTTTGAGTACTTGTATAAAGTATATGGCGGACAAGTATATAATTTTAGTAAACTATATATCAATTCATCTGAAGATATTAAAGAAGTAGTACAGGAAGTGTTTGTCAAGCTATGGGAAGCGCGTTCTTTTCTAAGAGAAGATGAGAACTTCAGAGGATTTTTATTTATCGTCACCCGGAATCTTATCTTTAACCGCCAGAAAAAAACATTTAATGAAAACTTCTATAAACTGTCTGTTTTAAGTGCTTACGAGCAGTCGAACATTGATTCCTACAATATAGAAGAAGAATTGCAGGCTAAAGAATTAAACAATTATATTGACAAGATTATTGAAGAACTTCCACCGAAGCAACAGGAGATATTTATTTTGAGCAGAAAAGAAAACCTAAGTCATAAAGAGATTGCCGAATTGCTGAATATCAGCGAGCGAACAGTAGAGGTTCATATAGCCAGAGCTATCCGGCACATTAAATCCCGGCTGGAATACCTGATCGCCCTCCTGGGAGTAATGGACTTACTTAATTGAAATAGGTCGGCTACCATTCTTTTATTTCTTATTTTGAGCAATACGGTTATTGCCGACCTGCGACTTCACAATTATTCCACTTCCGTTCTTGCTACATTTAATACATTCCTTCCGCAATTTCCTTTCTTTCAGGTCAAAGATCAGATTCGGATTAAAGTGTTGTCCGTTGATACGGGTTTCAAAATGCACGTGTTCGGTGGTAGCACGACCGGTACGACCGGTCAGACCGATAGGTTGCCCGGCTTTTACGACATCACCGCTCCGAACCAGATTCTTACAGTTATGGCTATAAATGGTTTCCAGCCCGTTCGCATGACGGATTACTACCAAATTTCCGTATGCATAATAAGGTTTCGACATCCGTACCACCCCGTCAAAAGCAGCACGAATCGTATCATTAGCACAAGTCTTGATATCTGCCCCCGAATGTCCCCCACGAGTACCATAAGCAGAAATGACCTTACCACCCGGCAGAGGGAAAGCATATTCATGCTCCTTCAACGAGTCCAAATGCAGGTATATATGATTACCTTTAGCAAACAATCCGGGAGTAGCCACACGGATATGGTTTACCTCCCTGAAAGAAAAAGAGGGTTTGTCTTGTGCGTTCGCAATCATCGGAAAGAATAAGACGAATAATAGTATGAGAATGTCTTTCATGTATTTTTTCGTTTTCAATCAGAATACTCCCCTGATTATTCAAAAAAGATAAGTTCGCTGCTATCTGATTCTGCATATTCGTTCAGCAATGACTGAATCATCTCAGCAGCTTCTTTCAGGCCTTTTTTTCCATTATAACCATTGACGATTGCTAAAATATGGGTAGTACCGAGATTCATTTTAGTCCGTTCGTTATCACTGGTAGGCGTACCGATACCACCCGACGCATCACGATAAACGGGCAATCCTTCGATATTCAACACACCCTTTCCGATACCTTCAAACGGTTCCCCTGCTTTGCCGATACCCAATTCAAGATATGCGCCTTGTATTTTATCCGCGTCAAAACCACCGATAGAATGTCCCGTCCGAAGAGAAACTAAGTTGATGAGATCTACCAGAGTATCAATCTGGTACAGAGGAATTCCGCGCATCAGGCGACGACGCAAAGCTTCCGCCGACGGACGGTAACGTCCGGGATCTTTACCACAACGTTTGTAGGCTTCGCGGGTGGCAGCTATGACAGGCTGATGTTTGATGTCTTCTATCTGTGTAGTAGTAGTCAGTTCTTCGGTGAAAGCATTGATTTCCTTCCAAAGTCCTTCGCAGTAAGCTGTATTCTTCACTGCGGCATATACGGCTGCTCCGGCAAAGACCGGACAAGCATCTTTGATCTCCTGTGATACTTTTATTTCAAACATAACTTATTATAAACCAATCATCGGCATCCCAACAATTACAAATGCCGATTATTACTTTCTAATCATTATTCCCGACAAAATACGGCCGGAGTCAATCCCCAGTCTACGCGCAGAGAAAAAATCATCTTGATGAATATAGGTACAGATACCGGCTACTTCAATTTGCCCGGCAGGAATTCCGGCATAAAGCAATTCACTCCGGTTGGCTTCCCACAGATCAATATGGTGTTTGCCTGTCTTCCTCTTTTTTGTAGAGATAATGGACATATCAAAACCACTTTCTTTGAATGCTTCATAAACCTCATCACCTACTTCAAATGATTCGAGTGAAATACTCGGACCGATACAGGCCACTACGTCAGCACCCCGGGTTCCGAAATTCCGGCTCATGTGTTCCATTACACTACTGACAATATGCTGCACCGTGCCTTTCCAACCGGCGTGAACGGCAGCCACCACTTGCAGCCTTCTGTCATATAGTAACACGGGTACACAATCCGCAGTCGTAACACAAACACAATATCCCGGCACATTGGTAATCAAGGCATCAATGCCTCTCAAAAGTGTTCGTCTCACTTCTAATGACTCCTTAAAGAACGATTCGTCAACGACCAGACTCGCACTACCATGCTTTTGCTCCGGAATAACTAATTCTTTAATTTGATGTCCCGTTATCTGAAATAACTTATTCTGATTACAATTCACATTGATACATGAATCCTTGGTATAAGGCGAGCAATTAAATGAGCCATATGTTCCCTCACTGACACCTCCATGACGTGTTGTAACAAAATGAGCTACTTCGGGGTATACCGTCAATGACTTATACCCCTTCAGCTCTTTATCTTTTGTGAGTGAAATCATTTTTCCTCCCAATCCTCTTCTTCGTATTCGTAATCAATGTCCTCATCGTCATCATCCGCTTCCTCCTCATATTCATAGATGATGTCTTCATCTTCACCCATGTCTTTGAGTTCCTGTTGCAGACGGGTCACGTCTTTCGGACGGTGAACGATGTCCTCTATCTTATTGCTTTCCTTGTTCAGTTCTTCCCAAAGGATGTCTTTCAACACCGAGATGCCCAAACCGGAAACAGAAGATATGAATACATGTGGAATGCCTTCCGGCAATGTAGGTTCAATCTCGTCCATCAACTCCTGATCGAGCATATCACTTTTGGTGACAGCCAACACACGTTGCTTGTCCAACATTTCAGGATTGAAGGTACGCAGTTCGTTCAGCAAAACTTCGTATTCTTTACGAATGTCGTCGCTGTCTGCCGGAACCATAAACAGCAGTAATGAATTACGCTCGATATGACGCAAGAAACGCAGTCCCAAACCTTTTCCCTGACTGGCTCCTTCGATAATACCCGGTATGTCCGCCATCACAAAGGATTTTCCACCGTGATAGGAAACGATGCCCAAGTTGGGTTCGAGCGTAGTAAACGGGTAATCGGCAATTTTCGGTTTGGCAGCCGAAATGGAAGAAAGCAAAGTTGACTTTCCCGCATTCGGGAAACCTACCAGACCGACATCGGCAAGCAGTTTCAGCTCCATGATAACGGTCATTTCCTGCATCGGCTCTCCCGGCTGCGCAAAACGCGGAGCCTGACGGGTGGCCGTCTTGAAATGCCAGTTACCCTGACCGCCGCGACCGCCTTTGAGCAAGACCACTTCCTGTCCGTCTTCTGTTACGTCACAAAGATACTCCCCTGTCTCGGCATTATAAACTACCGTTCCGCAGGGTACTTCTATTATTTTATCCGCACCGTCTTTTCCGAAACTACGTCCTTTGCTCCCCGATTCACCATGACCGGCCATTGCATGACGGTCATACTTCAAGTGCAGCAATGTCCAGTAATTACGGTTACCGCGCAAGATGATATGACCTCCTCTTCCACCATCGCCCCCATCAGGACCTCCGTTAGGACAATATTTCTCGCGCCTCATGTGCGTAGAGCCTCTTCCGCCCTTACCCGAGCGACAGTATATCTTTACGTAATCAACAAAATTCGATTCAGCCATATTTTTTTAAAGAGTTAAAGTAGTCAGTAGTTAGAGCAGTTAATTAGAACACTCCGGCTACTGACTTATTTATTTATAATATTGTATTATTACAATTTATCTACTGCTTCGCAGATTTCAGCGAAGATACCTTCCATAGTACCCAAGCCGTTGATGTGTTGGTATTTCTTTTCGTTCTTGTACCAGTCGATCAGTGGAGCAGTCTGTGAATGATATACATGCAGACGTTTCTTGATTGTCTCTTCGTTATCATCAGCACGACCGGAATCCTTGCCACGTTTAATGAGACGTACCATCAGTTCTTCTTCCGGAACATCCAGGTCAACCATAACAGAAACGTCCTGTCCTCTTTCTGCCAACATTTTCTTTAATGCTTCTGCCTGTGCAATTGTTCTTGGGAAACCGTCGAAAATTACCCCTTTACTATCTTTGAAGCTGTCGAATACGCTTGCCAGAATATCAATCATTAATTCATCAGGAATCAATTGACCTTGGTCGATGTAACCTTTAGCTGTTTTACCCAGTTCTGTGCCATTCTTGATTTCAGCACGCAATACATCTCCTGTCGAGATGTGATTGATTCCATACTTTTCTACGATACGTTCGCTCTGTGTTCCTTTTCCTGAACCCGGAGCACCGAAAATTACGATGTTCAACATTTTGTTATTTACAATTTAACGATTTACTATTTACCATTTAAACTGGTACCTATTTAATATTAATCTACTACTGTATAAATATCGGGATAATTACGTCCGAAACCATCATAATCCAGTCCGTAACCTACGATAAAGTCGTTCGGGATTTCCATCGCTACATATTCAATGTTGAGGTTTACCTTGAGCTTTTCAGGTTTCACCAACAGAGAAGCGATATGAATAGCTTCGGGATTGCGTGTACCTAATGTTTCGAGCAGTCGCTGCATAGTCAGCCCCGTGTCTACAATATCTTCTACGATAACAACCGTACGTCCGGCAATGTCCTCGTTCAGTCCGATTACTTCTTTGATAACTCCGGTGGAAGTCACTCCCTGATAAGAAGCCAGCTTGACAAACGATATTTCGCAAGGGATTGTGATGTGTTTCAGCAAGTCGGCCGTAAACATAAACGAACCATTCAACACGCTGAGGAATAGTGGGTTCTTATCTGCCAAATCGCGATTGATTTCGTTCGCCACGCGAATCACTTCTTTCTGAATATCTTGTTCTTTAATGGAAACAGTGAACTGCTTGTCTTTTATCTGAATGCTATCCATAACCGGTTATTTTAAAAAAGTTGTCGCAAAAATACAATTTTTATTCCACTCTGTACATCTTCTTCTGCAATTTCTTTGAAAGAAGAAGCAGAATCGGTGAGATAGTTAGCGATGTTCCTCCATTAAGCAGTCCACAGAATATCCCTTTATGAAATAAATAAAAAAGCTATTTAACAGCCTATCGGATAAGAATAAATAGACAATAAAAAGAATAGCCGGAAAGAAATAAGAGTAATCATATTTTAGACGCAAACACCCCCACTGATCCACTTCATTAAATTTTTAGTCGGGTAGATAATAAAGCGGATCCCACCTTAAATGTACATTGGTTTCCACCTTAGCCAAAAGTAAATTCGACATTTTCGATACTGGCAAAAAGCATTCCTTCTCTTTTCCTCAAAAAGATTTTGTCTTCTCGGGCCAGCCAACCAATAGCGAGAGCTACGTCTTCAAACGTCAAACTTAATTCACGGCACAAATCGAACATTGAAAGTTCACCTTTTTCATTTAAGATGCGCCATACTTTTCCGGCATTCAAGCCAATTCTAGTCTTTTCCATAATGCAAACTTTAGAAGATTAAACAATCCGTTATCTATGATTTAATCATTGTGAGCACAGGAAAATAATGTTATGCACATTACCTACCTACAAAGATAACATTTTTCTCGAAAAAAGCAAATAATCAGCACCATAATACTCAATTCTCCTACTATCTCCGACACTGACTGAAGCGCTTCTTCGTCATCCTTGTGCGAACAGGCTATATCTTATGTCCGGTACATTCATAGAGAAGTTACTCCCCATTAAATGTAAACTTGCTGAAAAGTTTCACTTCATGCATTACAATCTATAATCAAAGTTTGCGTTTATAGTTCTTCGCCTGTCAACAGGAACTTTGCTACCTATACAAAACAACTTTACTTTCCATAAAGAAGAATTTTCCGACCTATCTCCTGTAACTCATCTATCTATGATTAACACGTTTTTCTTCCCATAACAAACGGGAAAAGTCAGAAGAATCATGTACATTTGTAATCCGAAAACTAAAAGAACATCGCAATGAAAATATTTCCAAGCAGCAGTATCAAGAAATTGGACGCTTATACCATTGAGAACGAACCTATTGCATCAATCGATCTGATGGAACGTGCAGCAACCGTATTAACAAAAGCCATCACAGACAGATGGAATACGGAAACGCCGGTCACTATCTTTGCCGGACCGGGGAATAATGGCGGAGACGCTCTCGCCGTAGCCCGCATGATGGCTGAAAAAGGATATAAAATCGAGGTATTTCTCTTCAACACGAAAGGAGAACTTTCACCCGACTGCCAGACCAATAAAGAACTGGTAGAAATGATGGAAGAAGTAAAATTCCACGAAATCAGTACCCAATTCGTACCTCCCGCCCTGACGCCCGATCACCTAGTAATCGACGGATTATTCGGTTCAGGCCTGAACAAACCGTTGAGCGGCGGATTCGCTGCCGTAGTGAAATACATCAATTCCTCCCCTGCCATGGTAGTAGCCATCGACATTCCTTCCGGACTGATGGGAGAAGAAAACACATTCAACGTAAAAGCTAATATTATCCGTGCCGACGTAACTTTCAGTCTGCAACTGCCGAAGCTCGCCTTTCTTTTCGCAGAGAACACGGAATTTGTCGGAGAATGGGAATTGTTGGATATCCAATTGAGCGAAGACGGCATTGAAGAGATGGAAACGAACTACGAAATGTTGGAAATAGAGCAAATCCGTTCACTCATCAAGCCACGCAAACAGTTTGCCCACAAGGGAAACTTCGGTCATGCACTATTGATTGCCGGTTCAAAAGGAATGGCAGGAGCCTCTGTTCTCGCTGCCCGCGCCTGCCTCCGTTCGGGAGTAGGGTTGCTGACTGTTCATGCACCAATGTGCAACAACGACATCTTGCAGACCTCCATACCCGAAGCAATCGTAGAAACCGACATCAACGAAACCTGTTTTGCCGTACCTACCGACACGGACGACTATCAAGCAGTCGGCATCGGTCCGGGACTGGGACGAAACGAGGAAACGGAAGCTGCTTTATTGGAGCAACTGGAACATTGCCAGACTCCTGTTGTAGTGGATGCCGACGCACTTAATATCCTTGCCAACCACCGCCATACCCTTACCCACCTGCCGAAGGGTTCCATCCTCACCCCGCATCCGAAAGAACTGGAACGTCTGACCGGCAAATGCCAAGATTCTTACGAACGTCTGATGAAGGCTTGCGAATTGGCCCGTGCCGCCCATGTTCACATTATTTTAAAAGGAGCCTACTCCGCCATCATCACCCCCGAAGGTAAATGTTTCTTCAACCCAACCGGAAATCCGGGAATGGCAACCGGAGGTAGCGGTGACGTACTGACCGGAGTAATCCTGGCACTACTTGCCCAAGGTTATCCCACCGAGGAAGCCGCTAAAATCGGCACTTACATTCACGGATTGGCGGGCGATGTCGCTCAAAAGAAGCAAGGAATGATCGGAATGATCGCAAGCGATATTATCACCTGTCTGCCGACAGCATGGCGACTTGTAAGCGAATAAAAGTTAAGAAGTTACCCTTTTTTCAATAACTTCATTAACTTTGTTTTCAAAACCAGTTAAAAAGAACCGAATATGAAAAAGTTGATTATAGCAGCAGGACTACTTATGACAACGTCCGCCTATGCACAAACCGAAGTACTGACGGGGGTTACCCGAGGAAAAGACTATGGAGTGGTTTACAGTCTTCCCAAAACCCAAATAGAACTTGAAATAAAAGCCAACAAAGTCAACTATACTCCGGGAGAATTCAGCAAATATGCTGATCGTTACCTGCGACTGACCAACGTCTCCGCCGACCCTGAAGAGTACTGGGAACTAGCTAGCGTAAAAGTGAAATCCGTAGGTGTGCCCAACAGCGAAACTACGTATTTCGTAAAATTGAAGGATAAGACAGTAGCACCGCTTATGGAACTGACAGAGGATGGCATTGTGAAAACGATCAATGTTCCTTACAGCAACAGCAGTGTAAGCAAAAAAGTTGCTCCCCGCAGTCCTCCAAAAGAAAGCGAATCCTCGCGAATTCCTGACCGAAGAGATTCTGATGGCTAGTTCTACCGCCAAGATGGCCGAGCTGGTGGCTAAAGAGATCTATAACATCCGCGAAAGCAAAAATGCCTTATTGCGCGGACAGGCTGATAATATGCCTTCAGATGGGGCACAGCTTAAGATTATGCTCGACAATCTGAATGCACAGGAAGAAGCCATGACGCAAATGTTCTCCGGCACCTGCAACAAAGAAGAGAGAACATTCACTGTCCGCCTTACCCCTGACAAGGAATTCAACAATGAAGTTGCTTTCCGCTTCTCGAAGAAGTTAGGTGTAGTTGCCAACAATGATTTGGCAGGAACTCCGTTTTATATCAGTCTGAAAGACCTGAAATCTGTCAAGATGCCACAGGAAGACGGTAAGAAGAAGAAAGATTTGGATGGAATCGCCTACAACGTACCCGGACAAGCTATGGTTACACTGACCGACGGTAAAAAGAAACTTTACGAAGGTGAGCTTCCTATTACTCAATTCGGTGTGATAGAATATCTGGCTCCGGTTTTGTTCAATAAGAATTCTACCATCAAAGTTTATTTTGATCCGAATACGGGAGGATTGCTCAAAGTGGACAGAGAAGAAGGGAAATAGAAAAACAAGGAAGTGAACTTCTAAAAAACAAAGAATATGGTTGGTGAAGGACATGCATTCGACATGATACGCCGAATAAAAGAGGGACGGGAAGCTTCCCGCCTACGTCGTGAACGTGCTAACGATAAGTTGAAGCATCTAAACCGTGCAAACGAACCTTATCCACTACCCAACACCACCCCCGAAGAAATGGAACGTATCATCCACGACTCGGAGAAAAAGAAAGAGAAAGACAGCAATTATTTTGTTTGGGGAACGCTTATTATCATGGGGGTCCTGATAGCAATTGCCGTCATACTTTGGGCTGTATTTATCAAATAAATAATAATAAGTTCCTATTTATACAACTGGTATCACCAGTTTTATAAATCCATCTTTCTGCATTTGAGAAAGATAAGCCGATACACGCGACTCGTAGCCCTCTTCATTTTGAAAGTGGTCTGCGAGTTTTTCTATAATCTCACGAACATTGCGTTTTCCATCTATCAGTTCCCATACAGCCGTACCGTGTTCTTCCAATTTCACATGAAGTTCTTTCGACATTCCTTTCGGCACAAGGAAGCGTTGCATCCACGGATATTTAAAACGGGGAAAGGAGAGCACAATTGTCTCCCCTTCCCTTTCTGCTGTAATATGTTCACTGCGACAGGGAATGACCTCTAACAGGTTGATTTTCTCTTTGGCAGCCATACTTCTTATTTTTTATTTCAGAGTATTCATACTGATACCCTTTTGTTTACACCTTGATACAAAATTCCTTTGTTACTTTAGGTATTGAATTTCCCAGTTACTTTTGGATATTCGCCTCTTCCAAACCGTATCCCTTCTTCTTGTTCTCTGCCTTCAACATCAAAGCCACAATCAGAGCAAGCACACCAAAGAGAGCAAAAATAGCCATCGGCAACGTGTAGTCATAAGTCTGTGCACCGTCTACTACCGGACCTTTACAATAAGTATTCAACACCCATCCGATCAACAAAGGAACACCCATCAATCCCCAGTTCTGTACCCAGAAAATCAATGCATATGCGGTACCCAACTGTTTTTCCGGAATAATCTTCGGAACAGACGGCCACATAGCTGAAGGCACCAACGAGAAGGCAAATCCCAATATAATCATGATGATAGTAGCAAACCACCATATATTCAGTATAGGCAGAGCGAACATCGTATGCACAAAAATAAGCATCACTGATCCGATTATCATCAACGTAGCTCCCTTACCGATACGGTCATAAAGCGAGCCGAACAACGGAGTCAGGATAATCGCACCAATCGGCAACAATCCGGGAATCGTTCCCGCCAACTTCGGATCTACATTATACTTCTGCACCATCAAGTCGGCAGCATACTTGATAAAGGGGAATACAGCCGAGTAGAACAATACACATAGTAATGCAATCAACCAGAATCCCTTATTCGTAATGATATACACAATATCTTTCATACGGAACGGCTCTTCCGGTTCCAATCCTTCTGCATCCAAAGAAGCATCCAACTTCTTATCATAGAAAGTATAAAGGAAGAAAGCAATCGTACCCACGCACAACATAATCAGACAAAACAAAATCGGAGCAGGAATATTGGTATGGAATGTGCCACTCTCATCCGTAGATCCGAAAAAGTCGGCCAAAGGAACCGTAAGCACCATTGCCAGAGTTGTACCGATACGTGCCGTAGCCATTTCAAGTCCCATAGCCAACGCCATTTCCTTACCCTTGAACCATTTCACGATAATTTTGGAAACTGTGATACCGGCAATTTCCACACCTACACCGAAGATAGCATACCCCAATGCAGCCAGGGTTACCTGTGTTTTGAATCCGAAGAGCATGGCACCTTCCGGAAAAGTAGTAGAAATCGCATAGTATTTTAATCCACAACCAAACACCATCAATAAGCAAGCCCCCATTCCGGTGAAACGAACTCCCATCTTATCCAAAATGATACCACCGAAGATCAGCATCAACAGGAATACATTAAACCACCCGTAAGCGCTTGTGAAGAAACCATAATCCAGACTGTCCCATAGTAGTTCTTTCTCAAGCATGGGTTTTAGAGGAGACATTACGTCGGTGAGGAAATAGCCGCATAGCATAGTAAATGCGACTAATGCTAGAACACTCCATCGGAGTACGGCGGAGTCATTCAATTTCTGTTTCAAATGTTCTGTCATTGTTATATTTAAAAATAGTAGTTAATAATCTTCATACGACCAACAAAGGTAGTTAAATCTCGTTTGTTTCTATCAAAAAGAGATTGTTTTTACAAGAAAAAGTTAAGTGCGGATTACACTGACCACGCGGAAGATTGAAAATCCGTGTAATCTGCGTAATCCGCACTTAAATATCAAAGAAATGCAGCATTCGTCTGCACCTTCCCATTAATGGTTTTACCCCAAAGTCTTACCTGACGACAGAGTGAATTACTCTGCTGCAGGAGCAGGAGTTTCAGTAGCCGGAGCTTCTGTTGCAGGTGCAGACTCTGCAGGAGCAGTAGCGTCTGTATTAGGAGCAGCAGTACCGGTAGGCATGTTATACGGGTTGGTTTGTTGTTCTTTCTGTGCTTGTTCCAACAATACATCTTTAGCTGCAGAAGAAGTAGGAACAACATAAGCGGTAGCAATGCTCATTACAACCATGAAGATAGCTAAGCCCCAAGTTGCTTTTTCCAGAAAGTCTGTAGTCTTGCGCACGCCCATAATAGCGTTTGATGAAGAGAAACCGGAAGCAAGTCCGCCTCCTTTTGAGTTCTGAATCAGCACGATGAAACACATCAACAAGGCTGCAATAACCATTAAGATAACGAATAATAAGTACATTTTTAGTTATTTTGAATTAGCGTTAATAATCAATTTCTCCAAAAATCTGATTTGGTCTGCAAAGTAAGCATTTTTTTTTGGATATTTCAAGCTTAATTTTTTAATTATTTCAAGAGCTTTTGAATATCGTTGCTGTTTAACATAGATTTTTGCCAAAGTTTCCGTAAAACAGCTGTCATCTTCCTCTTCTTCCTTCATCGTTTCTTCTTCGGTAAGTTCGTCCGAAGAGGTTGGCGAAGATGGCATTTCTTCTCTTAAAGGTTTCATGCAGAGGGGAGAGTCGCTCTCGCTCTTTTCTATAAAGTCGTCAATCAGTTCGTAGCCTTTGAGTTTGGGCGTTTCTTCGGCCGGCTGTTCCGTGGCCGGAGTCTCCTCCAAAAGATAAGAGGTGTAATCCATCGAATAGTCGAAGCTGGTGCGGGCAGTCACCTCTTCGGGTACTGTGGACAAGAAAGCGTCGATCAATGCTAATGTGCGGTCTACGGACGGTTCGTCTTTCAGCACCTCCGTGAGAGGTACTCCCTTTTTTCGTGCCTGCACATCATAGCGGTCACCTTCAATCAACCGGAACAACTGCCGTCTGTCTGCAATGTAAAGAACTGCTTTCCGCAGTTCTCCACCGAAACTAATATCATGGAGAATATACAGATTCTTCAGATACAGCAGACGAAGTGACTGAAAATACGGATACCTCGCAAGAAGATTGCGCAGTTCGTACAAAGTATCCCTATTCAGCGTCTCGGGATGCTGAATCCATTGTTGAAAGTTAACAGAAGTCATTTATATTACCAGTTTGCTACAGTTGCATTAAAAATTTGGTCGGTGATCTCTTTAGACATTTCAGCAATCAATCCGTCCTGTACGGCAGTCAGCAACTGGCTAGAGTCGTAGGTACGGAACGCAGAAAACTGTTGTTCAAAGTCTTCGGCATGATTGGTGTTGTTGACAAAACGTACATTGACGGTAATAGTCAACTTCGTCTCCGAAGAGTAACCGTCGGCAGATACTGCCTGGTTGTACTGATTGTATCCTGTGATTTCTCCGTCAATCTGCAAATCCGCATTCTGGTTCGGCTTCAGCAGTTGCAGGCGGGTCTGTCTAATGAAGATATCCTTCAGGTCTTCATTAAATTTAGTAGCCAACGGAGCATACACATACTCCGACTTAATCGGAAAGTCGGCAATCGAAATGGTCTTCACCTTATCATAATTGATAGAAGAGCCATTAAACTTATAGGACACACTACAAGCAATGATGACTGCCGGCAAAACGATCAGTATCAGCGGTCGTGCTATTTTCTTAATCCAATTCATATTCTTTTATTTTTCTGTAAAGGGTACGCTCGGAGATATTCAGATCCTTCGCCGCACTTTTCCGCTTGCCATGATGCCTCTCAAGTGCTTTGCGTATCATTTCTTTTTCTACTTCATCAAGCGAAAGGGTTTCTTCCACATATTCCTCCGTATCCTGAATATCGTCATCATCTTCTTTGGGACAGACAGACGGTTGTACCGCATGGATGATAGCAGGTACGGAAGGCTGATGTGTAGTCGTCACTACCGGAGTAGCTACCACTTGCCCCATCTGTCCGACTTGTCCCGCACGTTCGGCCATCATATTGTGCACCATCTTTTTCAGTTCCGCCACTTCCTGACGCATATCGAACAGAACGGAATAAAGAATTTCCCGTTCGCTCTCAAAGCTTTTGCTCTCCCGTGTTCCCAGCAATGCCGGCAGACGTTGTACATTCTGTGCGGGAAGATAGGTTTGCAGAATAGCTGCCGTAATCTCCCTGTTCGTCTCGATAATAGATATCTGCTCGGTGATATTCTTCAACTGGCGCACGTTTCCGGGCCACGGATAAGCAAGAAGTTCTTTCTTCGCATCCTCCGTCAACTGAATGGCCGGCATCCGGTACTTTGCCGCAAAGTCCGCCGCAAATTTACGGAACAACAGAAGCACATCGTCTCCCCGCTCACGCAAAGGAGGGATCTGAATAGGCACCGTATTCAAACGATAATATAAATCTTCACGAAAACGTCCTTCCGCAATAGCTTGCGTAAGATTGACATTCGTAGCTGCAACAATACGCACATCCGTCTTTTGTACTTTCGACGAACCTACTTTGATAAACTCGCCACTCTCCAGCACACGGAGCAGACGTGCCTGTGTAGGCAACGGCAACTCCCCTACTTCATCCAGGAAAATCGTACCGCCGTCCGCTTCACCGAAATATCCTTTCCGTTCACCAATCGCACCGGTAAATGCTCCTTTCTCATGGCCGAACAATTCCGAGTCGATCGTCCCTTCGGGGATCGCTCCACAGTTGACAGCGATATACTGTCCGTGCTTCCTCCGGCTGTATTGATGAATGATTTGCGGAAAACTTTCCTTTCCAACTCCGCTTTCTCCGGTAATCAGCACAGACAAATCGGTAGGAGCTACCT
>ENA-OPSN01000679-OPSN01000679.1-human-gut-metagenome-genome-assembly--contig:-NODE-679-length-17189-cov-2.534610_pt1 | contig 17189 bp, 16 predicted proteins | sample MGYA00241808_ERZ501907 | MGnify/ENA primary metagenome ERZ501907 (study PRJEB25962, sample SAMEA2042218) | human gut metagenome | biome: human gut; feature: human-associated habitat; material: faeces...
AGTACATCTTTAGAGAAAAGGCTCAAGCTCGTCGACGACAATAAGCTCGCCGGTGCAGCATTCTGGAAGCTTGGCTTTGAGAATTCATCTGTCTGGGATACTGTTATCAAATATCTGGACTGATTGCTTAAGGCTTACTGAAAGAGGCCGTACCTTTACAGCTACAGTCTAACTCTGTACCTTTTATAGGTTATAAATGATATCAGCCAATCATATAATATACAAACACACCCGATGCCTTCTATGTGCATCGGGTTTTTTATAGGTATCTTATATGAAAAAATATATGTACATTATTAAGAAAAACAAATACTGTCTTATTTTAGCTCTCTTTATTCTGTCCTTCTACCTCGGAAGAGGTGTCTGTGCTCTTGCAAAAAATACCGGCAAAAACACTAATTCCACCGTTATTGTAATTGACCTGGGGCATGGAGGTTGTAGATAACGCAAGTGATGAAAACAACGAAAATACAAGGAGAAAGGCAACTGTTGTACCTATTAAAATAGAATATGTGTGAGAGGACAAGCCTTTCAATAATGTAGACGTTCAGAAATGAGCGTCTATTTTTTTACCCCAAAACCAAAAAGGATGTGATACTACGAAGAAATCACCACCGCCGGAGCGTTCCCCTCCGCTTCCAGACCAGAATCCGAAACCAACCATCAAACACAACATTCAGAAAGGACAGGTACATCTATATGGAATTAAAATTCGTTATTCCCAACATGGAAAAGACATTCGGCAACTTGGAGTTTGCCGGAGAAGACAAAACAGAACAGAGAAGAATCAACGGACGCATGGCGGTACTCTCTCGCAGCTTTAACCTTTATTCAGACGTACAGAGGGCGGATGATATTGTGGTTATCCTCCCTGCCGAAGCCGGAGAGAAACATTTTGACTTTGAGGAACGTGTAAAGCTCGTCAATCCCCGTATCACCGCAGAGGGCTATAAAATCGGCACAAGGGGCTTTACCAACTACATTTTGCACGCTGACGATATGGTAAAAGCGTAAGGAAAAGGAGGACATCAGACTATGAGATTAGCAAACGGAATCGTGATTGACAAGGAAGCAACATTCGGGGCATTGAAATTTTCTGCCCTCCGCCGTGAGGTTCACCTCCAGAATGAAGACGGCTCGGTATCAGAAGAAATCAAGGAGCGTACCTATGACTTAAAATCCAGAGGACAGGGGCGTATGATTCAGGTTTCCATCCCTGCCAGCGTGCCGTTAAAGGAGCTCGATTACAACGCAGAGGTGGAACTTATCAATCCAGTGGCAGATACCGTGGCAACGGCTACCTTTCAGGGAGCAGAGGTGGACTGGTACATCAAGGCAGAGGATATTGTCCTGAAAAAAGGGGCTGCCATGAATCCCCAGACACCGAAGAAAGACGCTCCCCCTGCAAAATAACAGCTAAATAAGAGAAAAGCGAAAGGAGGATTGTTCCCATGAAGCAGCTTTTTCCCCGTGGAAAACGTATCCGCCCCACGGATAAAGACCTTGTGTCCCATACTGCCCTTGCCGCCCTGTTCCCTGTCTTCCTGCTGGTTGTCCTGCTGTTTCATACAGGGCAGATTGCCGGAGCCAACTGGCAGGAAGTGTCCCTCTCCCAGATAATACAGGATGTAAACATCCCTTACCTGTTATTCAGTATGGGCGTGGCAGGAATGGTGTGCCTTACAGCAGTTCTTCTGTTCTGGCGATACCGCAGGGATGAAGTAAAGCAGCTCATCCACCGCCAAAAACTGGCAAGGATGGTGTTGGAAAACAAGTGGTATGAATCAGAGCAGAGAAAAGAAGACGCTTTTTTCAAGGACTTGTCTTCCAGCCGTTCCAAAGAAACCATCACTTACTTTCCCAAAATCTACTACCGTATGAAACAGGGCTTGCTCCATATCCGTGTGGAAATCACTTTGGGGAAATATCAGGAACAGCTCTTAAACTTGGAGAGAAAGCTGGAAAGCGGCTTGTACTGTGAGCTGACGGATAAGGAATTAAAGGATTCCTATGTGGAGTACACCCTACTCTATGATACCATTGCCAACCGTATCTCCATTGAAGACGTACAGGCAAAGGACGGCAGGCTCCGGCTCATGGAAAATGTCTGGTGGGAGTATGATAAGCTCCCCCATATGCTCATTGCCGGAGGAACCGGCGGCGGAAAGACCTACTTCATCCTGACCCTCATTGAAGCCCTGCTCCGCACTAACGCCGTCCTGTTCGTGTTAGACCCAAAGAACGCTGACCTTGCGGATTTACAGGCGGTTATGCCGGATGTGTACTACAAAAAGGAAGATATGCTCGCCTGCATTGACCGTTTCTATGAAGAAATGATGAAACGCAGCGAAGACATGAAGCTCATGGAGAATTACCGGACAGGGGAAAATTACGCTTACTTGGGACTTCCGGCACATTTCCTTATCTTTGATGAATATGTGGCATTTATGGAAATGCTCGGCACAAAGGAAAACGCCGCCGTCCTCAACAAGTTAAAACAAATCGTTATGCTTGGGCGGCAGGCTGGTTTCTTCCTGATTCTCGCCTGCCAGCGTCCGGACGCAAAGTATCTGGGGGACGGAATCCGTGACCAGTTCAATTTCCGTGTAGCTCTGGGGCGGATGTCGGAAATGGGCTATGGGATGATGTTCGGGGAAACCACAAAGGACTTCTTCCTCAAGCAGATAAAAGGGCGTGGCTATGTGGATGTGGGAACCAGCGTTATCTCGGAATTTTACACGCCCCTTGTGCCAAAAGGACACGATTTCCTCAAGGAAATAAAAAATCTCATAGACAGCAGGCAGGGAGTGCAGGCGGCGTGCGAAGCGAAAGCCGCAGAAACGGACTGACCTGCTGTTGCTGGTGTGCCGCAAGGCACGCCAGCATGAACCCCTCGTATCTAACAGAGGGGTACAAATCGACAGGCAACAACCAAACAACAGGGCAGAATCCCACGATACACAAGGGATTCTTCCATATCCGGCGTATGTCAACAAGGCTCTGAAAGTTGACATACGCTTTTTTAGACAGGAGGGATTTTCACTGAATGAAGAAACATGGGTACGGGACATCAAAGAGAAACGGGAAGTTTACGGTATCTCACAAAAGAAACTTGCCTTAGCTGCCGGAATCACCCGTCCGTACCTGAGCGATATTGAAACGGGCAAGGCTCACCCATCCGAAGCATTACAGGAAGCCATCACGGAAGCTCTGGAACGCTTCAATCCAGACAATCCCCTTGAAATGCTCTTTGATTATGTTCGGATTCGCTTCCCTACTACGGATGTGAAGTATATCGTGGAAGACGTGCTGCGGCTAAAGCTATCTTACTTTATCCATGAAGACTATGGATTTTACTCTTACACGGAGCATTACTATCTGGGGGATATTTTCGTTCTGGTATCGTCGGAACTGGAAAAAGGGGTGCTGCTGGAACTGAAAGGGCGTGGCTGCCGCCAGTTTGAAAGCTATCTGCTGGCACAGGAACGGAGCTGGTATGAGTTTTTCATGGATGTTCTCATGGAGGACGGCGTGATGAAGCGGCTTGACCTTGCCATCAATGACAAAACGGGAATCCTGAACATTCCCCATCTGACAGAGAAGTGCCGGAATGAGGAATGTATCTCGGTCTTCCGCAGCTTCAAAAGCTACCGCAGCGGCGAACTGGTACGGCGTGAGGAAAAAGAATGTATGGGGAACACCCTGTATATCGGCTCCCTCCAAAGTGAAGTGTACTTCTGCATTTACGAAAAGGACTATGAGCAGTACAAAAAGCATGATATTCCCATTGCGGACGCAGAGGTAAAGAACCGCTTTGAAATCCGGCTGAAAAATGAGCGTGCCTTTTACGCCATCCGTGACCTGTTAGAACATGACAATCCAGAACGGACAGCCTTTCAAATCATCAACCGCTATGTCCGGTTCGTGGACAGGGACGATACAAAGCCCCGTTCAGACTGGCGTATCAGTGAGGAATGGGCGTGGTTTATCGGGGAACACAGGGGCAGCCTGAAACTGACAACCAAACCGGAACCCTATTCCTTTGAACGCACCCTGCACTGGCTCTCCCATCAGGTAGCCCCCACGTTAAAGCTGGCTCTCCGTCTGGATAAGATGAACCACACCCAGATTGTCCATGACATCATCACCCATGCAAGGCTGACGGAGAAGCATGAAAAAATCCTGAAGCAGCAAGCCGCCGCTGCAAAGGAGGTGGTGCTTTAACGGCGGCAATTTTAGAACCTAAGAAATCTTACAGCAAAGAAAGGAGCTTTTATGAATTTCGGACAGAATCTTTACAACTGGTTTTTATCCAACGCCCAGTCCCTTGTGCTGCTGGCAATCGTGGTGATTGGACTGTATCTCGGATTTAAGAGGGAATTTTCCAAACTTATCGGTTTTTTAGTAGTTTCCCTTGTAGCGGTCGGTCTGGTCTTCAATGCGGACGGTGTAAAGGACATCTTACTGGAACTGTTCAATAAGATTATCGGTGCATAGGAAACCCTTGTTACACTTCCGTTATGGAGCAAGCTCTGATTGCTTCATGGCGGAAGTCCACTAGGGGCTTGGGGAGCGTAACTCCCCAAAAGGAGCATGACAGAGAATGGAGGTGACACTGTGGAAGAAATGCGGATTTACATTGCCAACTTAGGCAAATACAATGAGGGCGAACTGGTCGGGGCATGGTTCACGCCGCCTGTAGACTTTGAGGAAGTCAAAGAACGTATCGGTTTGAATGATGAATATAAGGAATACGCCATCCATGACTATGAGCTGCCCTTTGAGATTGACGAATATACCCCCATTGAGGAAATCAACCGCCTGTGTGAAATGGTGGAGGACTTACCGGAATACATTCAGGAGGAACTATCAGAGCTGCAATCCTACTTTGGCAGTATTGAAGAACTCTGTGAGCATGAAGATGATATTATCTGCCATTCCGGCTGTGATGATATGGCGGATGTGGCTCGCTACTATCTGGAAGAAAGCGGACAGCTTGGCGAACTTCCGGCACACTTACAAAACTATATCGACTATGCAGCCTATGGGCGTGACATGGAATTGGAGGGAACCTTTGTTGTCACGAACCACGGCGTATATGAAATCTTACGGTAGACCCGTCTGTATCTCTTTCAGGAAATACAGGCGGATTTTTTTATTCAGGGGCGGCTCTTTTGCTGCCCCCATCTTTTAGAAAGGACGGACAATATGAAGAAAATACGAAGCTATACCAGTATCTGGTCGGTGGAAAAGGTACTCTATTCCATCAATGATTTTAAGCTGCCATTCCCCATCACGTTCACACAGATGACGTGGTTCGTGGTATCGGTGTTTGCAGTGATGCTCTTAGGGAACCTCCCTCCCCTTTCATTCATTGACGGGGCATTTTTGAAATACTTCGGCGTACCCTTTGCCCTCACTTGGTTCATGTGCCAGAAGACCTTTGACGGGAAGAAGCCTTACGGCTTCCTGAAATCCGTACTGGCATATCTGGTACGCCCGAAACTGACGTATGCAGGAAAGCCCGTGAAGCTGGAAAAGGAATATCCGGCACAGCCCATCACGGCAGTAAGGAGTGATATTTATGGCATATCCGATTAAGTATATCGAAAATAACCTTGTGTTCAACCATGACGGGGAGTGCTTCGCTTACTATGAGCTGCTTCCCTACAACTATTCCTTTTTAAGCCCCGAACAGAAATATCAGGTACACGATTCCTTCCGGCAGCTTATCGCCCAGAACAGGGACGGAAAGATTCACGCCCTGCAAATCAGCACAGAATCCAGCATACGGGCGGCACAGGAACGCTCCAAACAGGAAGTGACAGGCAAGTTAAAGGACGTTGCCTGTGCAAAGATTGACGCACAGACCGAAGCCCTGATTTCCATGATAGGGGAAAATCAGGTGGACTACCGCTTTTTTATCGGCTTCAAGCTGCTTGTCAATGAGCAGGAAGTCACCATGAAGCAGTTTCGCAGGGAAGCAAAGACCGCTGTTTCGGATTTCCTCCATGAAGTCAACCACAAGCTCATGGGGGACTTTGTTTCCATGAGCAATGAGGAAATCTGGCGGTTTCAGAAGATGGAAAAACTGCTGGAAAATAAAATCTCACGCCGCTTCAAAGTCCGGCGGCTTGATAAAGACGATTTTGGCTACCTGATTGAGCATTTATACGGGCAGACCGGAACCGCCTACGAAGATTATGAGTATTACCTGCCAAAGAAGCGGTTTCAGGAGGAAACATTGGTAAAATACTATGACCTTATCAAACCCACCCGTTGTCTGATAGAGGAAAACCAGCGGTATCTGAAAATCGAACAGGAAGACGGGACAGTATATGCCGCCTACTTTACCATCAACAGCATTGTAGGGGAACTGGACTTCCCATCCTCGGAAATCTTTTACTATCAACAGCAGCAATTCACCTTTCCCATTGATACCTCTATGAATGTGGAGATTGTGACAAACCGGAAAGCCCTCTCCACGGTACGGAACAAGAAAAAAGAGCTGAAAGATTTGGACAACCACGCATGGCAGAATGACAGCGAAACCAGTACAAACGTGGTGGACGCTTTAGACAGCGTGAATGAGCTGGAATCCACCTTAGACCAGAGCAAGGAATCCATGTATAAGCTGTCCTATGTGGTGCGTGTGACGGCTCCCGACTTGGAAGAACTGAAACGCCGCTGCAATGAGGTGAAAGATTTTTATGACGATTTGAACGTGAAGCTGGTTCGCCCCTTTGGGGATATGCTGGGGCTGCATGGGGAATTTCTCCCTGCCAGTAAACGGTATCTGAACGATTACATCCAGTATGTCACCAGCGACTTCCTCGCTGGTCTTGGCTTCGGGGCAACCCAGATGTTGGGGGAACCGGAGGGCATTTATATCGGGTACAGCCTTGATACAGGAAGAAACGTGTACTTAAAGCCTGCCCTTGCCAGTCAAGGGGTAAAAGGCTCCGTCACCAACGCCCTTGCTGCCGCTTTTGTCGGCTCCCTCGGCGGTGGAAAATCATTCAGCAACAACATGATTGTCTATTATTCCGTATTGTTTGGGGCACAGGCTCTCATTGTTGACCCGAAAGCAGAACGGGGACGCTGGAAAGAAACCCTGCCGGAAATCGCCCATGAAATCAATATCGTAAACCTGACCTCGGAGGAACAGAACAGGGGCCTGCTTGACCCTTATGTGATTATGGAGAACCCAAAGGATTCCGAATCACTGGCAATCGACATCCTGACTTTTTTAACGGGCATTTCCAGCCGTGACGGGGAAAAGTTCCCTGTTCTTCGGAAAGCTATTCGTGCAGTGACAAACAGTGAGGAACGGGGGCTTTTCAAAGTGATTGAGGAACTTCGGGCGGAGGGAACCACCATCAGCACCAGCATAGCCGACCATATCGAATCCTTTACGGACTATGACTTTGCACACCTGCTCTTTTCGGATGGGGATGTCACACAGTCCATCAGCCTTGAAAAGCAGCTCAACATCATTCAAGTGGCGGATTTGGTGCTGCCGGATAAGGAAACCTCGTTTGAAGAATACACCACAATGGAGCTGCTTTCCGTGGCAATGCTCATTGTAATCAGCACCTTTGCCCTCGACTTCATCCATACAGACCGCAGCGTGTTTAAGATTGTGGATTTGGATGAAGCATGGAGCTTCTTACAGGTGGCACAGGGCAAGACCCTTTCCATGAAGCTGGTTCGTGCCGGACGTGCCATGAACGCAGGCGTTTACTTTGTGACCCAGAACACGGACGATTTGCTGGATGAAAAACTGAAAAACAATCTGGGCTTGAAGTTTGCGTTCCGCTCCACGGACATCAACGAAATCAAGAAGACCCTCGCCTTTTTCGGGGTGGATTCCGAAGACGAAAACAACCAGAAGCGGCTCCGTGACTTGGAAAACGGACAGTGCCTTATCAGTGATTTGTACGGGCGTGTGGGGGTAATACAGTTCCATCCTATCTTTGAAGACCTGTTCCATGCCTTTGACACCAGACCGCCTGTTAGAAAAGAGGTGGAATGATGGTGATACATAGAACTTCCAACCGACAGCAATTCACAGTTCCTTATCACACAAAAAAGGGCTTGTCTTGGAAAATGGCAGGAAAAGTGATTGGCAGGGTGCTTCTGGCACTCCTGCTCATCCTCCTGCTGCTTGCAGTCTTCGGCACAGCCGCCCACGCTGCCGGACTGGTGGATGATACGGTGGACGCTGCCAACGAATACAGCAAATATCCTCTGGACAACTACCAGCTTGATTTTTATGTGGACAGCGGATGGGACTGGCTCCCGTGGAACTGGCTGGACGGTATCGGAAAACAGGTGATGTACGGGCTGTATGCCATTACAAATTTTATCTGGACAATCAGCCTGTACCTTTCCAACGCCACGGGGTATCTGATTCAGGAAGCCTACTCGCTGGACTTCATTTCCTCTACGGCGGATTCTATCGGAAAAAATATGCAGACCCTTGCAGGCGTTACCACAGGCGGCTTGTCCTCGGAGGGATTTTATATCGGGTTCCTGCTGATTCTCATTCTGGTGGTGGGGATTTACGTTGCCTACACAGGGCTTATCAAACGGGAAACCACAAAAGCCATCCATGCTGTTGTCAATTTCGTGGTGGTGTTCGTGCTGTCCGCTGCCTTTATCGCCTATGCCCCTGATTATATCGGGAAAATCAATGAATTTTCCGCAGACATCAGCAATGCCAGCCTGACCCTTGGTACAAAGATTGTGCTGCCGAACTCGGAAAGTCAAGGAAAAGACAGCGTGGATTTGATACGGGACAGCCTGTTTTCCATTCAGGTCAAGCAGCCGTGGCTCCTGCTGCAATACGGCAACTCGGATGTGGAAAGCATTGGGTCTGACCGTGTGGAAAGCCTGCTATCAACCAGCCCAGACGAAAACAACGGGCAGGACAGGGAAGAAATCGTGGTGGAGGAAATCGAAGACAGGGAAAACACCAACCTTACCATCACAAAGACCATCAACCGCTTGGGAACCGTCTTCTTCCTATTTATCTTTAATATCGGTATCTCCATTTTTGTATTCCTGCTCACAGGGATAATGATTTTCTCACAGGTGCTTTTTATCATCTACGCCATGTTCCTGCCTGTGAGCTTCCTCCTTAGCATGGTTCCCTCTTTTGAGGGGATGTCAAAGCGTGCCATTACGAAACTGTTCAACACCATCCTTACCAGAGCCGGAATCACCCTGATTATCACGGTAGCGTTCAGTATTTCCACCATGCTCTACAACCTGTCTGGGGAATATCCGTTCTTCCTGACGGCGTTTTTGCAGATAGTGACCTTTGCCGGAATTTATTTCAAGCTGGGGGATTTGATGGGGATGTTCTCCTTACAGAGCGGCGATTCCCAAAGCATGGGGAGCCGTATCATGCGAAGACCCCGTATGCTCATGCACGCCCATATGCACCGTTTACAGCATAAGTTAGGACGTTCTGTGGCGGCTCTTGGGGCTGGAACGGCTGCATACCACGCAGGGAAACAGGCTGGCTCAGACCAGAGAAATGCTTCCAACTCCGGTTCCTCCAAACGGACACAGGCAGACCACAGCAGACCAGACGGGCAGGCAGCACCGGAAAAGGAATCCGCATGGAAACGGGCTGGCTCTGCGGTAGGTGCGGTGGCAGATACCAAAGATAAGATAGCCGATACTACCGGACAGCTTCGGGAGCAGGCAAAGGATTTGCCTGTCAATGCAAAGTACGCCCTTTACCACGGGAAAACACAGGTATCAGAGGGAGTACGGGATTTTACTTCCAGCGTGACCCAGACCCGAACTGCCAGAACCGAACAGCGGAACGCACAGGCAGAAAGCCGCAGACAGACCATTGCAGAACGCAGGGCGGAACTGGAACAGGCAAAACAACCGCAAAAGACAGCTTCCGAAGCACCCAAAGGGGCGGCTCCTGTCCATGAACGCCCTGTTACTGCAAAGCAGACAGAAGATTTCCGAAATCGTGCAGATACCGCTCATACAGAAAAACCAGCCATGCAGCCAGCTTCCCCATCCATCAGGGAACGGGGACAGGTTCCTTATGGGGGAACTGTGGCAGAACGGTCTTCGGTTCCGGTGGTAAAGGCTGCTTCCATCCACCATGAACAGACACCGCCTGTAAGGGCAGAACGCCAGATAGTCCCTCCGGCTTCCCCAGACAAACCAGATGAAAGACAAAAGGTGGCTCCCACTGTTACACCGACTGCTCCCCGTCCGGCAAGACCTGTCCAAAATGATACGGCTCCTGTGATACCGGAAAGAAAACGGATTACCCCTGCGGTAAAAGAATCTAACTTTACCATCCGGCGTACCACCGCCAGAAAGGAGTGGACAAAAACGGTAACAGCGGCTTCCAAACAGAAGAAAGGGGAGAAACCATGAAGTTAAGACACCTTTTCTTCGCCTGTTCCGGCGTGTTTGTGATGATGTTCTCCCTGCTCCTTTTGGTGGTGATTGTCTTCTCGGATGAGGAAGACGGAGGAAGCGGCGGAAACCTTATCTATGGGGGCGTGAGCGTATCACAGGAAGTCCTCGCCCATAAGCCTATGCTGGAAAAGTATGCAAGGGAATATGGCATAGAGGAATACTTAAATGTGCTGCTCGCCATCATTCAGGTGGAATCCGGCGGCACACTGGAAGACGTTATGCAGTCCTCGGAATCTCTGGGGCTTCCCCCAAACTCCCTTAGTACAGAGGAATCCATCAAGCAGGGCTGCAAATATTTTTCGGAATTGCTCGCAGCGGCAGAAACAAAGGGCTGTGACTTAAACAGTGTGATTCAGTCCTACAATTACGGTGGCGGCTTCCTAGACTATGTGGCAGGGCGTGGGAAAAAATACACTTTTGAACTGGCAGAGAGCTTCGCAAGGGACAAATCCGGCGGAAAGAAAGTCACCTACACCAACCCTGTTGCGGTAGAGAAAAACGGGGGCTGGCGGTATTCCTACGGAAATATGTTCTATGTCCTCTTGGTATCGCAATACCTGACCGTGGCACAGTTTGATGATGAAACGGTGCAGGCTATCATGGAGGAAGCCTTAAAGTATGAGGGCTGGACGTATGTGTACGGGGGTGATTCCCCCTCCACTTCCTTTGACTGTTCGGGACTGGTGCAGTGGTGCTATGGCAAGGCAGGAATCGCCCTGCCACGGACAGCACAGGAACAGTACAATGTGACGCAGCATATCCCCCTGTCCGAAGCAAAAGCAGGGGATTTGGTCTTTTTCCACTCCACCTACAACGCCGGAACCTACATCACCCATGTGGGGCTGTATGTGGGAAATAACCGGATGTACCATGCCGGAAATCCCATTGGTTACGCAGACCTGACAGGCTCCTACTGGCAACAGCACCTTGCCGGAGCCGGACGAATCAAACAATAAGAAAGGATGAACCGATATGATTCAGATTAGAAAAGAGGAACACCAGAAAAAGCAGAAAGAAAAGAAACTGAAAGTTTACAAAGTCAATACCCACAAAAAAACTGTGATTGCCCTGTGGGTGCTGCTGGCGGTGAGCTTCCTGTTTGCCGTCTATAAGAATTTCACGGCGATAGACATTCATACTGTCCATGAAACCAAAGTAATTGAGGAACAAATCCTCGACACTCACAAGATAGAGAATTTTGTGAAGAATTTCGCAGAAGTCTACTATTCATGGGAACAGTCCGCCGCTTCCATTGATAACCGGACAAATGCTTTAAAAGGGTATCTCACCGGAGAACTGCAAGCCCTGAATGTAGATACTGTCCGAAAGGACATCCCCGTATCGTCTGCCCTGACTGACTTCCAGATATGGGAAATCACAGAAGAAAAGGAGCAGCATTATCAAGTGACCTATACAGTGGAACAGCGTATCACAGAGGGAGAATCCGGTAAAACTGTCCGTTCCGCCTATCAGGTGACAGTCTATGTGGACGGCTCTGGAAACCTGACGATTATCCAGAACCCAACCATTACCAGCGTTCCCGTAAAATCCGGCTACACTCCAAAAGCAGTACAAAGTGACGGTACGGTGGATTCCATCACCACAGAGGAAATCAACGAATTTCTCACTACCTTTTTCAAGCTGTACCCTACGGCAACCGCAAAGGAGCTGACCTATTATGTGAATGAGGGCGTGCTGAAACCTGTGGGAAAAGAGTATATTTTCTCAGAACTGGTGAATCCAGTCTACAATCGAAGCGGAAATCAGGTGACAGCTTCCCTTGCAGTGAAATATCTGGATAACCAGACCATGACAACTCAGGTATCACAGTTTGACCTTGTGCTGGAAAAGAACGGGGAAAACTGGAAGATTGTGAAATGATTATATATTCCAATAGTAAACAGATGACTTTTTATCATCTGTTTACTATTGGATGTGAGATAAATTCTTGTTTTAATTCCTAAATCTTTCTATAATAAAATTAAATTATCAATCTAATTTCATATTCTTTTCATATAAATGCTGTACAGTAAAAATGGAGGTGAATATATGGCTAAAATATTGATTGTCGAAGATGATAAAAGAACAAATATGGCTATTTGTGAATATTTAAAACCAACCGGACATAACATTGTTTCTGCTTATGATGGTGAGGAAGCATTGCAATTATTTCATAGTACAACAATAGATTTAATTGTTTTAGATATTATGCTTCCACGATTAACCGGAATTGCTGTTTTACATGAAATAAGAAAAAGCAGTCTTATACCTGTACTTATGCTCACAGCGATTGAGGATGAATATACGCAATCACAAAGTTTTGATGAATTAGCAGATGATTATGTAACAAAACCTTTTTCTATGGTATTGCTTGGAAAAAGAATCACCGCTCTTTTACGCCGCTGTGGACAAATGCAGTCTATAGACACTATTACTTTCGGGGATGTTACTGTCAATTTTTCTGGATATACAGCCCATGATAAAAATGGAAGAATTGACATTACTCCAAAAGAAATAGAATTATTAAAACTTCTTATAGAACACAAAGGACTGGTTTTGACCCGTTCACAAATTCTTGACGAACTATGGGGATATGATTACCCTATTATCGACCGGACAATAGACACTTATATTAAAAATTTGAGAAAAAAATTACGTCTTAATTGTATTGTAACAGTAAAAGGAATCGGCTATAAGTATGAGGTGGTGGAATGAAACGATTAAAAATATTGCCTAAAATTTTTTTATATACATTCAGCATTATGGTATTTATTATAATTGCAGCTCATCTGATTTTATATTTACTTGCCCCACGAATTGCTATAGATTACACTCCATCAGTAATATCAAATCAAAGTGAATATGTATTAGATGGCAGTATCGACCCTTTGCAGTTTGTATCACAGGCAATTTGGCAGGCGTTACCATTTTCTGTTTTTTGTTGTATTATTCTTTGTGCAATATGTTCCTATTTTTTTTCAAAAAGTATTACAACACCAATTCGGAAAATTTCAAGTGTGACAAAACAAATGTCTAAAATGGATAAATCTGCTGTTTGTATAGTATCTTCTCAAGATGAAGTGAGAGAATTGGCTGATAATATCAATCAATTATATTATCGTCTATTTACAACTATTAAAAATCTTGAAGCAGAAAAGGAAAAGGTTAAAGAAAGTGAACAGGCAAAAATTGATTTTTTAAGAGCAGCGTCACATGAATTAAAAACCCCAGTAACCGCTTTAAATGCAACCTTGGAAAACATGATTTTAGGAGTGGGAAGTTATTGTGATTATTCCACATATCTTCCTGAATGTAAGGATATAGTAGAACAGCTTGCAACCATGATTCATGAAATTTTAGAAACTTCCAAAATAAATATGGAAACTACTCAGGAAGATTCTACGAAATGTAATTTATCAGACTTAATTTTGAATGTATGTGAACCATATAAACTGATTGCTGCGACTCATGGTATCAATTTAAAGTTAGATATTCCTCAAGAATACAGGATAATGATTCCACAAAAGCAATTTAGTCGGGCATTTTCTAATATTATTGCAAATGCTGTCACCTATACTCCAAATGAGGGGAGTGTTTTTGTCTGTTTAAAAGAACATACTTTAACGGTAGAAAATGAATGTATTCCGATTGATAAACAACAATTAGCACATATATTTGAACCATTTTATCGTCCTGATTTTTCTCGCAATAGTGATAGCGGTGGAAATGGATTAGGACTTTACATTGTCTCAACTATTTTTTCATCACTTCATATTTCATATGAATTTTTACCAACAGAATCACAAAAAGGGATGTGTTTCTCTATCCTCCTGCCAAAAGCTCTCTAATTTCAGAGGGCTTTTTTTCGCCCTAAATTCTATATTCATTTCATATGCATTCCATATTGAACATTTATGATATTCCTGTATTCAAAATAAAAAATCAGGAGGTATAAAAAATCATGAACTTTATGAAGAGAGCATTTCTATATGTTTCACGCAAAAGAGGAAAGAGTATTTTGCTTTTTTTCATCCTTTTAATTCTGTCAACTTTTGTTCTAACGGGACTAAGTATTGGAAGTGCGTCAAAACAAGCTCAAAAAAATTTAAGACAAAATATCGGCGGTTCTTTCAATATTGATGTCAATTATTCAGATTCAAATCCATATTATCACGAAGAAGAAAGTGAGAATGAAGATGGGTCTTCCGACCTTTTAATGTACTCGACTGAACAGGTGACATCAAAAATGGTAGAAAACATTCGGAATATTTCCGGTGTTAAATTCTGTGATGCAACAACGGAAAGTCTGATAAATTTTGATAAACTTTTACCATTTGCCGGAACTGTTCCATTAGATGAAAGTCTTTCTCATTGTGTAAAAAGCATTGGTGTATGGCGTTCAGAAGAACAAAATTTCTTTACTTCTGGAAAAATCCAACTAATAGAAGGCAGGCATATTTTAGACAATGACATACACAAAGTTATTGTATGTAAAGACTTAGCAGAAAAAAACAACTTAAATTTAGGTGATTCCTTAATTGTAACAAATGAGAACGGAAAGCAGCTATCTTTTGAAATTATTGGATTGTTTCATGCACAAAAACTTGAAAAAGTTGGAGAATCAATCCCAACATATGATAAGATACAAAACTTAATTTTTACAGATATAGAATCTATTGTCGAACTTGAAAATAGTGTTGCAGTGCAAGGGTTTGATACAGTAAAAGTTACCGTAAATGACCCTAAAGATATTGAAAAAATTATAGAGCAAGTAAAACATTTCCCTGATTATGAAGAAAATGTTTATAACATTTATGCTAATGATGAGGTTTACAAAAACACAGCAATTTCTTTAGAGAATTTAGATAAGTTAGTTATCGGCTTATTACTTGTAATCATTATCGCAAGCGTTATTGTTCTTTCACTTATTCTCACACTTTGGGGAAAAGAGAGAATACATGAAACAGGCGTTTTGCTCTCCATTGGAATAAAAAAATCCAGCATATTAGGACAATACCTTATTGAAGTTTTAATGATAGCAATTTTAGCTTTTACCTTATCTTTTGTTACAAGCAATATGATTTCTGGAAATATCGCAAATACCCTTTTGCAACAAAATACAAAAAATGAAAAACAGCAGCTTTCAACACAAGAAGACCATACAGAAATGAAAAGTCTGGATTTTAGCGTTTCAGAAGATTCAGAATCCGCTACTCCTGATATTAAGGTAGAAATTACTTTGCCCGATATATTGCAATTATACACAATCGGTTTTTCTATCATTTTTATTTCAGTAACTATATCTTCGATTAGTGTTATGCGTTTAAAACCACGGGAAATTTTAGCCCGTATGAGTTAAGGAGGAACAAATGTCAATTTTTAAGTGTAATCATGTATCATACTCTTATGATAAAAATACAAACGTGCTGAAAGATATTACCTTTTCATTTGAACTAGGAAAAGTATATGCGATTTTAGGTTCATCTGGTTCCGGAAAAACAACATTACTTTCACTACTAGGGGGACTTGATATACCAACTACCGGAACTATTTTATACGAAAATGAAGATATTAAAAAAATAGGATTGGAATCTCATAGACAAAATCATGTTTCTCTTATATTTCAAAATTATAATTTGATTGATTATATGACGCCGATTGAAAATGCAACTTTGGCAACAAAGAAAGATGTTGATGTGGTTCCTCTTTTAAAACGTCTGGGACTTTCTGATAAAGAACTAAAACGAACAATTTTAAAATTGTCTGGTGGGCAACAACAACGTGTAGCAATCGCACGTTCCTTAGCTACTGATGTCCCTATTATACTGGCAGATGAGCCTACAGGAAATCTTGATGAAATAACTGCCGCTGAAATCACACAAATATTACAGGAAACTGCCCACAAATTGAATAAATGTGTCATTATTGTTACTCATTCTAAAGATGTTGCTCAAAAAGCTGATGCTGTGTTAGAACTCAAACAAGGAATATTAAGGCAGGTGAAAAAATGAAAAAATTGATTATACTAATAATTTGTTTATTACTTTCTACTTTTGTGTTTAGTGGATGTGTAAACAGAACAGAAGAAAGTGAATCTGAAAAAGTTTCTTACGATTACGAAATTTCGGGGCAGGAGGATATGTCAAATATAGAAATTGTGCCAGAAAATGAAAAGTAAGCCAACGGAAGAATTATTCTTCCATTCGCTTATATTTCATAATACCATCCGCAACGCTTTCCATGATAACAAGGTCTGCGTCTGTAAAATTGTCAATTTTGCTTTCAAGCTGTCTTCGTCTGCTGCTTTTTACCAGACTATCAGAGGATAAAAAGAACTCATCCACTGATACATTCAGCAGAGATACAAGGTCGTAAAGCACCTGTAAACTTGGGTGCTGCCCTTTATTCTCAATATTGGTTAAATAGCGTGGGTCAATTTCAATCATTGCTCCCACCTGTTCACGGGTCAATCCCTGTTTTTTACGGGCTTCTTTTATGGCAAGCCCAAACGCCCTGAAATCATATTTATCTTCTTTTTTACGCATAATACACCACCTCTATACATTTTACTGTTCCTGTTATAATAGTGACAGGTATAGAAAAACGTATTATACAGTTGTACAGTTCCTATTATGCGTACCAAAGATAAAACTATGCTGCTGAAACGGAAAAAAAAAACCGTTATTTGGCAGCATACTTTCCCTGCGTCAAAAATTACATCATCATTT
>ENA-OPSN01000681-OPSN01000681.1-human-gut-metagenome-genome-assembly--contig:-NODE-681-length-17163-cov-2.809972_pt1 | contig 17163 bp, 10 predicted proteins | sample MGYA00241808_ERZ501907 | MGnify/ENA primary metagenome ERZ501907 (study PRJEB25962, sample SAMEA2042218) | human gut metagenome | biome: human gut; feature: human-associated habitat; material: faeces...
CTGGTAGATGAAGGCATCGTATCGGAGGATGATCTGGCGAAGGCACTGAGCCGCCAGCTGGATCTGGATATGATCGATCTCCAGAGCGTCAATGTGGACAAGGAAGTACTGAATCTGGTACCGGTCAACGTCCTGAAGAAGAACAAGATATTCCCCTTCGCCTACAAAGAAAATAACTTCAACGTTCTCATGGTCGCCATGGCGGATCCCCTGGATTACAACGCCATCGATGACATCAACATCATCACCAACTTTCAGGTAGAGCCCGTAGTAGCCACCACCCGCAGCATCATGCTGGCCATCGATAAATACTTCGGTCAGGAGGAAGTAACCGAGGCACTGGCAGCCTACGCCAAAGAGAAAAAGCTGGATGTGGTGGAAGATATCGCCACGGAGGAGAACATCAACAGCTCCCCCATCGTAATGCTGGTCAAGGACATGATCGAAAAAGCCGTCCGCCAGCGTGCATCCGATATCCATATCGAACCCATGGAAAATATCATCCGTGTCCGTTACCGTATCGACGGTGCCCTCTATGAGAGAGCGAGATATGGTGTCAACGTACTGTCTGCCATCATCGCTCGCATCAAGATCATCGGCGGCATGGATATCTCCGAGAAGAGAAAACCTCAGGACGGACGTATCACCCAGATCGTAGACCGTGTGGAATACGATATCCGTGTGTCCGTCCTGCCTACTGTATATGGGGAAAAAGTCGTAATGCGTCTTGCTGCGAAGAGCGCACTGAACCGTGACAAGAGCCAGTTAGGCTTCAAACCCTACGAATTAAAACAGTTTGACTATATCCTGAAAAATCCTCACGGTATCATCCTGGTAACCGGACCTACCGGAAGTGGTAAGTCCACCACCCTGTATACCGCACTGAGCGAACTGAATAAAGAAGACGTGAACATCATCACCGTCGAGGATCCTGTCGAGGCCAATATTGACGGTATCAACCAGGTACAGGTCAACACCAAGGCAGACCTGACTTTCGCATCGGCACTGCGTTCCATCCTGCGACAGGACCCGGATATCATCATGATCGGTGAGATCCGAGACCAGGAGACCGCCAGCATTGCCGTACAGGCATCCATCACCGGACACCTGGTGGTAAGTACCCTGCATACCAATTCCTCCGCCAGCACCATCACCCGTCTGGAGGATATGGGCATCGAATCCTACCTGATCGCAGATTCCGTCATCGGTGTGATCGCCCAGCGACTGGTACGCAGACTCTGTCCTTTCTGTAAAAAGCCGAAGCAGGCCACCAAGGATGAAAAAGAGTTCATGGGCATGAGGGAAGAGGAAGATGTAACCATCTACGAGCCCTGTGGATGCAGCAAATGCGACAATACCGGCTTCAAGGGCCGTATCGGTGTCTACGAGATCATGCAGATCACGCCGAAGCTGAAAACCATTATCAGCAAGCGGGAGGGTGCCGATATCTTAAAAGAAGAAGCATTAAAAGAAGGAATGCATACCCTGCGTATGAGTGCCACGGACTATGTACTGGATGGCACCACCTCCTTCTCCGAGATGGTAAAGGTATCATTTGACGTATAATTCTATAAAAACCGCAATATTTTATAGAAATTTATCAAAATTTATAAAAATTTTTCAAAAACCTGGACCTTTTCAGGACCGGGGCTCGTCTTACATAGTTGGGGAGAAAGTTAAAGATAGAGACGTATTGGAGGAAAGGCACATGGCGACCTATGGCTACAGAGCCATCACAAAGGCTGGAAAAGAAGTAAAGGGAAGTTTGGAAGCGGATAACAAGGATCTGGCAATGGCAGAACTGAGAAGGCAGGAGCTGACCGTTATCGATCTGGGAGAACAGAGCTTCCTGACGAAAGACATCGATATCCAGATCGGCGGATGGCCCAAGGCCAGGGATCTAAGCGTCATGTGCCGCCAGTTCGTCAGCATGACCAAAGCGGGCGTCAGCATCCTCGAATCCCTGAAAATGCTCTGCGAACAGACAGAGAACAAGAGATTACAGGATGCACTGAAGGAAGTCCGCATCAGCGTGGAAAAGGGTGAGACCCTGGCAGACTCCATGGCAGAACACCCGAAGGTATTCCCAGGGATTATGGTGAACATGGTGGCTGCCGGTGAGGCATCCGGTAGCTTGGATACGGCTATGGATCGTGTGGCTGTCCAGTTGGAAAAGTCCCATAAGACACAGGCTATGGTAAAAAAAGCAATGATTTACCCGATAGCAGTGTGTGTGGTGGCAATTATTGTTACGATTGTAATGCTGGTAAAAGTTATTCCTTCCTATGAGGACATGTTCAGCCAGATTGGTGGAGAACTTCCCTGGATTACAAAGTTCTATGTGAATTTGAGCCATGGTATTATCAATTACTGGTTTATTATTGTGCCGGTTATCGCGGTTATTGTGTTTGCAATCAGAGCGTTTGCCAAAACGGATGTTGGAAAACATTTCTTTGGTAAAATTGCTTTGAAGATTCCTCTGTTTAGTAAACTTACGATTAAGTCAGCGTCTTCTCTGATGGCTCGTACATTAAGTACACTAATGGGCGCCGGAGTTCCGCTGATTGAGGCAGTGGACATCGTATCCGGGGTTATGAGCAATGTATACTTCAAAGAGGCATTAGAAGATGCAAAGGAAGAAATTACCATAGGTATGCCCTTGTCCAGACCTTTACAGGAGAGTGGATTATTTCCTCCCATGGTGTATCAGATGATCCGTATCGGTGAAGAATCCGGTAATACAGAGGAAATGTTGGACAAGCTGGCCGATTATTATGAGGAAGAAGTGGAAATGGAAGTGCAATCTCTCATGGCAGCATTGGAACCTATGATTATTATTGTGTTGGCAGTAGTAGTTGGTGGATTGCTTGCGGCATGTATGATGCCTATGATGTCCATGTATGAAGCACTGGATGCAATGTAATTATATTGGATTATCCGTTCTGTGTAGGGACAGGACGATAATTAATAAATGGGGCGGAAAACTTACTACCCTGAAATTAAAAAACACATAAAAAGGAGAATGTTATTATGAACAAGAAACAGAAGAGCTTAACAAACAAAGGTTTCTCCCTGGTAGAGCTGATCATCGTTATTGCTATCATGGCAGTACTGGTAGGTGTACTGGCACCTCAGTACATTAAGTATCTGGATAAGTCTAAGATTTCTGCTGATAAGCAACTTACAGATAGCATAAGACAGGCAATGACTACTACAATGCTCGATCCTGAAATTAAAGATGCACCCGCAAAGTCTTCTAATGGTGATATCATTGGTGGAACACCTGCAGCTATTGGAACAACTGGATATTGGCATGAAGTTTATGCAATTTTAGGCGTAGATACAGCTGCTAATCTTGCTAAAGAATACAAATATGCAAGCCCTAATGCAGTTAAATATGAGATAGACGCAAATGGTGCAATTAAAGTTTCCGTACAGTATGGAACAGCGGCTAATACAGCCGTTGACTTTACTATTGAGTAAAATTTGTTTTGAAAGGCACCTGACATGCTCCCAACAATTCTTCTCTACATAGTGATTTTCCTTTATGGAATCGTCATCGGTAGCTTCCTCAATGTGTTGATCTACCGTATCCCGAAAAAAGAGAATATTGTAACGACCAGGTCTCACTGCATGAACTGCGGTTACCAGCTGCGGTGGTACGACCTCGTACCGCTGTTCAGCTACCTGGCGCTGGGAGGCAGATGTCGGAAATGCAAGGCACATATCTCCGTTCAGTACCCCGTCATCGAGGCACTGAACGGAGTGCTGTACCTGATCGTATTCTGGAAATATGGGATGAGCGTGGATTCCCTAGTCTACTGCTTGTTGTTTAGTGCACTTCTTGCTTTAAGTGTGATTGATTTCAGAACATATGAGATCCCTGTGGGATTTAACTTATTTATACTGGCACTGGGGCTGATCCACGGAGTCTTCCATTATGAACAATGGCTGGATTTCCTGATCGGCTTCCTGTGTGTCAGTGTATTTTTGCTTATTTTGTATTACGTTACCGGAGGCAGAGCCATCGGCGGCGGTGATGTGAAGCTGATGGCGGTCTGTGGACTGCTGCTCGGCTGGAAATTGATTATTGTTGCATTTTTACTGGGATGTATCATCGGTTCCGTGATTCATCTGATCCGTATGAAAGTAAGCGGCGAAGGACATGTCCTCGCCATGGGACCGTATCTTTCTGCGGGGGTGGCAATCGCCGTCCTCTGGGGAAATGAATTCTTACAGTGGTATCTGCATTTTTACTTATAAATGATATCCGCATTTCGAACATGATTTCAGAAAGTTCTTCAAAGATTCCGCGATGGCGGAAGGCTTTTGAGATATGATAAATACCGGGAAGAGGAAGGGTAGAAACATGGCAATGAACAATCGCGTATTGAGTATTGAGATCGGAAACTCTTTTACGAAGATCTGCGAGATGGACTATAAGGTGAAAAAGCCGAAGGTCTATAAGGTACTGACAGTGGAGACACCGGAGGGCATCGTGGTGGATGGTATGCTGCAGCCGACACAGGAGTACGCAGACCATCTGGTGAATGCACTGGGAACGAACGGCATTCGTACGAAGAAAGTGCTGTTTACCATTTCTTCTACCAGAGTGGCAAGCCGTGAGGTACAGATTCCCAATGTCAAGGCGAACAAGATCGAGGCACTGGTGAAGACCAATGCCAGTGACTATTTCCCGGTGGATCTGACCCAATATGAGATCGGACATTATCTGGCAGGCGGTCTGGCAGAGAATGGCAAGCTTCGTGTCATGGCTCTGGCCGTACCCAAGGCTCTTTTAAACAGCTATTATCAGTTGGCACAGATGTGCGGCTGGGAGATCGAGTGTTTCGACTACAGCAGTAACAGCTTATACCAGGTGCTTCGTGATGAGAAATCCGAGAAGGTCACCATGGTTATCAAGATCGACGAGAACAGCACCATTGTGACCGTGCTTTCCGCCGGTAAGGTGTTATTACAGAGAACGGTGGCTTACGGTGTGCAGGATGCTATTGATACTATGATCGCTTCCGGAGCCTATGCCGTGAACGATCCCATGAGTGCGGTAGAACGTTTCCAGAAGAAAACATGTCTGAATAGAGTACTGCATCAGGGAGACAAAGTCTGGGAAGAAAATGCCGGACGCTGGGAAGACGAGGATGCCGGTAATGTGGAAGTCACGGAAGCGAGACAGAAGATCACCGCTTCTCTGGAGCCTCTGATCGTGGGTGTCAGCCGTGTCATTGACTTCTATGATTCCAGGAACAGCGAAAATCCCATTGAAAAGTCCTATGTTACCGGTCTTGGCGGCAGTTTCAGCGGCATGAGCAAGCTGTTCACCAACTGCCTGGAGCGCAAGGTACATACCCTGTCCGAGATGGATGACAAGATTGGCATGAGCAAGGCAATCCGTTCCACCAGACCCGCAGCCTATATTTCCTGTCTGGGTGCGGTACTGGCTCCTGTGGGACTGATCGACAAGAGCACCCAGAAGTCCAAGGGACTGACCGTGGTCAGTGGCACGAATTATACCTTTGTCAGCGTGGCGGTACTGGTGCTGGGCGTGATCCTGTCCATCGCCATGGCAGCTACCTCTGTGACCAGATATCTGGGAAATGTGGCGCAGAATGTGTATCTGCAGAACCGGGTACAGGAGCTGCAGCCGGCACAGGCAGTATACAACGATTATCTGGCGGCAGAAGCCCAGTATGATAAATACACATATTTATATGCTTATACCCAGACTCCCAATGAGAATCTGGTGGAGTTCATCAATGAACTGGAACAGATCCTGCCGGACAGCTTCTATACCAACAGCTTCAGTTCCGACCAGACCGGCATCAGCATGTCAGTGACGGTGGAAGGGAAAGCAGCGGCAGCCCGTACGATTCTGAATATCCGCAACATGCAGAGCATTGATGATGTAGAGATCAGCAATATTACGGACAGCAAGGATGAGACCGGCACGTCCATAGTGACTTTTTCCATTACCGGAAGCTATAAGGAGCTGACGGATGAGACCGAAGAGAGCGGTGAGGCACAGGCCGACACCCAGACAGCACAGTAGGAGGCAGCGGAAGATGAAGGTTAAAAAGAGTGAAATTCAGCTTTTGATCGCAGTGATCGGTGTTCTTATTGCTGTGTGTACTTATTTTCTGGTATATTCCAGTTTTAATGAAAAATCAGATGCCCTTGAGGCACAGAATGTAACGTTATCATCCCAGGTGGCAACGCTGGAAGCCTTAGACCAGCGCAAGGCGGACTACATTGAGGCTACCGAGAAGATGCAGTCCTATATCACGAATTTTGAGAACCGTTTCCCGGCAGATATCTTACCGGAAGACAGCATTATGATGGTAAAGACATTGGAAGATTATACTCGTACCGAGGTGGCAAATATTGCATTCGGTTCCGAAGCAGAGGTGGTGTATACTCCTGCAGCGGATGCGGCAACGGCGACTGCGGATGCAACAGCTGCGGCAGATACCACAGCATCTGCCGCAACGACGGTAGCAAGTCCGGTATCTACGGACGGTACTGCTTATGCAGATACCCATATGTATGAGGTACCCCTGAGCATCAGCATTTCCTGCACCTATGATGATTTCAAGGGACTGGTAAGATACATCTACAATCAGCAGGAACGTGAGAGCATCCAGGGCGTCAGCATCAGCTACAACGAGACCGACGGAATGCTCACCGGCAACATGACCATGAACACCTATTATCTGCTGGGAACCGATAAGGTATACAGTTCACCTTACATCCCGGATATGCAGATGGGCGTAGACACTATTTTCGGAAACGTGGAATAATAGATTTGCAATCATAGCAGTATACGACTGCTTGCAGGCAGGATACTGCTATGATTAGCAAATCAAACAACCATGAGCAGGAAGGACGATAGTCCGGAGTGCGAATGGTTGTCCGGTTTCGGGAGCACGGAGTGCGGAGAAAACGGTATTAGTCATGAGCAGGGAGGACGATAGTCCGGAGTGCAAATGGTTGTCCGGTTTCGGGAGCACGGAGTGCGGAGAAAACGGTATTAGTCAGAGCAGGGAGGATGCTTCACATGAAGGAGTACACGGAGAGAAGACAACTGAATAACGAAGGCTTTTCTCTGATTGAACTGCTGATTGCCATCGTGATCCTGTCGATCATCGTTGTGCCGCTTTTGCACAGCTTTGTGACTTCTGCCAGAACCAATGCCAAGTCCCGCAACACCATGCATGCCACGGCCATCGCAGAGGATGTCATGGAGCAGTTCGAGGCACATACACTGGAGGAGATGGCAGACGCCTATGAGACGGCCACTCCCACTGATTTCACTAACAATGTGCAGAGAGATGTCTCTCTGGATGTGGACGGAGACGGCGCAGCAGAAGATGGTATCTGGCAATATACCTTCCGGGATGAGAAGACGACTTCCGGCACCTATGATGTGGTAGTAACACTGGATCCTAACGGTTACACGGCACTGAATGAGAAGGATATTGTAAATATCCAGAACCTGGCAGGCAATCTGAATGCGGTATATTCCGAATCGGAAGATGCCGCACAGGAGGCTTACGGTTATTTTGAAGCGTATTCCGGCGGCAGAGACGTTATGGAGATTGCCAGGAATACTACCAAGACCATCGAAATCTCCATAGACAGCAGCCGCATTTTACTGGATCTGGGAGACGGAGAGAGTGTAGAGACAGATGTGTATCTGGTGACGGCCTCCACAGTCTATCATTGTAATTCCGCTATCCTTACGGGCATCAGCGGAGATTATCCCCAGAACGGCTCGGATTATGTGATCTTTTCCAATGAAGAGGCGGTAAGAGCCAAAGCAGCGGAGCTTAAGAAGGAGAAGGAGAGCGGGAATCCGGTGGATGCAGAGGAGATCATTTCCCAGCTGGCCAATATCATTGTGTGCCTGCAGCCCAGAGTGGAGGCATCCCAGAGTGCGGTGACTTCTGCGGTAGACAAAGTGATCGTAAATAACCCGAAGAATGTACAGACAAATCTGTTCCTGGTGGAGCAGACTCCGTCAGCGGAGAGAATAGACAGCTTCACGGACGAAAGCACCGGTTTTAACCCGTATTCCTCCTGGAACAACAATTACAAGGCGGCATTTGAACTGCGGGAGACCTGGCCGGGCTGGATGTCCTCTGCCGGAGCCAGCATTGATTCCGCCTGCAGACTGCGGACGAATCTGATAGACCGCAGCAATACGGAATACATTTTCAATGATCTCAGCGTGTCCGGTGCGGCAGGAAATGCTGTCGGAGATGTGGCGAAGGATATTATGGGTGCGGACGGCGGTCTGACACCGACGGAGCGACGCAACCGTATCTATGACATGCGGGTACAGGTGTATGTAAAAGATATGATCGGAGTGCAGTCCCCCGTACTTACCATGACGGGAACCGTGATCGAATGATCTGACGGACGCAAGATAGAGGAGATACCGGAAGGAAGACGAGAAACATGAAGATATGCGGAAGAAATCCCAAAATATTTTCAAGGGTAAGACAATTCCACAGACGAACGGACAATAAGGGCTCAGCAATGGTCGTTGTGATCATTGCCATGGCCTTTATTGGCATTTTAGCCAGTGTTTTGATGTATATGTCACTGCTGAACTATCAGATGAAGGTGAACAATCTCAAGGCGAAGGACAACTTTTACTCCGCAGAGACTGTGCTGGATGAGATCCGGACGGCTATGGGAGAGCGGGTGTCCGCTTCTGTCGGAAGTGCCTATGAACTGGTCCTGAAAAATTATGAGGCAACCTCCGCAGAGGAGAAGCAGAACAAACTGAGATATTATTTCCTGAAGAATATGCAGGATTATTATGCAGTGACAGGAAGTATGAATATCAACAACTATGATCTGACCAAGCTGTTCAACAGCCTGTCTTCGGAGATAAAGCGGGGGACGGTGCTAGAGACATTGAATGACTCCGGGGAAGTAGTGTACCGGATGGCTCTGGACAGCAGCGGCAGTCTGAAGGTATATGTAATGACAACGGATCCGGTGACGGGCAACAAGGAGAGAGTGGAGACCACGGATATTCCTACCGGACGTTTTCAGCTGTACACCGACGGACTTTCCTTCTGCGGCCTGAAAGTGACTTATACGGATACCGATGGCTATGTGTCCGTGATCCAGACCGATATCCGGGTGAAGATGCCGGATATGGATTTTGCACAGGCAGTGACACTGCCTTCCATTACGGGAATCTCCATGGTGGCGCAGGAGAATATTCAGGCACTTCCTTCTGATTCCACGCTGAACAGTAAAAATGTCATTGGCGGCAGCTTTTATGCGGAACGTTTTATCGTGGGCAGCGAAGAGTCCGGCAAGGGTAACGGTGTGACGGTGGAATGGAAAGAGACCACCGGCAATGAAAACGAAGACAAGCGTATGGTGATGGCTTCCGACTTATATCTGGGAGAAGGAGACACACTTACCACAGATCAGTACGGTGAAGTATGGGCAGGTTCCATTGCCATGAACGGAGGGATTCCGGGCAATACGGGAAGCAACGGAACGTTGAGCTTTCAGGGAAACAACGTATATGTGGCCGGAGATCTCAAGATGAACGGAGAGCGGAATGTATTTACCGCCGGAGCACAGATCGACGGAGAATATGCCGGACAGTATATTGGCTTCGGTAATGGAAAGGGCGTGGACAGCAGCGCCATTCTGGTCAACGGCACGGATACGGAGATCTATCTGAATGAATTGAAGAATCTTACGCTGGCGGGAAATTCTTACATTTCTCTGACGAAAGCCAAGGATGGAATTACCAGTGAGGATGGTGTGAGCAACACCGGAGTACAGGATGTGATGATGGGACAGTCTGTCGCTGTGTAGAGTGACCAGCTGGCTTACCTCGTTCCGGCGCAGTGTATCGGTGTGGATGCTTCCGGCAAGACCGTGTTAAACGGTGCCAGCAACCCGATCACGTTGGAGCAGTATAGGGACAAGATCAGGGACCAGGCGGATGTGACGGAAGTGGCATTGAATATTCCGTCCGCTACCCTGAATGGTCATACGCTGGCCGAGTACGGACTGACCCAGAACAATATCCAGAAGATTTTCAAGCGGATCAACAGCAAGATCACGCTGGTGTATTATTATGTAAGCTTTGACAGCACCTCTGATACCGCGAGAGCCAATGCCAACCGGTATTTTCAGGATTATTACGGTGCCAACCAGCAGACCATGGAAGCCTATACCGGCCTGTATACCAAAGCCATTCAGGTGCGTGGACAGCAGAACGGAGCGTACATCATGCATCTGGCAGGCAATGTGGCCATGTATGACAGCAGTGCGGCTGCGGGAAGTCAGGAGAAGCTGTTGGATGCCACACTGACCAGTGATGGTGCCAATGCAGGATATCAGGCACTTTTGGCATCGGATCAGTTGAAATTCCAGGCATTGTCCAAGAAGATGATCGATGTCTATGAGCAGCTGCTTCCTTCGGAGAAGACGGATGCAGCCAATGCTTATACCAATCTGGTAAATGAAGGGGAGATAACGACCTTCCATGCTGTATTAAACGGCAGTACCGGAAATAAGGTGGAGGCAAAATATTTCGGCAACACTACCGGAAGCCTTGCGGAGCAGAATTATAAGGCGGTTATTGTAAAGGGTGATTATACTTATCCGGAAGCCGGATTCGGTGAATTTAAGGGGCTGATCATTGCTGACGGAGATGTCAAAGTGACGAAGAACTTCCAGGGAACGATCCTGTCCGGCGGAACGATCACGCTGGATCAGAATGTCAATGTGGAACCCGACCGGGATGCTGTGCTTCATGCCCTGACCTATTCCCAAACGATCGTAAGTTCTGCCGGTAAGACACAGGAATATCATGTGGTAGACTTTTTGAATGGCGGAGACGGTTACCTGAGCAGTAACGGTAAGTCCTATAAGAACAGTGATATAAATCTGGGAGATTTGATAGTTTATGAAAACTGGCAGAAAGAATAACAACAGTGGCTTTTCTCTGGTGGAGCTGGTCATTGTCATTGCGATCATGGCGGTGCTGGGGGGGGTGATGGCCACATCCATTACATCCCTGACCGGCAGGAAAGTCCGGAAATGTGCGGACGAAATTGTGACAACACTGGAGCGGACCAGAGTGCTGACCCTCGGAAAAGAACAGAATCGGGTGGAGTGCGTTATCAGCTATAATGATACGACCAAGGAATATACGGCACAGATCCGGCAGGGAGATGTGGAGGTATCCAACAGGGTACTGGGAAAAGAACCTATTGATATAAAGGTATATTTTGAGGGAGATTCCACGGGATATTCCCTGACGGAACTGAAAGGATCCGACAGCCTGTTACCTTATGTTTCATCTTCAAATGGGCTGCATCTGGTGTTTAACCGTGCATCCGGGGCCTTTGAGAAGGATACCTGTACGGCAAACAATGTGTTGAAGGAATATTGTCAGAAAATCGTCGTAAGCAACGGAACGAGAACCATAGAAATCACAACGGTCGGCAAGACCGGCAAGATCCTGACGAAGTAAGGAGGTTGACCATGGGTATTGGAAAGAAAGGATTTACTCTGGTAGAGATCATCGTATCTCTTGCCATCATGACCATAGTAGCTGGTGCGGTGGGAGCATTCGTGGTCGCCGGCAACAATTCCTATATGCGGGGGAACAAGGAACTGACCCTGCAGGAAGAAGCCCAGCTGACCGCCAACCAGATGATCGATCTGATCATTGATGTGGAGAAAGGGATCAGCTTTTCCAATCTGACAGATCAGGAAGCGGTTGATGTTGATGGCAATGTGGCAAAAGACGTTAACGGCATGGAAGTAACAAATGCCAGTGTCAGCGAGCTGCGTCTGATCAATAACGACAACAGCTATATGATCCGTTGGCAGGGTGGTGCCGGAGCGGATTATGCCGATGCCAATCAGGTGTATCTTTACGAGGTAACAAATACTAAGGACGGCGAAGGCAAAGTTGTGGTAGGAGATTTTGATACAGCCAGGCCCGCACTGATGGCAGAGCATGTCAGCAGCTTCAGCGTGGACCTCAGTGAACTGGATAAGCGGAAAGTCGTTCTGAATATGATCTTTACCTATCAGGACAAGTCCTATGATATTTCCGAGACCATCAAGCTGAGAAATGATCTGAGCTCCGAGCCGTCCAGCATCTATTCCTGGATCAGCGGCATCCGTATCATTCCCGAGCACGCAGATCTGAAACAGGGACAGGCTTTCGTCTTCGATTACGAGATCACCGGAGACGAGGAAGCCATTGCTCAGGGCGTGACCTGGGCCGTAAGTTATCAGGATGGCAGCGCATGTAAGAGTACCATCAGCGGTAACGGTAAACTGAGAGTGGCAGCGGATGAGACCATAGCAGAGAATATTCTGACAGTAACCTGTACCGCCGTAGCGGATCCTACCATAGCGGCAACGGCTACCGTAACGGTACAAAAGCATATGGTGGATTCTCTGGATATAGAACCGAAAGATGCTTCTGTGATTCAGGGGGACAGCCTGCAGTACTCTTATACTATGGAAGGAACAGAAGAGGCTAAAAATGCCGGGGTGACCTGGAGCGTGGCAAGAGTGGACGCAACTGGACTTAAGGCAGGAACCACGATAAATGGGAGCGGTCTTTTGACGGCTGACAGATATGAGCCGACCGGAACACTTGTGCTACAGGTAACCTGTACTTCCGTGGCGGATCCCGGAATGTCTGCATCCACAAAGGTATCGGTATTACCCTATACCAACATTGACGGAAAATATGATGCAACACTGATTGCCAAGAATCTGACCACATATGATTTTACCGAAGGAAGTACGGAAAAGATCGGTTATAAGGCATTGATTGAATGTCTGCCGTCCTGGGCGGATTACAGAAATGGTTATCCACAGATTGAGTGGAGTGTGGTAGATGATTATGCCAATAATTACAAAATAACCGGTTTGACAGATTCTGATGGTCGACAGTTCCAGGCAGAACTGGAATGTGGAAATATGACGGATACGGTAGTACGTGTACGTGCGGTGATAGCTTTATCAGCAGATATTAAGATTACCAGAGAAATCGATATTACAATCCCTCCCCTGAAGACGGTTGTAAACGCGAAGGAACCGTATATTTACTCCAGTTTGTATTAAACCGTAATGGAAAAATTAATTGCGAGATTCGAAATTATAAAGGGGAAGTAAATTGGAGATTTGCAGATATTCCCAGTGAGCTGAATAATGATTTCAAGGTATGGAACGGAATACAAAAATCATATCAGGTCGGTTTTGAAGTCTATGACGGAGCATATGATAATGTTCATCAGGAAGCCTATCTGACAACAGAAAATACGGGAGAATCTACAGAGGTAAGAGCACTTAGCTATATTTCCTGGGATACCGAATATCGTCTGAAGCTTCAGGCATGGAGCCTGGATGATTCCACATTAGTGGCCGAAACGGTAATACTGGTGCCGGTAGTGGATATCTTATTTGCCAATGATCAGCATGTGATTACGGTGCTGAGACCTACCTGGACGAATCGTTATGATCTGCATGCGTATGGTTTTGAGTCTGGAAGAGAGAAAGGACATAGAGCAGCAAAACTGGCAGGATATTTCCAGGGAGAACTGCCGTTGGATTCCAACACGAAATTTGCAGAAATTGATAATATGCATCTTCCTTTTTCGCAGGTACAGTTTGATATTGGCGCACATGAAGAAAATGATTATTTAATTATGACCATTTATGATGAACGATATCCGGATCATAAGAGAAATCTTTTACTGGAAGTAGAGAAGAATCCGGAGTGGTGGGAATGGAAGGATAATAAATGACCATGAATTGGAAACGCAATTCAAAAAAGTACATAGCAGGAATCCTCACCATAGCTTTGGCCGTCGGAGCCGGTCAGAGCTATGGCTCTATGGAGGTCAGTGCGCAGGAAAGAACCCTTCCGGGTATTGAAAAACTGGTACAGGATACGGTAGCTTCTTCTGACGGTACTTTCCATATTCTGGAGATTGTTCCGTCGAAGGAAAATGCCACGATCGGCTATCTGGCAGGCGGCGAGGAGCCGGTATCTGAGGGCAGAAAGCTTTCCGAGATGCCGTCAGCCACAGAGCGCCAGACAGCTATGGACAGTCTGGATGCTGCAAAGTTTCCGACGACAGGTCCGGTTACTTTTTCTGCCTACAGCGAAAGCACCGGAGCTTCCAGAACCGAGGACGTAAGAGGACGCTTTGTATTCCGACAGGACGGATCCGGCAGATACAATTACCAACAGATCGATGCGGTCTATCGTGAGATTGCCAATGGGGAGACGGTAGCAGCAGGAGAACGTTATAACCGATACAGTGCATTGGAGGCCGCCGGAGACAGTAACCGGGATGCCAAAAGCGTGACTCCGGTATTTTCCCATAGATCTACCGGAGGAAGCAACGGACTGGAGACTACGATTATCAATGGTTCAGACAGCGCCAGGGGATATGCGCAGGGCTTATATGCAATTTCGGAGACGGATCTGGCCGCTATTGATAAAACGAGTTTTCAGGCAAAAGATTATGTGGACAGGACAATCTATCAGAAGATAGGTACGGGTGAGACTGCCGTTTATACCTATCTCGGACAGATTGTATACGGTACCGATGCGGCACTGCCAGATGGATTAAAGACTACGTCCAGGGGGGTATCCGGAAATGATGCAGGTACTGTTGTGCAGGCACGCACGACATCCGGAGGAGATGCGATAGCAGCCTATTCTGCCGGAGATATTACCCAGAATCTCTACATCCTGGATCATGCACAGCCGGATAGCGCACAGCTTTTGGCAAAATGGGATGATGTTTCGAAGGCATATACATTTGAGACCATAGCCAGTGCCTATCTTGTGGATTTCACAGCAAATGATAACGGCGACTATTATGTATCTGCAATGACAGTAAGTGACAAAAACGGTGATTACCGTCTGATCGATACCTATCGTAAGGATGAGGCCGGCAGCTACACTATGGTGACACCGGGTTCCCTTCAGGTTACTTACAAGGGGGAAGCGGGCTTTGACACCGCCAACAGCTATGATTTTGTAGGGGATGACAGAGAGGATGCTACGGAGACTATTGCCTATAACGGCGGTTTCTACAACAAAGAATGGTTCAAGAAAAATGTCCTGAATCTGTCCGGTACCAGTCGTTATGAGAGTGGTACAGCCACCGGAGACGATATCGATACACTGAAGATCGAAGTGACAACACTTACCCTGCAGGAACTGGCTGATCTGGCAGATGCTTCCATTACAGCGGAGGATTCTTATTGTGGAATTGATCTGGCAGATGTGGATCTGTTCTATTTTTCCGGTCAGGGAAATTACGGGGCAGAGCCGTCCAATATGATCTCTGCGGCAACCGTGATCGCAAAGCTGGCATTTGGCGTGGACGACAGCGGGATCAGAACCGCTGCAGCCAGAGTGCCGGTGATCATGGATTATAATTTTTATGCCAAGAACAGCACCCAGAGCAATGAAGTGTTGACGAAACTGGCATTGACTCTGCTGCAGGTGTCGGATGACAATGTGGCAAACGCAATCGCAGGTCAGGGAGATTCCTATTGGGGGAATGTAAGTGTCGATACGCTGAAAAGCGCGGCAGAGGGAAATATCAGATCCTATGCGTCTGCAATGCAGGCGGCAAATGCGGATACCCTGACGTTGGATACCTTGAAGGAATACCTGAACGAAAATGTATACCTGAACAACGACAGTTCCAAAGCTTATGCGGCAGAGGATTATCTGACGGATCTGAAGTCAGATAAGACAAGAGCATGGATCTACACGGATGTCCTGAAAGAGATCCGCTACGAGAATTTTCTGATCACACAGGAAAATGCCACGGCGGTCACTTTGAATGAAGAGATCAGCAAAGCTTCCATCACCAGATATATTATGAACTGGTATCTGCACAGAAGCCAGGTAAAGGACAGCCTTGCGGTATTGGATCTGGAGCCCTGTTATGATTTCGGAACCGGAGCTTTATCTGCAGATTCCGTGAAAGGATTTCTGGGGCAGAGCAGTTACGGAGGAAGTATTTCCATTACCCAGATGGCTTCCGCAGAGTTCATTGGCAAGATAGAGGATCTCAACGATCGATATGATATGATCTATGTGGGTGCCCGCACCGGAACCATGAATGTGAAAAACAATCAGACCGTTTACAATGACAGCTCTATGGACGGTCTGATCTATACGCATATCGGGGATCTGTATGATTATAAGGATGAATCGGATGATAACAAGAAGCGTCTGAGGGATGATTCCCTGAGCCACACTTCCAATCAGTACCGTGGCCCGGGAAATGATATGAACTCCACCAGAGAAAAGGAGTTTGAGCAGTATATTTCCGCCGGGTATCCGGTAGTATTTACGGATGCACTTCTGACGGGAATCGATGGTAAGGTGGGCGCAAATACGAAAACCGTGGACAGAAGCTCCTACTTTTACCAGCTGATACAGTTTGCCCTGTCTACAGATGAAAGCGGCAATTATAAATACTGGCAGAAGAATGTCTTTGCGGAGAGTCAGCTGACGACTGCAGCCCGGGAGACAACGGAGCAGAAGGCGGCCAGAGAAGAGAGACAGAGAAACTTTGGCAACCATCTGAATCTTTCCAAACTGCAGATCGAATGGGTGAAAAATCTTGGGGAAGATTATATTCCTACAGAGCTGCATTACAACGGGGACGGTATCAACGATGCGTTCCTGAAGATGACGGACGGTAAGTTCTATCTGCAGTATATTTTTGCTCTGTCCAATGATGCGGCTGCCTCCCAGGTGAGCACGACGTATGATTGCAAGCTGTATATTGATAAGAACTCCGACGGTCGCTTTTCCGGTTCCGATGTGATCGGGCAGACACTTTCCTCCACAGAGGAGCTTGCCGGACTGAATCTGTATGTCAGATCCGGGCAGGAATGGAAGGAAGTGGCGAAGAATGACGGTGGCCATTACGAGCTGCGCACCGGATATACCTATAAGGTAGTCAGAGTGCTGCCGGATGATTATCAGGGAGTATTGCCCTGGAAGATGATCTTCTTTGATAATTCTGATGCACTGGTGAGAACCGCAGTGTCCGGTTATACGGCAGTGGACAGAGGTTCCAGAGTGGATATTCA
>ENA-OPSN01000740-OPSN01000740.1-human-gut-metagenome-genome-assembly--contig:-NODE-740-length-16407-cov-2.348826_pt1 | contig 16407 bp, 13 predicted proteins | sample MGYA00241808_ERZ501907 | MGnify/ENA primary metagenome ERZ501907 (study PRJEB25962, sample SAMEA2042218) | human gut metagenome | biome: human gut; feature: human-associated habitat; material: faeces...
ATACAACTAAGTTCGGCGAGTATCTGGACTTCTATGGCGGTGTCGACTTACGTTATTACAAAGGCTTGCATCAGAACATCATTACCGATTTGTTCAGTGGCTCTTATTTCATTGATTCCAATCGTGACAATGTGTCTGCTGCCAATAACATTGCTGCTGCTGACCCGAATTTTGCCAAGAAGAAGTTGGGTGTAGGTGACGTGGTTTACCGCGATTATGACGGTTATGTAATGTCCGAGGGTGCGTTTGGTCAGTTGGAATACAATCGCGACAAGTTGAGCGCTTTCGTTGCCGGAGGTCTGTCAAATACCAGCTATTGGCGTTACGACCGTTTCTATTATGACGAAGCCCATGCCAAGAGCAGTAAAAAGCACTATCTGGGTGGAAACATTAAGGGAGGTGCCAACTATAACCTGAACGAAACGCAAAACATATTCTTCAATGCAGGTTTTATTACGCGCGCGCCTATGTTCGATACCTCTTTCATCAATTCACAGAATTCCCACGACCGCAACCAGGATGCCAAGAACGAAAAGGTTATGTCGTTCGAGGTGGGTTACGGTTTTCGCAATAGCTTGGTGGCTGTCAATCTGAATGCTTATTATACGCAGTGGATGGATAAGAGCCTTTACGACTCTTATACAGCACGTGACGGCAGCCGTGCCACTCTGAATATGACCGGTGCCAATGCCAAGCACATGGGTGTTGAGGTGGATTTCAATATCCGACCAACCACTTGGATGACCATCAACGGTATGTTCTCTTGGGGTGACTGGCGTTGGGACGGACTTGCTACCGGTTTCTACTACAACAATGAAGGACAGATGTACAATCCGAAGACAGAAGAGGTGATTGCTGCCGGTAGTGCCAATGTAGAAGACTATCGTTATAACATTCGTATGGATGATGTGAACGTAGGTGGTTCTGCACAGACTACCGCTGCTCTCGGTGTGACGGTGCGCCCGATGAAGGGATTACGTCTCGGCCTCGACTGGAACTATGCAGCGCGTCTTTTTGCAGACTATGACATCGAAGCTGACCAGGCTACTCCGGGCAAGGAATATCAGGTGGCAAAACCCTGGAAGGTACCTTCTTCTTATACGTTTGACTTGAATGCCGGCTATACGTTTGATTTTGGTAAAGTCTCCGCTACTTTGAGCGGCAATGTCAATAACCTTTTCGACCAGGAATACATCGCCGACGCATGGGATGGTTCCACTTGGGAAGATGCGATGGTGCTCTATGGTTTCGGACGTACGTTCTCCGTAGGTTTGAAGGTTAAATTCTAACTTAAACAGACATTAACGATATGAAAAATAAATATTATTTATATGGATTGTTTGCAGCGGCTCTCACATTGACCGGCTGTGACTACAACGAGGATCATTTTCCGGGCTACGACGAGCTGGCCCAGCCCAAAGATGTGTGGAACGATACCATCACATTGGCAGATGCTGACTATAAAACAATCGCCGGAATAGAGGCAAATAAAGAACTGGCCCTTTCCAAGGACCCGGAAGGAGAGACCTTCAAGGCGGCTTTGGAGGCTGTGGCAGGCAATAAATATTTCACCGAAGAGGCTCCTGCCGTATGGTATCTACCTGCGTACATTGCCAGCAAGTATCCTTATATGGACGACAATTCCAAGGTGACGGTTCATTATAAGAATTATGAGAATCTGCCGGAATATCTCAAGGCATTCAACGGGATGAAGGCATATGACATGAACAGCGATGACTATAAGGTGGTTTGGGGAGATAAAGTTTCTGTATCTTATATTTCTCCGTCTACTTTGAACAAGATTCCTGCCGCATTGAAGGAGGGGGTTGCCAAACCGGCCGATGGTGAAATACGCATGGTTAACTATGCTTATTCTGAAACCGAACCCAGCTTTGGTGGTGGGGAAGGTGAACCGGAAGTGACCTACACGCCTATTTCGGAGGTTGTTGCCGGAGAGAGTGGAGGTGAGTACAATGTGAAAGGTGAGGTGATTGCCACTTACGGCCGTGGTTTCTTGTTAAACGACAAGACCGCATCCATTTTGGTTTATCTGAATGCCCCGGCCAATTACTCTGTGGGCGATGTGGTGACCGTAACCGGCACTACATCCAAGTTTTCAGGATTGATGCAGTTCCCCCAAAGCTCTACGGTGACTTTGATAGAACGTAGTGAAGAGTTCGCTTATCCGGCAGCTCAGGCCATGACTGGTGCCGAGATGGACGCATGGACTGCAAGTGCTGCTGTGAAGTATGTCTCCATTACGGGTAAGCTGACTATCAATAAAGAGAAAGGCTATTATAACCTGGTCGTAGATGGAGCGACCCGTCAAGGTTCTCTCTCTTATCCGGTAGCTGGTTTGGTAGATGATGCTTTGGACGGACAGAACGTGACCGCAATAGGTTATCTAATAGGTTACAACGGTAGTTTTGTGAACATGATGACCACTTCTGTTGTTGCCGCAGGCAGTCAGAGCGAATATACACCGGTAGGTGTTGTGGCTTTGTCGGCAGCAGGCGATTATAAGGTAAAAGGTACAGTGGCAGCCCTCTATGGTAGAGGCTTCTTACTGAATGATGGTACCGGCTCTATTTTGGTTTATCTCAACAAAGAGTCCGAAAACAAGGTAGGAGATGTGGTGACTGTATCCGGAACTACGAGCGCTTATGCCGGATTCATGCAGTTTAGTAAAAACATCCAAGTAGAAAAGGTAGGGGAGTCTGCTTTCAAATATCCTGCTGTCCGCACTTTAACAGGTGCCGATATGGACGCTTATCTGGAAATGCCATATGTGGCTTATGTGGAATATGTAGGAACGCTCAAGATTGAGGGAAATTATCTGAATGTGACGATTGACGGTGCAGAAACTGCTGTGGGAAGTCTTTCCTATGCTCAGGTAGACCCTGCCTTGGATGGCAAGAAAGTTGTGGTTACTGGCTACTCCATTGGTGTCAGTGGAGGCAAGTTCGTTAATACAATGGTTGTTACGGTGAAAGACGCTACTGCGGCTGCTAAGGCTTATGCTGCCGTTACCCGTGCTGCTGTCAAGGCAAATACTTCTGCTCTCTATCGCTACAATGCCTCTTCCCAGTCTTGGAGCAAATACTCTACAGATGAGGCCGAAGTTGCCGTTCTGCAACCTGCCGACTATGACAAGATGGGATACTCTTACGTCAGCAAGCCTGCAGAAACAATGCCGGTTTATTTGAAACAAGCTTATCCGTATGCCAAGATAGACGATGTGGTAGCTGTGGCTTACTATGCAGACAAAGACGGTAACCTGGCTGTGACAGAATTCAAGTTTGACGGTGCTACTTGGACAGAAACAACTATTGCTGTGCCAACTACTATTACTTTCCAGAAAGCAAATGGCGAATGGGTGGAAGCTCGTGTATATTTTGAATCCACGTTCCTGGGTGGTGACGGCGGTGGCTTTGTAGCCGAAGACATCGAGTTGTCCGGACTGACAAAGATCTGGTCGCTTGAAAGCTCTTACGGATGGAAAGGCACCGGTTTTTCAAGTGAGAACAAAAAGACTGAAAGTTATCTGGTATCTCCGGAAATTGATTTGAGCAAGGCTGCTGCACCTTCTGTCGTGTTTGATTGTGCTATCAACTACTTGAAGGGTGCTGAGCGTAGTGAAAACTTCAATCTGTTGATTTCTACCGATTATGCAGGTGATGCAGCTTCGGCTTCATGGAAAACTCTGGACGTTACCGGCTGGCCGGCCGAAGATTCCTGGACATTCGTAACCGTAGAGCCCTTCTCTTTAGCAGATTACGTAGGAAAGAAAATCCGTCTCGCTTTCCATTACAAGAGTACGTCGACTACAGCTTGTACGGTAGAAGTTAAGAACATGTCTGTTAAGGAATAAACGGATAGAAATATGTGAAGGAGGAGTTGGGGCATAGGTTCCTCTAACTCCTTCTTTTGTTTTGGATAAGATATTGTAAAACTATTCAAAAAAATATTTGACGAATGAAGAAATTGTCTTTGATGTTTTTATTACTAGTGGCAGGACTCTTTTTTACTGCTTGTGGTGATGATTCCGATGTGCCTGCCAATGGGTATATCGAAACTACCGAGGAAGGCTCGGCAACATTTATATTGAAGGGTTATGAGGATGCTTCTGATGGCTTCAACGTGTTTGAGGGGGAAGGGTTTGAGAAATCTTTCTATATTTTGGAGAAGAAGTTTACGGGAAGTGCATGGAGCTTTGTGAGGGCTGCAAGCGGCCCGTTGTCTGCCATGACCGAAATTCCTGCCGATAATGCCTGGCAGGTAGATATGGATGTGGTAGAAGGAGCCAACTACTGGGCACGTAACAAGGGGATGACGAAATATACATTCATGAAGATGCGGGTGGCTTATATCGAGGGAAACAATGTCGCTTTGGAATATGCCATTGCCGGTACCAAAGATCGTGATCTTTCGGAGAATGAAAATGCCAATCAGCCGCAGGGTGACAACATTTCCATGACCGCGTTGGAAGTTCCTTTCCTGAATCCCGATCATATCTATGCAGACTACTTTGTGACCTATAAGGATAAACAGGTGCAGAACTTTGTTCTGGAGTATGTGCCCGAAAAGAAACATTCCGCTTGGGTGGCTTTCTGTTTTGACAGTGTGACTAGTCAGGACAATGTGAAGCGGACAGATGCTTGGAATCAAGATGACCCCAACATCGACAATTCCGTGGAACCGAATGAAAGTATGCACAAGAGCGATGGTTACGACAAGGGGCACCTCTGCGCCAGTGAGGATCGCGTATATTGTGAGGATGCCAACAAACAGACTTTCTACTACACCAACATCTCACCGCAAATAGCCTCGTTCAACCAGAAGTACTGGATGTATCTGGAACAGCAGGTGCAGAAGTGGGGACGCTCTACGCGTGAAGGTACTTATGATAAGATGTATGTAGTGAAGGGTGGCACGCTGAACAAGCTGCTTACCAACTTCACCGGCACAATGAAGGGTGGAGACAGTAAATATCCTGAAACCGATGCTGAAGGATTTACCATCCACGGACTGGCAGTCCCAGCCTATTACTACATGGCCATCCTTGCGGAGAAGGGTGATACCTACCATGCCATCGCCTTCCTGGTGCCGCACTCCGAACTCCTGCCGCAGAAACCTACGGCCGACGATTTCCAGGTATATGCCGTGAGCATCGACAAACTGGAGCAGGAAACCGGCATCGACTTCTTCTGCAATCTGCCGGATGTAATTGAAGACGAAGTGGAGAAGGCTTACAACAAAGCAGACTGGGCCTGGTAAGCTTACTGATATAACAAGAAAAAAAGGGGGACTTTCCATTGATGGAGAGTCTCCCCTTTTAGTATGACGGGCATGTCATGATTTAGATAGCTTTCTTAAAAGCTGTTGTCGTTTTGATGGAAACTGACTTCTTATCTGTATCTTTGCGCATTGATTAAAAAAGAGATATTCATGGAACTTTCGGATATACTTCATAACTTGAAGATACAGGAACTCACTCCGATGCAGGAGGCGGCTAAAGAAGCCTATCAATCAGCCAAAGATTTAGTGCTTCTTTCGCCTACCGGTTCGGGTAAGACACTGGCTTTCCTCCTTCCGCTGGTGCAGACTTTGAAAGCGGAAATACAAGGTGTGCAGGCTCTTGTACTGGTACCTTCCCGCGAACTGGCTTTGCAGATAGAAACTGTGTTCAAGTCCATGGGAACTCCCTTTAAGGCCATGAGTTGTTATGGCGGACGTCCTGCCATGGAAGAACATCGGACAATGAAAGGCATTCATCCTGCCGTCATTATCGGTACTCCGGGACGTATGAACGACCATTTGAGGAAAGAGAATTTCAATGCCGCCACTGTTGTCACTCTGGTGATAGATGAGTTCGACAAGTGTCTTGAGTTTGGTTTTCATGACGAGATGACGGAGGTTATCGGACAGCTTCCCTCACTGAAAAAACGTGTGCTTCTCTCGGCCACCGATGCAGAGGAAATACCGCAATTTGCCGGAGTAGGAGGTGATTCCCCGTCTTCCGTCTCCCGGTTCATGAAGCTTGATTTTCTTGCTCCGGAAGCTCTTGCTCCGCGTTTGCGGCTGCACAAGGTTATTTCTCCGGAGAAGGACAAGCTGGAGACCCTCTATAACCTGCTTTGTACTCTCGGCTATCATTCCACCTTGGTATTCTGCAATTATCGTGAAAGCGTGGAGCGTGTTGTTGGGTACCTGAAAGCCAGGAAGTTCCCTTGCGACATGTTTCATGGCGGTATGGAGCAACCCGACCGCGAACGTGCGCTTTACAAGTTCCGCAATGGCAGTTGCGCCGTACTGATATCCACCGACCTTGCCGCCCGCGGACTTGACATCCCGGGTATAGACAATGTGGTGCATTACCATCTGCCCATAAACGAGGAAGCTTATACACACCGTAATGGACGTACCGCCCGCTGGGAGGCATCGGGAAATGCGTATCTTGTCCTGCATGCCGAGGAGCGGGTACCCGAGTACATTTCTGAAGACATCGCAATGTACGAGTTTCCGGAGACGCTTCCCAAACCGGCCAAGCCCCGATGGGCTACCTTATATATAGGTAAAGGGAAAAAGGATAAGTTGAACAAGATAGATATTGTCGGCTTCTTGTATAAAAAAGGAGGGATGGTGCGTGAAGATGTCGGGCAGGTGGACGTAAAGGAACACTATGCCTTTGTAGCCGTGCGCCGCAGTAAAATGAAACAATTGTTGACGCTGGTACGCGGTGAAAAAATCAAGGGAATGAAAACTGTTATCGAGGAAGCAAAGTGATTTATCTTATAAATATTCATTTTATTTGCGCTTATTCTTTTGAATATGAAGTAATGAAACCGCCTTGCTTTTAGTTTCTCTAAAAGTATTATCCTTGATAAGTAAAGATAACAAAATGGTGCATATATCTTGTATAAACCATTAAAAAGTAAGCTAAATGCGGCTTAAAAATAGAATTTCATCAGGAAAGGTTTGTTTTGAAGAAATATTTCCGTAATTTCGCAAAGTCGAAAGACATTAATGAACGAAATTGTATAACCAAAACAAACTTCAAATGAAAAAGCATAATTTCAATGCAGGACCTTCTATCCTTCCTCGTGAGGTGATTGAGAATACGGCACAAGCTATTCTTGATTTCAATGGCTCAGGCCTCTCACTGATGGAAATCAGCCACCGTGCCAAAGACTTCCAACCCGTTGTGGACGAAGCTGTGGCATTATTCAAAGAATTGCTCAATATCCCCGAAGGATATTCGGTACTGTTCTTGGGCGGTGGTGCCAGTTTGGAATTCTGCATGGTACCCTTCAACTTCCTTGAAAAGAAAGCTGCTTACCTGAATACGGGTGTATGGGCCAAAAAAGCCATGAAAGAAGCTAAGGCATTCGGTGAAGTAGTTGAAGTCGCTTCTTCCGCTGAATCTACTTATACTTATATTCCGAAGGACTATACAGTGCCTGCTGATGCAGACTATTTCCACATCACTACCAACAATACAATCTACGGTACGGAACTGAAAGAGGATTTGGACGTAAACGTTCCGATGGTGGCCGATATGTCTTCTGATATTTTCTCCCGTCCCATCGACGTATCCAAATATATCTGTATCTATGGTGGTGCACAGAAGAATCTGGCTCCTTCCGGTGTTACATTCGTCATCGTGAAGAATGACGCTCTGGGTAAGGTATCCCGCTATATTCCGACCATGCTGAACTATCAGACGCATGTGGATAGCGGCTCTATGTTCAATACTCCTCCCGTTGTCCCCATCTATGCAGCCCTGCAGACATTGCGCTGGATTAAGGCAGAGGGTGGCGTGAAGGAAATGGAACGCCGTGCCATCGAAAAGGCCGATATGCTGTATGCCGAAATTGACCGTAACAAAATGTTTGTGGGTACGGCTGCCAAAGAAGACCGTTCACGCATGAACATCTGTTTCGTGATGGCTCCCGAATACAAAGACCTTGAAGCTGACTTCATGAAGTTTGCTACCGAAAGAGGTATGGTAGGTATCAAGGGACACCGTTCTGTAGGTGGTTTCCGTGCATCTTGCTACAATGCTTTACCGAAAGAAAGCGTACAAGCTTTGATTGACTGCATGCAGGAATTTGAAAAACTTCATTAATAATATTTTCACCACAGATTACACAGACTAGCACAGATTCCTAAATTCTATAATCTGTGAAAATCTGCGTAATCTGTGGTGAGCCTTTATAAATAGAATTAGATTATGAAAGTACTTATAGCTACTGACAAACCGTTTGCAAAAGTTGCAGTAGACGGTATCCGTAAAGAAATAGAAGCAGCTGGATTCGAGCTTGCTTTACTTGAGAAATATACAGAAAAGGCTCAATTGCTGGATGCAGTGAAAGATGCTAATGCTATCATTATCCGTAGTGATATTATTGATGCAGAGGTGCTTGATGCTGCCAAAGAATTGAAAATCGTAGTACGTGCCGGTGCAGGATATGACAACGTTGACCTGGCTGCTGCCACTGCTCACAACGTATGTGTGATGAACACTCCGGGACAAAACTCTAATGCTGTTGCCGAACTTGCTTTGGGTATGATGGTATATGCTGTCCGTAACTTCTATAACGGAACTTCCGGTACAGAATTGATGGGCAAAAAACTGGGTATTCATGCTTATGGAAACGTAGGTCGTAATGTAGCCCGTGTTGCCAAAGGTTTCGGAATGGAAGTGTATGCTTTCGACCCGTTCATGACCGATGAACAAATCAAGGCTGCGGGGGCTACTCCGTTGCATTCTGCCGAAGAAATGTATGCGATGTGTGATTATGTATCTCTGCATATCCCGGCTACCGAGAAGACAAAGAAATCGATCAATTATGAATTGTTGAATCGCATGCCGAAAGGAGCTGTATTGATCAACACTGCCCGTAAGGAAGTGATCAATGAAGAAGAATTGGTGAAATTGATGGCCGATCGTCCCGATTTCAAATATATTTCCGATATCGCTCCGGACAATGCCGCTGAATATGCCCAGTTCGAAGGCCGTTATTTCTTTACTCCGAAGAAAATGGGTGCTCAGACTGAAGAAGCGAATGTAAATGCAGGCTTGGCTGCTGCCCGTCAAATTGTGGCTTTCCTGGAACATGGAGATGCTAAATTTAAAGTAAATAAATAATATTTTTATGGCTATAGTAAAACCATTCAAAGGCTTACGTACTCCTAACCAGGAAGTATGCGAGGAATTGGCTTGCCTCCCGTATGACGTGATGAATTCGGAAGAAGCTGCACAGATGGCTGCAGGAAAACCGAAATCATTGCTGCATGTTACCCGGGCCGAAATCGATTGCCCTGCCGGAACGGATATCCACTCGGAAGAAGTTTACAATAAGAGTGTCGAAAATTTCAAAATGTTTCAGGACAAGGGATGGTTGGTACAGGATCCGGAAGCGAAATTTTATATTTATGCTCAGACCATGGAAGGCCGTACCCAATACGGTATTGTCGGTTGTGCTGCCTGTGAGGATTATATGAACGGGGTGATTAAAAAACATGAACTCACCCGTCCCGATAAAGAAGAGGACCGGATGGTGCTGACCCGTTATGTGAATGCTAACCTGGAACCGGTATTTTTTGCCTATCGTGCCGTGCCTGAAATTGACGCTATCGTTGAAGATATTGTGAAGAATCAGAAAGCAGACTACGATTTTGTGGCAGAAGACGGGTTCGGACACCATTTTTGGGCGATCAACTGTCCGGAAACCAATAAACGGTTGGAAGAGTTGTTCGCAACGAAAGTGCCGAACACCTATGTGGCCGACGGACACCACCGTACAGCTGCAGCTGCCCGTATCGGTGCCGAATATACAGCAAAGAATCCGAATCATACCGGTAAAGAAGAGTACAACTTCTTTATGGCCGTACATTTCCCCGACCATCAGCTGAAGATTATCGATTACAACCGGGTAGTGAAAGATCTGAATGGTCTGACCGAAGCTCAGTTGCTCGAGAAATTGAACGCTCATTTCGAAGTAAAGGAAATGGGTACCGAGATTTATCATCCGGCAAAATTGCACGAGTTCAGTATGTATCTGGGCGGTAAGTGGTATCGTCTGACCGCTAAAGCAGGTTCGTATGATGACAACGATCCGATCGGAGTATTGGATGTGACCATTCTTTCCAAACATGTGTTGGCCGATATCCTCGATATTCAGGATTTGCGTACCTCTAAACGAATCGATTTCGTGGGGGGGATACGTGGATTAGGTGAACTGAAAAAACGCGTAGACAGCGGGGAGATGAAAGTGGCTTTCGCTCTGTATCCGGTTTCTATGGAACAGTTGCTGAATATTGCCGATACCGGTAATATCATGCCGCCGAAAACTACCTGGTTCGAACCGAAACTTCGTTCCGGTTTAGTAATCCATAAAATTTGATTTTTGAAAATCTGAAATAAGATACCATCTTCTCTCAGAGGATGGTATTTTTTTCGGATGTGAATTTGGGTGTTAGTTTCAGTACAGGATAAAGCGTTCACGATTTATGCTTAAAGATATTCTGATTTCGATGATTATTTGGGTGGTAGTGGGATGTGGTAACGGCTCCGGGGTGAAACGACTGGATACAAGAGCTGTGGAAAAGGACACTGTTTTGAAATGGAGTCAATTGGTCGGTGAGAGCCGGTTAGTGCGTTTGGAGACGAAAGAAGAGGCTTTGTTAAACGATTATTTTCGGGTATGGGCCGGAGAGAAGTATATTATTACTTACGGAAACGAAGAAATGTATCAGTTCGCCGCCGATGGTACTTATATCCGTAAATTGGCTTCTTATGGACGTGCTCCGGGCGAATATCAGAATATTATAGCCCTCACGGTAGATGAACCGGGCGAACGATTGTATTTTTCGGATTATGGAAGGCAAAATAGTATCCAGGTAATTAATTTGAAAAATGGAGAATATGAAAATTCCCTGCCCGGAATTTACGGATTTCCGAAGAAGATGATACTGGCCGGTGATTCGGTTCTTTATTGTATTCCTTTGTTATTGAAAGATGCAGCCTATGAAATTTATGCCCTTACTTCTTCCGGACAATTCCTGGGAGGGATTAAAAAAGAGACTTGTCGGGAGGAGCGTCAGAAGAATCATTCTTATCTGGGGATAGCGGGAGGATTTGTTCACTATATGTCAGGGATAACGGATACTTTGTATCGGATAATTATCGTATGATAAAGAACTGACTATTAGAGCTCTTGTTGCAAGAATTTTAGTCGACTCAAGTGATGAAAAAGGAGAAGAAATTGAAATGATAGTTGAAACTTCTCGGTTCATCTTATTCGATCGTTTATTCATCCGGATGGCTGATTCCAGATTTGGTAAAAATATAATTACTTACGACGAAAACCGGGATCCTGAAACTTATGTATTCGATAAACTGAACGATGGTTTATTCAAAGTAAAGAGTATTTATTTCGACGACCTTGACTTTGAATTGGAGGATTATCTGTTCGAAGTTTCTGAGCATTATCTTTGTCAATCTTTTTCTGCAATGAAATTTCGGGAAAGGATAAAATCAGCAAATTCCCCTTACCATGATTGGTATAATGCAATAGCCGATGATGATAATCCTGTATTGGTGTTGGGAAAGGTACGTAATTAAATTCGGATGACAGATTTCCCCGTTTTCGCAAATATCCTTAATTCGTTGAAGATAACGAATAACAGAGTATCTCCGGAGAGAAATTCTTATTGTTTTGGAAACTGATTGCGTATATTCGGTCGGATTTTTCATCGACACAGAAGCTTAAAATATAACGGTTCAAACGATATCTTTTCAAAAAACGGCCCTGCCAGTCGAATTGGTGTATTTCAAAATTATTATTGGAGATCGATAAATCTTTATTTTTAGAATCGCAGTATAATAAATAGATATAGTTGTCCGTGCTGAAATAGTTTTTATAGTAGTTGACTTCCTCTTCAACCCGGGCATTTAATTTGTCCAGGACGGTAACTTTATTTACAGATTTATCGATGGGAAATTGGTAACGGGTCGATTCTAAATTATTTAATGAAATAATATCGATGATGGGGAAATGCCTGTAAATAATGGCAACAGAATCCATCGTATTCGGTTTCAATATGTAAAATGCATGATAGATATTCGAATTGGCTATAAAATCGGTAATCTTTTTTTCTTTTATTATGGAAGGATAATTCTTGTAATTTAATAAATATCGATTACTGGAAATATTGGCAATGGAAAATTGATAATCGGACATACCTGAATTTGCAAAAATGGTCGAATCGTTGATTAAATATACACAATCCGCAGCTGTCAATCCCACTCTGACATTGATTTTCTCTGGGGTGTATAGAGGATTGGAGAATAAGCTATCGGTACAAAATAAAGTATATCTTAGTTTTTCAATAATAAGAAATTTATTCGGGGAATGCCGGTAAACCCTCGGCGTTAGATATTCATTGGGTCCCCGTCCTATACTTCCGTAGGTTTTTAATAAATGGAAAGAATTTAGGGAATAATATTTCAAGAATTTATTCTCGTCCGTTTCTGCATCTTTGATAATCAATAAGGTATCTGAAATCCAGATTTTTTCAGGATTCAATAATGTCGTATCCGTTAACGCGATAGAAGTCGGTGTTAAATCGATGACAGGAAAAGTATTTAAATCTTGTAACTCAACTAGTTTACATGAATATGGTTTTTCTCTGGAGGTACAAGATAATACCAATAGTAATAAACATATATAAACTGTTTTTTTCATATTTAATTCTTTATATAATCGATAAATATATTCATTATCATTTTATTATCGAGAGGAGAACCACATAAAATTTTATTATCTTCAATTAGAAATGTTTGACTACGAGGAATAAGAGGATTTAGTTTAAAAAAATTATGAGTATAATCAAAGTAGAATTGAAAATCCTTATTTTGCTTAATAATTTCATCTAAACGTTCAAATTCATCTCCTCTATTTGTAATAGATTGTTGATGGGCGGATCTAAGCATAGCAATAAAGGATATGGTATTGTAACAAATTTATACAAAAAATAGTATTTCACTTTCTTTTCCATATAAAATATAGGGCGGTGAGCAGCAAAAGGGCAGTAAGGGCGAAAGCCCATACATTTATTGCACGGGATTGCGCTGTCATGACGTAATCTTGCGGCAGGAAACGATAGGCATCGAGTTGCCAGGACAGTTTACCTGCGGTGGTTTGCCGGGTGTTGCTCGAGAGAATTTTTCCCGGTAAGAGCAATTCATATTGAAAAGTAATTTCATAGAGATCCAGAGAATCGAGTTTATGGTTTAATTCCGGGTCGTCGAGTGAGTCTATCCGTTGTCCGTGCCGGCTAAAATAATCGGTTTTAAAATAGTTGTCCAACATCTCGGGAAGTTTTGCATCGAGGGCATCGTATTTGTCCTGGTTCAGCCGGAAAATAGAGTCTCTGGCAGCTTCGAAACGGTTTTTGAACGGATGGTCGGGAAGAAGCCGGTCGATAGCTGCATAACTTTCGGCAAAAAGATTGTGATTTAGCCAAAGATAGGCTTTAGGTTCGATTTTTGACAATAAATCGCATAGTTCAGTGCCGTTTTTCCCTTGAAAAGCCGGATCATTTCCCTGAAACCATAGTGTCTGTTCCTCGGAGGTAAGATAATGATCCAACGGAATCTTGGTGAGGACTGAAAATGGGGGATAGGTTTCGGTATAAGAATAATAGGTGTAAAACCATCTGAATTCCTTCTTGAAAATGATAGAAGGTTTACAAACACTCCATAATCCGTGATTAAAATGAAAATTTTCAGCCATGGCCTCGACTGACGGGAAGCGACGGGAAGCGACAATTGTCAGGCGGGGTAATGTATCTGTTTGGAATAAAGCGAAATTTACAACAGGCCATGTTACTTTTTGTTGTCCGTTATAGCATTCGACGGTCCAGGTCGTGTCGAGTTGGATAGGAAGCGGATTCGCAGTCGTATCTCCGGCAATAAAAGCAGAATCCCGGGTCTCCACCGAAATGGAACGGACACAAGAACCGTCCCGGTTGACTTGGGTTTGCATTCGGTAAGATCGATGGGTGCAGGAAAAAAGGGTAAATACCACCAATATCAGGCTGAGATATAAATTATTTCGTTTCATAATCTTGAATTTTTTGGATGAGTTGTTTGATCTTTTGTTGTTTATTCATTCTGCTTTTTAGTTCAGAATAGAATATCGTCCTTTTTTCCTGGCTGGAAAGTTCGGCCGGAATATACGAACGGTCGGCATTATCGGGCGGACGATTTATTTCCTCTGTTTTTGTTGTCGGTGAGACGACCGGTCGGTAATTTATTTCATCGATCATCCATACCGATAATACCGAAGCAGCTATACCCGTCATTATAATTCGTATTTTAGATCTTCTACGGATTACAGGCTGCTCGATTTCCTTCATAATCCGTTGGGTCAATCCTTCGGGATCAGTGACTATCGGAGCAGTGTGTTGTAATTTATTCAGAATAGCATTGTACTTGTCCATAGGATTTATAGGTTTAATTTTTCGATTCTTTCCCGTATGTATTTCCGTGCCAGATATAAATTACTTTTTATTTTAGCACTGCTGAGCCCGCTGATATCTTTCACTTCCTCAGCCTCCAGCCCTTCCAGGTCCCATAATGTAAAGATCAATTTTTGCTTGGGCGTCAATTCTTGAGTGAGGTAAAGGATGATCTGGATCAACTCCTCATTCATCACTTTGTTCTCCAAATTTTCATCGGAAAGTTGTTGATAAGCTTTTAGAAAATCAATTTCCGAATCATGTACGATCGGGCGCTTTTTATACGAACGCAATGAATCGTAACAGAGATTGACGGTGATTTTATATAACCAGGTTGTAAATTTTGCTTGCAAATTGAATTGGGGAAGATGAGTCCAGACCCGGATAAATGTTTCTTGTGTGATGTCCTGGGCTTCTTCATAATTACAAAGGAGTCTAAAAGCAAGGCGAAATACAAAATCCTGATATTGTCTTACGAGGAGACTGAAAGCATAGCTGTCTTGCCGTCTGCTTTGTTGAATTAATTTTTGTATTTCTAGTGTTTCCATAATTTATTTTGTGGATTCACTAATATAACGCAGAAAATCCTTATCGGTCGAAAAATTTGGGATTCCGGGACGGACCTTTTGTCCGGTTTTATATCAGACTTACTGCCCGGTATTTTGTTAGTTGTAATGGTTACAGTGGTTAAGGAGTAACCATAGAAACCGCTGTAACATTGCTTATCTTTTATTTTAGAAGTAGGTGAAAAGAGAGCTTGCTTAAAATGGGACGAAAAGTCCGTCCCGGAATCCCGGGAGAGGTTAATATTTCAGCCATTTGTAAAGTTCTTTCCAAGTGACTTTTTTGCCATACATTAAAATACCGATGCGGTAAATTTTTCCGGATAGCCAGGTAAAAAAGATAAAACTGACGATTAATAATGCCATAGAGGTCAGGATTTCCCAGGTCGGTACTCCGAAGGGGATACGGACCAGCATAACGATCGGTGAGGTGAACGGGATCAACGAACTCCAGAATACCATCGGGGATTCGGGACTTTTCATGGCGGCGAAACCGATGTATAACCCGATGACGAGGATAATCGACAAAGGGGTCAGGAATTGTTGCGAATCGGTTTCGTTATCGACGGCAGCACCGATAGCGGCGAATAAAGAAGCATATAACAGGTAGCCTCCGATAAAATAGAATAAGAAAGAGGCCAGGAATTTAATGATAAAGATCGGGTCGATGGTCATCGCAACCTTTTGGATGATTTGCATTTTTTCAGCGCTCAGATTCCCTGTACCGGCTATATCCGGCAGGCCGCCGGCCAGGTTGCCGGCATTTCTCAGTGCTTCCAGATCGATGCCCGGCAGGAAGAATGTTTGCATGACCAGGATCAGCACAAGGCCGAATACTACCCAAATCAGGAATTGTACGAGGCCGACAGCTGCTACTCCGATGATTTTACCTAACAGAAATTGAAACGGTTTGACAGAAGAGACCAATACCTCGATAATCCGGTTTGTTTTTTCTTCGATCACTCCTTTCATGACTTGAGAGGCATACATGAATATAAAGAAGTAGATAATCATGCCGCCGATCAATCCGATAGCCGAAGCGACTTCCGACGAGCTTTCTTTGGCTTCGCCCGAGTCGGTGATCTTTAACGTACGCACCAGTACAGGTGTTTGTGTGGCCGATAATTGTTCTTCCAAATCGGGGACTTGTGATTCGGCGATGACTTTTGCTCTTTTTATGTCTTCAATTTTTTTGCGCAATTGGGCCGCGATTTCATTTTTCAATTCCATAGGAACCTGAGAGAAAGAATAGACCGGAATTTCCGGGTGATCCATAATATTTTCCGGGATTGAAATCAGGGCGTAATAGTCATGT
>ENA-OPSN01000742-OPSN01000742.1-human-gut-metagenome-genome-assembly--contig:-NODE-742-length-16394-cov-2.699431_pt1 | contig 16394 bp, 14 predicted proteins | sample MGYA00241808_ERZ501907 | MGnify/ENA primary metagenome ERZ501907 (study PRJEB25962, sample SAMEA2042218) | human gut metagenome | biome: human gut; feature: human-associated habitat; material: faeces...
CTGCCATATTCTTATATATCATGTAGGGAGCAGGACGGCCTGCAGGCAACCCGTCGGGAGTGACACAATTATCTACCGCATAGCCTTTGGCAGTGGCGGCAGGCAGCACAACATCCATCATAGAGCGGGTATAGCCGGTGGTGGAGCCAATGCGGACGCCTTGCGCACGCAGTGCGGAAATCGTTTCCACCACACCGGGAATAGGGTCGGTATAATCTTCGAGCGAGGCAAACAACACCCGTTGGAATTCGGCATAACGTGCCTGCACGTCTTCCTCACCGGCGGGACGGCCGAATTTCCGTTCAAATTCCGCACGGACACGCTCTATATTGAACAGCGCACGGATTTCTTCTACTTTGGTCAACCCCATGTGCGCACGTGTTTCGGCAGCAGTGACGGGAACGCCGATGGCCCGAAAGCTCTCGACAAAGGCGGCGACGGGAGCAAAGCAACCGTAATCGACGGCAGTTCCTGCCCAGTCCATAATGATACATTCAATTCTTTTCATACGATATATTATTATTATTCAGTCTCAAGAAGCAAGGAATTGCCCGGCCGGGACCAACGGCGCAAACGGAAAAGGGAAGAGCCCAACGGTCCCGAAGCATTCTCCTTGCGATAGCGCTGCACCAGGTAGACAGCCGAGCATAGGAAAGCCACGCTGCACACAATGCCTACATAGCCCGACATCAGGTTATAGAAATCCAGCCAGTTGATGTCCGGATTGAAAAATTCCTTGAATACCAATACCACCACCGTACCGGTATACCCGATAAAATCGAGTGTGACGATAAAGAACCCCACATTCCCCTTGATGCGGAAGCAGGCGATGAAACGCTCGAAGAACAACGTCTGAAAGCTGAGGTAAACAGTATAGAGCGACAAACTCTGGAGGAACAGCCACGTCATGGGTGGCAGTTGCAACCCATCGTAATTGAAGGCCACGAATCCCAAGGTCGCTGTGCCGCACGTCACAAGCACCAGCAGCAGGCACAGCACCTTTATATTACTCCTCACCGCGGACATCAGCCCGAAAAGCAACAAGATAATCAGTGTCACCACCGCATCTACCTTGGCAAATGCCCACGACGACAGCCCCACCGCCTCCACATCCAGAATCTTCACCAGGAAGTCCTCCTTGATGTCCTGCAAGACGGTGATGAACAAGTTTGCCGCAAACAGCATCAGCAATACCGGCATGAAGCTCTTGAAGAGGTCCGCACGCGCCCTGCCGTCCAGCGTCACCCGTTCCGAGCGCAGTGCCCGGTCTGCCGCGGTAGGTTGCGGCATTCTCGTCATCAGCCAGCCCAGCAACGACAGCAGCGGGAAGGCAAAGGCACCGATAAAGGCAGGCATCCAGAACTCACTGATGTGGAGATGCTCCATCACAAACAGCCCGACAGACTTTGCCGTGCCCGAACTGATGGCAATGCTCAGCCCCATCAGGCTCGCCAGCAGATCCGTCACCCGCCGCCCCTCGAGGAAACTGAAAATCACTCCCCACATGCATCCCAACGAAAGCCCGTTGAAGAACAGCGCAAAGACATTCAGCGGCCGGGGCAACGCTCCGAACAGCACCAGCGAAAGCTCGGCCACCGCCACCGAGAGGATGATGAACTTCAGACGGTTCTCCTTCTTCAGTTCCGAAATTACCTTGATGCCAATCAGCTTGGAAATAAAATAGCCGGAAATCTGCACGATGCTGGTTGCCGTCTTGTAATCCATCCCGAAGAAGTCGAGCCCGTCGAAGCCCGCAGCCGTAAACGGCTTGCGCAGCGCATAGACCAGTGAATAGGAAAGCAAAGCCGCTCCACCCGCCCAAAGGATGAATAAGGCATCAGCCAGTCTCTTGCTCTGTATTATCTGTTTTTTCTCACCGTTGAACATAGTGTGTTGTTTAAATTCGTTCTTGATTTCGGTGGCAAAGATAGAGGCGGGCGCTGACAGCAAAAATGAATTTCCATTATTAATAAACTTCATGAAAACAGCCCTTTATTATGTAACATTAATGAAATATTTATGTAACGCCAGCATAACATCCGCACCTTTTCTTTGCACCCATTTAAGTAATGTATCATAGAAGCACACCCTTATGAACGACCTTTTAGACATATACAAACGCATCGAATACCTCCGCAACAAAGGAGTGAAAATGAAAGAAATGGCAGACCACACCAACATGGCGGCGAGCGTCCTCTCCTCCCTCTACTCCAGCGTCCTCCCCACCTACATCAGCACCCTGCGGAAAGGCAGTACGGAGGAAGAATCCCTGGACTACGCCCTCTCCCAAGTGAACAACGTATCGAAGAAGCGCCTCCTCGGCTCCCTCAAAGAACTGAAGGAACAACTTTTTGAGCTGGAGCCTGCTCCAGCCACGGGGCAAAAAGCCAACCCTTTCCTCGACATGCTGACCGAAGAGATACTCCACTCGGCGCAGGAAGTGTACAATTACAGCGGCATCTACATCAGTTACAGCCTCTCTTCCTCCTCCAATGCCTTAAAGGTGGAGCCTTACCTGATAACCCCTGCCGACAGCAACGACCACGTCAAAGTGGTGCACATGAGCGCCTACAACACCACCCACTTCGGCACTGCTATCTTCAACAACCACCAGAATGCCTATATCTTCTTCAACGAACGCGAGGCGCCCCAACTGGCCTTGTTCACCATCTACCTGCAACTGCCCATGTACGACTTTCCCCACCTGCTCAAAGGGCTCTACCTCTGTCTGGACTACAACCGCAACCCCATAGCCCGCCGCATCCTCTTCATCAAACACTCGGACAGCACCTCCATGGACGACTTCCTGGAACTGAAAGGCCAACTCATCCCCCAAGACCAGCTGACCGACGAGCAACGCCCCTACTACAACTACACCTGCCAGCCGGGCGACTTCATCAAAACCTGTTCCGTCCCCTCTCCCCTGCTGAACGAGAAAGACCTGGAACGGGAGAAACGGATGCTGGAAATCTAAGACAGCCCGGACAGTCCGGGAATTTTCACTTTGCAACCAAGTTGCATCTCCTTTCCGCTACCTTTGCTGCAGAAAATAGAAAATAGGAGGAAACAATATGAGTTGCAAATGCTGCTGCACACACGGACATACAGCGATACAAGAAAAAAGAAACAGTCTGCTGAAAGATTATTGGAGAATCATCCTCTCTGCCCTATTGCTCTTCGGAGGGCTCATCCTGAATGCTACTGACGCCACCTTCTTCAAGGGAGAGTATGTACCTTTTATATGGTACTTGCTTGCCTATCTCCCCGTAGGCCTCCCGGTGATGAGGGAAGCCTGGGAAAGCATCCTGCAAAAGGACGTGTTCAGCGAATTCACCCTTATGTCCATCGCCACCCTCGGCGCCTTCTATATAGGCGAATATCCCGAAGGCGTTGCCGTCATGCTCTTCTACTCCTTGGGAGAGCTCTTTCAGGACAAAGCCGTAGACAAAGCCAAGCGTAACATCAGCGCCCTGCTCGACGTACGTCCCGAAACGGCAACGGTCATCAGAAACGGCAGTACGCTTGTCGAAGCTCCCCAACGTGTGCAGGTAGGCGAAACCATCGAAGTAAAAGCCGGAGAGCGCGTCCCCCTGGACGGAACGATGCTGGACGAAGTTGCCGCCTTCAACACCTCCGCACTGACGGGAGAAAGTGTTCCCCGCAACATCCGCCAAGGCGGGGAAGTGCTTGCCGGAATGATTGTAACCGACAAGGTAATCCGACTTGAAGTGACGAGACCTTTTGACAAGAGCGCACTCGCCCGAATATTGGAACTTGTTCAGAATGCCGCCGAACGCAAAGCCCCGGCAGAATTGTTTATTCGCAAGTTTGCCCGTGTTTACACACCGATTGTTATCATACTGGCCGTATTAATTGTATTATCTCCATTTGTCTATTCACTTATCAATCCTGCATTTGTATTCACATTTAATGATTGGTTATACAGAGCTTTGGTCTTTTTGGTGATTTCATGTCCATGCGCATTGGTGGTTAGTATTCCATTAGGCTATTTTGGTGGTATCGGAGCGGCATCCCGATTGGGTATTTTATTCAAAGGCGGTAATTATCTGGATGCTATCACCAAAATCAATACGGTGGTATTCGATAAAACAGGAACCCTGACAAAAGGAACCTTTGATGTGCAGGCTTGTAAAAGTGCAGGCGATATTTCGGAAGAAGAATTAGTGAAACTGATTGCTTCGGTAGAAAGTGATAGCACACATCCGATTGCCAAGGCTGTTGTAAACTACGCAAAAGAACAAAACATAGAACGCGTAACCGTTACCGATACGAAAGAATATGCCGGCTTCGGATTGGAAGCAACGGTAGGCGGAATACCGGTTCTGGTTGGTAATTGCCGGTTACTGTCCAAGTTTGATATATCCTTTCCGCAAGAATTGTTGAAGATAACAGATACCATTGTAGTCTGTGCTGTTGGAAACCGTTATGCCGGTTATCTGTTGTTGGCTGATGCCTTGAAAGAAGATGCAAAGGTAGCTATTGACCGCTTAAAAGCTTTAAATATTGAAAACATACAGATATTATCCGGTGATAAACAGAGTATTGTTACTAACTTTGCGGAGAAGCTCGGCATATCGAAAGCCTATGGCGACTTGCTGCCGGAAGGGAAAGTGAAACACCTGGAAGAATTGCGTCAGGATGAGGCAAACCGGATTGCATTTGTCGGCGATGGAATGAATGACGCACCGGTGCTTGCTTTGAGTCATGTCGGTATTGCTATGGGAGGATTGGGCAGTGATGCAGCCATTGAAACAGCCGATGTCGTGATACAGACAGATCAGCCGTCGAAAGTAGCCGAAGCTATCAAAGTAGGAAAGTTGACACGAAGAATCATTTGGCAGAATGTATCACTGGCATTTGGAGTGAAATTGCTTGTATTGATTTTGGGAGCCGGTGGAATCGCTACTCTTTGGGAAGCTGTCTTCGCAGACGTAGGCGTTGCGTTGCTTGCTATTATGAACGCCGTCAGAATACAGAAAATGATAAAATAGGAGAAAGATGGAAGAAGATATTTATTTGGATAAGCTGGTCAGAAGAGACATTAAGCCAACTGCAATAAGGCTCTTGGTGATAAAAGAGATGATGCAGGCAGAGCGTGCAGTGTCATTGCTTGACCTCGAAACATTGCTCGACACAGTTGATAAATCGACCATATCCCGTACCATCGCTCTCTTCTTGTCTCATCACCTCATACATAGCATAGACGATGGAAGCGGCTCGTTGAAGTATGCCGTTTGCGACAACTCTTGCAATTGTGTGGTACAGGATTTACATTCGCATTTTTATTGTGAGAAATGTCATCGTACATTCTGCCTGGAAGGTACCCATATCCCGGTGATTGATTTGCCTGAAGGATTTACTTTGCATAGCATTAATTATGTCCTTAAAGGGATTTGTCAGGAATGTTCTTCCGTGGGAATGACATTGGCAATGAAATAAAAAAGGCCGAAACCCGGAACGATAAAAAGATCGTCAGGTTTCGGCTTTCTGCTTTCGCTAATATTGTTTGATTAGTCAATATTGGGATTCAATGCATGCCAGTCCTTGATGGCTGGGATGATTCCCATTTCAATCACTTCGTCACGAAGTTTACATAAGTGTTCGTAGCTCTTTTCTAATTCTTCTTGTTCGGCAGGAGTTCCGGCTATTTCTTTATAAGTAACGCCGTCTTTAGTAATTGAAGTTTCCATCGCCATCATGATATGGTCGAATTTGCCATTGGAAACATACGTTCCGGCAGGCCAGCGGAATGGCTGTCCGCCCATAGCAGCAGCAATCATTTCGATAGACAGATAAGCCGGGCTTTGGAAAGAAGAACGGCCGCGCAGGTCGATGATATGTTTTCCACCCTGGATGACACGTACTTTCAGTGCTTCCCATTCCGTCAACGGAAGGCGGGTAGTACCGATGAAATCGGTCAGGGGTTCTCCTTTTATTTTGGTGGTAGATGCAAATACAGCCATTTGTTCTCCATGACCGCCATACGTACGGCAATTCTGAATGTCGGAAGCGGGGATATGGAAGTATTTCACCAGTTCGTTTTGCAGGCGGGTGCTATCCAACGCAGCCAATGTAGAAACTTGTGAAGGTTTCAAACCTGCATACAATAAAGTAATCAGACCGGTGATGTCTGCAGGATTAAAGATGACAACGATATGTTTTACGTTCGGGCAATATTGACGAACGTCTTTTCCGAATTGAGCGGCAATCTCTGCATTTCCTTTCAACAGATCTTCGCGGGTCATACCTGCCTTACGGGCTGCTCCACCGGAAGAAACAATATAAGAAGCTCCGGTCAGCGCTTCTTTGATGTCGGAAGTATAGGTAAGGTTGACACCTTCAAAACCGCAATGATACAGTTCTTCAGCTACTCCTTCCAAAGCTGGTGCGAATGGATCATAGAGACAAATATTCGGAGTGAGTTTCATCATCATGGCTGTTTGTGCCATGTTGGAGCCGATCATTCCGGCAGCTCCCACAATCGTAAGTTTCTCGTTGGTTAGAAATTCCATAATTTTATATGTTTAAAAAGGTGAATAATTTACTCTTTCTTTTTGTCGCTACAAAGTTAACATATTAGAACGCAGATTGTTCATTGCAAATAGTTTTGCCCGATAACGAAAAGTTATAGCTAACTGATTGAGGGATCTATTCAAAATAGATTATCTTTGTATCTTATATAATATAATAGATAAGAATATGAGCATCGAATTAGGAAAGTTCAACCAGCTTGAAGTCGTGAAGGAAGTCGATTTCGGCGTATATCTCGATGGTGGGGAAGAAGGTGAGATTTTGTTGCCTACCCGCTATGTGCCCGAGGATTGTAAGATAGGAGATTTTTTGAATGTGTTTCTTTACCTGGATATGGATGAGAGGTTGATTGCTACGACACTGACCCCGTTAGTGCAGGTCGGACAGTTTGCTTGTCTGGAAGTCTCCTGGGTAAATCAATACGGAGCTTTCCTGAACTGGGGATTGATGAAAGACCTGTTTGTGCCGTTCCGTGAGCAGAAGATGAAAATGCAGGTTGGACGGAAATACGTGGTTCATGCACATGTGGATGAAGAGAGTTACCGTATTGTGGCTTCAGCAAAAGTGGAACGTTATCTGTCGAAAGAAAAGCCGGAATATGCTCCGGAAGAAGTGGTGAGTATTCTTATCTGGCAGAAGACGGACTTGGGCTTTAAGGCAATTATAGATGACAAGTATAGCGGTTTATTGTATGAGAATGAAATATTCTGTCCGTTGGAGACGGGGATGGAGATGAAAGCTTTTGTGAAACAAGTGCGTGAAGATGGTAAGGTAGATTTGATTCTTCAGAAACCCGGTTTTGAAAAGATTGACGATTTTTCGAAAACGTTGCTAGACTATATCCAAGAGCACGGAGGACGAATCAACTTGAATGATAAAAGTCCTGCGGAAGATATCTACGACACGTTTGGTGTCAGCAAGAAAACCTTTAAAAAAGGAGTGGGCGACTTGTATAAGAAACGTCTGATTACCTTGCACGAGGATGGCATTGTTTTGGCGGATTCCTAAACAGAATAGGGATTTCCCTACATACGAATAGAGAGAATCATTGGGGTGGGGAGTTTCCTCACCCTATTTTTGTGGTATCAGATTAAAGATATAAATAATAAAAACGAGATAAGTTATGCGTAAGATTATAATAAGTTTCTGCATCCTGTTCGCTGCCCTTTCCTTACAAGCGCAGTCTGTTAACGGAATCCGTATCGACGGCGGAAATACTCCGATACTTGTTTACTTGGGAGGAAACCAAATCAGTTTGCCTACTACTACCTGCTTTATAGCCAATTTGAATCCCGGACATTATACTGTTGAAGTATATGCCACCCGCTTTACCCGTCCGGGAGAGCGAGTATGGAAAGGAGAAAAATTGTATAAAGACTATGTTTATTTCGATGGTAGGGGAGTGAAAGAGATATGGGTAGACGGACGTGATAACATGCATCCGGAAAGACCTGACCGCCCCGGACAGGGGGGACATCGTCCGGGACAAGGAGAACACCGCCCGGTGAACGATCAGCTCTTTCAAACGTTTTATAATGAGATGAAGAAGGAGCCTTTTAAAGATGATCGTATAAAGTTGCTTAATGCTGCATTGGCCGGTTCTGATTTTACATCTGCCCAATGTCTCCAACTGACCAAACTTTATACATTTGACGATGACCGGATGGAAATTATGAAGATAATGTATCCCCGCATTGTAGATAAAGAAGCTTTCTTTACAGTGATTAATACCCTGACATTTACTTCCAGCAAGGACAAGATGAATGATTTTATGATAGGGTATGGTCGGCGTTGATACTATTAACTGTACGGTTATAGAGATATGTTACGCATGTTTATTGAGGAATATTATCGGAATAATAAATGATAGGAGATTAAATGATGAAACGAATACTGTTTTTACTCTTTGCGGTCGGTCTGACTGCCAATATGACCGTAATGGCTGGAATGAGCACCAGCAAGGTACGTAAGGAGACACGTTTTCTTACCGATAAGATGGCGTATGAATTGAGTTTGAGTACACAGCAATATAATGATGCGTATGAGATTAATTACGACTTTATTTATTCTGTCCGTAATATAATGGATTACGTAGCACGTGGTTACGAATGGGCATTGGATGATTATTATGAAGCTTTGGATATCCGTAACGATGATCTTCGCTGGGTATTGAGTGATGCGCAGTATCGCCGGTTTCTCGGTGCCGAGTATTTCTATCGGCCGATTTATGTAACCGGAGGGAAATGGAGTTTCAGGGTGTACATCAATTACCCGAACCGTAGCTTGTTCTATTTTGGTGTGCCTTATCATTACCGTACTTATTGTGGAGCGCATTATCGTCCGCACTTTCACCATACAAGCTACTATCGGGGAAGATATACTAATTTCAACCATTACTCTGCACCGCACCGGGTGAGAGATCAGAGAGTATATCACTCTTATCGTCGTTCGGACTTCGGTTCTGTCCGGTTCCGTCCGAATACTTCTACTCGTCCGCATAATGCACCGACACGTCCGGGTAATTCTTCCCGTCCGGGTTCATCAACAACACGTCCCGGAACGTCTCGTCCAAGCACATCTACTCGTCCTGATACGTCTCGTCCCGGAACGACAACGCGACCTGGTACGTCTACTCGTCCTCGTCCGGAATCAGGAGATAGACCTTCAACTTCTGTCAGACCGTCTACACCGTCCGGAAATGGGAGACCGAATAAAGAGGTTGTTCCTGATAGAAACGGGAATACAAACAGAGTAGAAGGAGATCGTAATTCCGGTCGCCGTCCGGAAACAAGTTCCGGTTCTTCAAGCTCTAATCGCAGGTCGACAAGCGGAAGTTCGACAAGTAGCGGTTCCAACCGTGAAAGTGGCAAGACAAGTAGCAGCTCAAGGGAAAGTTCAAGTAGGCGAAACGATAGTAGTGGTTCCTATAATAGAAATAACAGTTCTGATAGAAACAATAGTTCTTCCAGTCGTGGTGGCTCCGGTCGTGGCAGTTCTAGTTCCAGTCGTAGTTCTTCCAGTCGCAGTAGTGAAAATACTACCAGCCGTAGCAGTAGTACTACCTCTAGCCGTAGTAGCGGTAGTTCGAGTTCTACTCGAAGCAGCGGTAGCTCTACCCGGAGCAATGTTTCCAGCGGACAAACAGAAAGACGCTCTTCTTCCGGAAGCACGAGAGGTAATAGCACTCAAAGCTCTTCCCGTTCCTCTGAAAGAAACAGCAGTTCAAGAAGATAACCTATTCCTTTATTATTTATATCAATCTCATTGCTCCTCAGCGGTAGGAGAACTAGACTCCGGTTTTTCACCGGCTAGACTATTCCGGGCGTCGCCCGTAACTTGGATATCGGGGCGGATACTATCCGCCTCGATTTCACTTATTACTCCTTGCTGTGCAAGACGTTTTGCAATCAGTTTGTAGTAACCTTCCATATTCTCCTTTAATTGTCCGCCTTCTGCAAAAGAACTGCGGAAATGCTTGGGTTTCGGGATAATGGAAGCCAGGAAAATACTTTCTTCCGTGGTCAGTTGCGAAGGGCGTTTCTTGAAATAATAAGCAGACGCTTCCTGAATACCATAAACGAGCGGTCCCCATTCTACAATATTCAGATATACTTCGTACATACGCTCTTTGGAAGTTAGTCTTTCATTCTCTATCAGCCACACAATCAATGCTTCTTCCAGTTTACGCGCAAAGTTCTTGTTACGGTTCAGGAATACATTCTTTACCAGTTGCATGGTGATCGTACTTCCTCCGCGTGCAAAGCGTTTCACTTGCAGGTCGTAAATCAGTGCTTCCCGTAAGGCATCGGGCAGAAAACCGCGATGATAAAAGAATGCTCCATCTTCGCTTTGCATGACAGACATTCTTAGAATGGGGGAAATGCTGTCCAAGGGTGTAAAGTGATTGCATGAAGGGCCGATAGGGAAGGTTCGTACCGGTACTCCGTTCTCATAAGCTGTATAAATGAATTCACCGGACATCTTGGAGAGTGAAGTAGCTCCGTAGCTTATGATATGGAAATCTTTTTCTTTCAATTCAGATTCCAGTTTGAGACTATCCAGTTGCGCAAAATCAATGTCTAACAGAAAATGATAAGCCAGTTCACCACTTGTCTTTATACCTTCCAGGTTACTGAATAATCCTTTCGGAAGAGAACTGAACAGATCGTCTGCCGGAAACCAGGATTTGTTGACTGCTGCAGTGAAATGCCAGTTTCCCTTCTCCTTCTCGACCCGTAAATAAGGATGAAACTGGAGTTTGTTGAAGTCAACAATGGTGGTACTGTCCAATTCAAATGAGTGTCCGTTTATGTTCATCTCGTAACAGAGTTGTCCACGATCGAGATGAATTACTTCAGGAGAGAGGGCTTTATGAAATACGTCCAGCCCGTTCACTCTTGCTTTTCCTTTGAGATAGACTTGTTTGGAAGACCCTATTTCTTTCGTCAGGCTATACGATAAAGTGTCAAAGGTTATCTTAGCACCATATCTACGTGTTATATAAGGTATGGAAACTTTTAGAGAATCAGATGAATAAAGCGTTGCTTTTAATGAGTTGTAATGTTGGTGCAGTTCACCATTGGCTATCCAATGCTGTGCTAAACTGTCTTCTTGTATGGTGATGACGGATTGAAAATGATTTTCTTTAATGATAAAAGAAGGAAGAGTGAGAGATACAAAATTATTGTTTTTTCTTTCCGTGATACAGATATTGTTTAGTTGTCCGTTTTCGGGCATAAAACCATAACATAAATTTAATATTTTGTTGATTCTTTCTGCATAATTTGTTTGGGTGTCCGTTTGTGGCGACGTTCGAGTGAGATATTCTGGTTTCTTTCTAAAAAGAAAATCGTAGTTGGCGACGGAATCCCGCTTTGTGAATGCAAGTGTAATTCCGTCTGCGGCTACATAACGTATTTTTATTTTTCTGCTTAGTAATTTCCAGAAGTTCAGTTTGACACGAGTGGATGTGAGTGTCAGTAATGTGTCTCGTTGTTCGGGTACAACAGAGAGACCTTCGAGGATGATTTCATTCAATCCATTCATTTTCAGATTATCGTAATGAATACGTAGCCCGTGAGTTTGCTCAATATGGGAGGTACGTTTGTCGACTATGCTTCTTAAGAGAGCGTTGCGACTTAAATAAAGACTGATGAGACAGATGAGTAGACCCCCACTGGCTGACAGCAGAAGAATATGTTTCTTACTGTTCTTTTTCATCGTTTGATTTCGATAATTTATCGGATGCAAAGGTAGACAATATTCTGTTTCGTAGTATATAAACAGTTTTTTTAATTGGTTGTTCGATTCTAAGCGTACAACTGTTCGTTTTCGTACACCACTCTGTTTTGCAATCATTCTGATTATTAGCTTGTTATCTTTTTGGCACGCTCGTTGCATATCTATAGTCGCAAGCGGACAACGAAGAAAAATGAAAAAAGTTCAGAATGTTGCAACCGTTTGAGACATTTGATCCGTCTAATAAACAGAAGAACAAAAAAGAAAGTTGAACAAATAAAAAATATACAATTATGAAAACTACAGTATTATTCAGAATGATCGTTTTAGTTGCTATGGTATTTGCAGGTATCTCTAATGCAACAGTGAAGGCACAAAACAATAACTTCATTACTAATGAAGAAACAGTAGGTGATCTTGTAGTATCGAAGGTGATTTACAGATTAGATGGCTCTCTTTATCGCCACATGAAATATGATTTTACCTATGACGATCAAAAGAGAATGGCTACCAAAGAGGCTTTCAAATGGGATGCTTCCACTGACAAATGGCTGCCGTACTTCAAGATTGATTATACTTATTCTTCTAATGAAATCACTTTGGTATACGCACGTTGGAATGATTCTCACAGAGCTTACGATGCGGCTGTTGAAAAGAGCGTGTACGAATTGAACGACGCTAATATGCCGGTAGCTTATATGAACTATAAATGGAATGATAAATGGATTGAAGAATCTAGTGTGAACTGGGCTATGAACGTGGCTACTCCGGCAACGAATGAAGCAACTCTGTTGACTGCCAGCAGATAAAAATAAATTAGGAGTTGTGAAACTCCTTCTCTCTCTTAATTTAACTGCATTAAAAACGGTGGATTGCCCTATGAGGAAGTCCACCGTTCTGTTTATCTGATAAACAGCTTATATTGATTTGTATTACTTTCCGGTGTGCTTATTTAATGAGTGGCAAATATTCTCCATAACCTTCCTCTTTCATTTTCTCTTTCGGGATAAAACGAAGGGAGGCGCTATTGATGCAATAACGTAATCCGCCTTTCTCTTTCGGACCATCTGTGAATACATGTCCCAGATGCGCATCCCCGGTTTTACTGCGCACTTCCGTACGTATCATGCCATGCGAAGTATCTTTCTTCTCTGCGATGATATCTTTTTGAATCGGCTGGGAAAAGCTAGGCCACCCGCAACCCGAATCGAACTTGTCGGTAGAAACAAACAAAGGCTCTCCGGTGGTAATATCAACATAAATGCCTGGGCGGTGCTCATTCCAGTATTCATTGTGGAAGGCCGGTTCGGTGGCATTCTTCTGGGTTACTGCATATTGTTCCGCCGACAGTTCCTTGCGGAGGGTTGAGTCATCCGGTTTTTGATACACTTTTGTTTTCGGTGCATTGGCTTTGCGTGCTATTTCAAATAAAGCAGGATTGATATGGCAATATCCTCCCGGATTTTTATCCAGATAGTCCTGATGGTAAGTCTCTGCCGGATAGAAATTAGTCAATGGCTTTACTTCTATAGCGATAGGAATCTTATATTGTGCAGACAATAGTTTAATAGCCTGGTTAATGACAGGAAGATCTTCTTTATCTACATAATAAATTCCGGTTCTATACTGTGTTCCCCGGTCATTACCCTGACGGTTGAGGCTGGTAGGGTCAATTGTCTTGAAATACAGATCGAGCAGCAAATTTAAATCTACCGTTTTAGGATCATAAACCACCTTTACTGTTTCCGCAGCATTGGTTTTTCCTGAACAGACCTGTTCATAACTCGGGTTGGCAACACTACTGTTGGCATATCCTACTTGAGTACTTTCTACTCCTCGAATTTGTTTCAGGAAATGTTCTGTTCCCCAGAAGCATCCTCCTGCAAAATAGATTTCTGCTTGATTTTTCATTGGTTTAGCAACTCCTAAAAATGTATTACTAATCACTACGATCACTATGATGATAAAATACTTCATATCCGTTAGTTCTTTCTATAATAACGAATGAACCAACGGATATGTTTGAAGGAACTACTATACTAAACTCAAATATATTTCTTTTTATTCAATGATCTGTCCTTTGTAGAAATCCAGAATTTTAGTCCGGAACAGATAGTCGTATTTAGCTTGCAACTTATCCGAAAGAGCTTTCGTCAGATTAAGTTTGGCTTCATTATATTCTACAAAGGTAGCTTTGCCGTTATTGAATTTCTCACTCATCAGGCGGAAAGACTCCTCGTTGGCTTTCACTGCCACTTCACTGGAGTTGTACTTGCTTTCAGCAGCTAGAGCATTATACCAAGCCTGCTGAATCTCTTTGTAGAGTACTTTCTTTGCGTTATCCAATCTCAAAGATAAGTCTATTTGTTGTAAACGAGCGGTGCGTACTCGGTTTCGTGTAGAAAAACGATTAAAGATCGGAACGCTCAAATTGAATCCTATATACTTATTTAGGTTGTTCTTTATCTGACTGCCGAAGCTGTTTTCTGATCTTCCGCTCACCGTATAATAATTGCTACCCAAACCGGCGCTGAAAGAGAGTTGTGGATAGAATGCACTTTGAGCAATACGAATGCTATTAAGACTACCTTGTAAACGGTATTCTGCAGCCTTAATACTTGGTTTGTAAGCAAGAGCCTGTGTATATATATCATCCGGTGGGGTGAGAGATTCGAACTCTAGTTCTTCCTTAGGACTTTCGAGCACGAATCCTTCAGGCGTAGGTAATTCCAAAAGTTGGGTGAGGTCTAATAATGATAACTTGTACGTATTGTCTGATTGTACAGCAGTCATTTCGTCCTGTGCGACACGGGCTTGTGCTTCGGCCACTTCAGAAGGAGATGCTTTACCTACTCCGTGGAGCCCTTGGATGCGCTTTAGCTGGTCTTTGCTTAAATCTACCTGATTATGAGCAACCTTACTTAATTCTTGGTTGAATAAAACCTGCAAATAAGCGGAAGTGACATTGATTGCAATGTCTTCTTTGGCTTTATTCAAATCTTCTATAGCGGCTTTTAAATCCAACTTGGCAAGTGAATATTGGTTGGATAACTGCAAACCGGTAAATATAGGTACATTGGTTCCCAAGCTGAAACTGGTATTGGCACTGTTAATGTCACTATACGAGTTATCTATCGGAGAAGCAGTACGTCCCCAACTCCAGTTTTGGCTGGCGCTACCGCTCAAATTCGGAAGACGTGTCCATTTGCTAGTGTTTACACTCACTTTATTAGCTTCAACACTGTTGGCTGATTGACGAATCTCTATATTATGCTCAATGGCATAGTCGATACATTGCCGCAATGTCCATGCTTGCGGAGAGTTGTTCTGCGCTTGGATAGAAGTGATTCCGACCCCGGCAAGCAGAAGGGCTGATATGGTTTTACGAATTATTTTCATCGAATTCAATTATTTGTCTTTTTTCTCTGCACCCCGTATTTTATCCTGTGCAGTTATTCCTTTCTTGATTTCTATCTTGATTCCATCACTCATACCGGCAGTCACCTGCGTACGCTGGAACTTTTGTTCGGGCACTGAATCTGTCATGATGTACACAAATGTAGAGTCGCCATTAAACTCAATAGTGCTTTCGGGCACTGCCAATACTTGATTTGCCCTTTGCAACACGATTTCCGCATTAGCTGAATATCCGGAACGAATCTGAACGGAATCCGGAATGGTAATCGCAGCCTTGATTTCAAATTGGTTGGCACCATTGGTTTCTACCCCTTTCGGAGATATATATTCCAGAATGGCGTTGAAAGTCAGATTCTGCAAAGCTCCGATTGTCAGCTTGATCGGCATCTGTTCGTGGATACGTCCCACTTCCGTTTCATCGATATTACCACGGAAAATCATGTCGTTCATATTGGCTACCGTAGCAATCGTGGTTCCATCATTGAACGTGTTACTCATAATCACAGAGTTACCGGCTTTTACAGGTACATCCAAAATCAACCCGTCAATGGTAGAACGAATCATCGTACTACTGAACGATGCACTGTTTTTGGTAATCCCTTCTTTTACGATTTCCAGATTATCTTTAGCCGTCTGTCTCTCTTCACGAGCTTGCTTCAAGGCTACTTCACTTTTCTCATATTCTTCCCGGCTAATCAGCTGATCTTCGTATAACTTCTTTACGCGGGCAAAATCCGTTTCTGCCTGTGTTGCATTAATCTCTGCCAGGCGCACACGACTTTCCGCAGAATTCAGTTGACCGAGTTCAGGGATTACTTTTACTTTGGCGATAACTTCCCCTTTCTTCACAGCTTGTCCGGCTTCTTTGTACACTTCGTCGATAATACCCGAAATCTGCGGTTTGATTAAAATTTCGTCTCTCGGTTCCACCTTTCCGGTAGCTACTGTGGTCTTTTGGAGATCAGTGACTTCCGGTTTTACTATTTCGTAAGTGATTACCTTGGGTTTAGACTTCTGATAAAGGAATACGAATGTTCCGACAAGAATGATAGCAATGACTACCAATAATGTGATTTTCAGATACTTTTTCATGACTTTATTTATATTTTTATTGTTTACGATTAATAATTGAAATCCCTCGCACCTCTTTATTCGTCGCGGATAGCTTCAATCGGTTTGATAGCCAT
>ENA-OPSN01000778-OPSN01000778.1-human-gut-metagenome-genome-assembly--contig:-NODE-778-length-15794-cov-3.210814_pt1 | contig 15794 bp, 8 predicted proteins | sample MGYA00241808_ERZ501907 | MGnify/ENA primary metagenome ERZ501907 (study PRJEB25962, sample SAMEA2042218) | human gut metagenome | biome: human gut; feature: human-associated habitat; material: faeces...
TGCAGGATCACGGTGACGATGTTTGGTTCCGTAATATCCGCGTGAAGGTTCTGGACTGATCGCAGTAATCCATGAGGCTAGCCAAAAAGATAGAATTTACATCCCCCTCTTCTACAGATCTATCTGTATCAAAAGTAAGACAAGTCTTGAATCTTTTTAGCTAGCCTTATAATTAGACCTTTCTGATATCTATAAACATGAAAATCCAAATTAATTTATATGCATTAGCTCCTCTTCCAATTGTTCCATTTGGGATTTCAGTATAGAATAAAGAAGACAGAAAAGACGCAGCTATCCAAATTTATTCTGTTAGAAATATATCCAATAAAATCACATGACGAAAATTATGAATGTGATGCTGCCTATATTTCTCTTCTGAAGAATTCAGCAAGCCGTCAAATACAATGATATATACTGCGCTTATAATATGAGATAAGCAAACGCTGTAAGCAATAAAATATTTATTGTTCAGCTACATTTTAACCATTTAATTAATTTATATTTATGAAAAAGCACCTAATAACAGTACTTGCCTGCTGTTTACTCCTCATCGGTTGCAAAGATGATAAGGTTGATCCCGATCAGTACGATCCATCTCAACCGGTAGTATTTACAGATTTTAATCCTAAAGAGGGAGGTATGCGAACCCGCCTGTACATTGAAGGCAGTAACTTTGGAAGTGACCCTACCAAAATTCATATCACGATCGGTGGAGAAAAAACGAAAACCATCGGAGCTGATGGAAAAAACATTTATTGCATGGTTCCTTCCAAGGCTTTTGATGGAATAATCAATGTTCGCATAGATGGACCGGATGGCAAACCGATTGCAGAACATACATTTGAAGAAGAATTCAAGTACACTCCTGCAACGGTTGTAGGCACCTTGCTACGTAAAGTAGATGAGGATAATAATTCCGCATTTCAAGAGGGTTCGTTCGATGAAGGAGCTTCTATTCCTTCCAATGATTGCATGGTGTTCGATCCCAAGTACAAAGACGGAGACAACCGGTTACTTTTTTCTTCAAACCATTCTGACGGTCTCCATCTAATAGACCTGACAGAGCGGACTGTAAAACGTCTCTTTCCAAGAACAGGATATAGCACAATGTACTCTTTCACATTCAGCGCTGACGGAGACACGTTGCTGTTTACCGATGATCACGGTCAGGACAACACTACCCGGGCAAATATCTATTATTCTCTCCGTCGTGAGAATTTTCGACGAATTCGTCCTTACAACTATGGCAGGACAGCATATAGCTTAGTGTATATGGATGACGGAACCATCTTTTACACCACCTGGTGGGAAGGAAAAGTCTACAAAATGATACGCAATGGAGCTATTCCCAATATCGACGAGAATGCGGAAGTTGCCTTTAGTCTGAGTCAGATATCAGCAGTGGGCGGTTCACACACGATATTATTCAAGCACCCGTCCAATAAATTTATGTACATGCTTTCCGACAATTTTGGCGCAGTGTTCAGAGCCGATTATGATCCGGTGGCAAAAACATTCGGTAATCCCAGCATCATTGCCGGAAACATGAACGATAAAAGTTTCAAAGAAGGAACAGGAGGTAGCGCCCGGTTTAACAAACCACAGTTCGGTGTATTTGTTAAAAACGAAAAATACGGAGAAGGAATCGGTCCTGACAAAGACCAATATGACTTCTATTTTTGTGACAGAGAAAATCACTGCATCTGGAAGCTGGACCCACATGGAGTAGCCTCTCTCGCAGCCGGACGAAGTAACGAAAATGCCGACGGCAAAATTTGGGGATATGTAGACGGTAATCCGTTACATGAAGCACGTTTCAATCAGCCTGCCGGCCTTGCCTACGATCCTGATACAGATATGTTCTATATCGGAGATATCGACAATAAAGGAATTCGTTATATGACAACGGAATAATACTATTTAAAACACAAATGAATATGAGAAATATAATCTTACTATTTTTCTTGATAGTAGGCTGGACAACTACAGTCTATGCCCAAAATGAACAAGAGACGATTGAAGTGACAGGAATCGTCACAGATCCAAAGAACGAACCTTTAGTAGGTGTAAACGTTACAGCGAAAAACATACCGGGCTTCGGCGCGATAACCGACATAAACGGACGTTATAAGATCAAGGTTCCCAATTATTCTTACTTGATCTTCTCTTATGTGGGATTTACAAAACAGGAAGTCTTTATCAAAGACAAAAAAATCATTAACGTCGTTATGGTAGAGACGAAAGAAACGGTCATCGACGAAGTTGTTGTCACAGGAACCGGCACTCAGAAGAAGGTAACTGTGACAGGTGCCGTTACCACAGTCGACGTTTCTCAGCTACGTACTCCGACAGCAAGTATAACGAACGCTCTTGCAGGTAATGTGGCCGGTATACTCGCTCGCCAAACTTCCGGACAGCCGGGGAGTAATATCTCCGAGTTTTGGATACGCGGTATCTCCACTTTCGGCGCCGGCGGCAGTGCATTGGTGCTGGTCGATGGTTTCGAGCGTGATATGAATGAGATCAATGTGGAAGATATCCAGGACTTCTCAGTGTTGAAGGATGCCTCTGCAACAGCAATTTACGGTTCACGCGGTGCAAATGGAGTTGTCTTGATCACGACCAAACGCGGAAAAGAAGGAAAGACCCGCGTTAATGCCAAAGTAGAAACCTCGTATAATACACGCACCAGAACTCCGGAATTTGTAGACGGTCCAACGTATGCCCGCATGATGAACGAAGCCTTAATTAGTCGTAGTCAAGCTCCAGCCTATAGCGAAAGTGACTTGAAACTGTTTGCAAACGGGTTGGATCAGGATCTTTTCCCGAATGTGGACTGGATGAACTTAATACTGAAAGACGGCGCCCCCACTTATCGTGCAACCGTAGACTTGACCGGAGGTGGTACGGTGGCCCGTTATTTTATTTCTGCCAGTTATGTAAATGAAGGTGGTATGTACGAGACAGATCGTGCTATGACGGACTATAACACCAATGCCAACTACCATCGCTGGAACTACCGCATGAATGTAGACATAGACCTGACAAAAACTACGCTACTAAAAGTAGGTGTATCGGGGTCTTTGGACAAACAGAACCTGCCGGGAAGCCAATATCATGAAATATGGCACTCACTGATGGGATACAGTCCCATCGCTTCACCAGTACAATATAGTGACGGAAAATGGGCAGCAGTCGGTAATGAGGGACGAAGAAATCCGTGGGTGCTGACTACCCAGCAAGGGTATCAGGAAACATGGAAGAATAAAATCCAGACTACAGTTAACCTTGAACAAGATCTGAAATTTATTACAAAGGGATTAAAATTCTATGGGCGCTTCGGCTTCGATACTTATACAGATAACGGTGACAACCGTTTCAAATGGCCGGAAAGTTGGTTAGCAGAACGGCAACGTACCTCCGACGGAGAGCTGCAATTCAGAAGAATAGAGACGCAGAAACTGATGGACGGAACGATGTATTCAAGTGGACAACGGAAGGAATATCTGGAGGCAGAGCTACACTATAACCGTACGTTTGGTGACCACATGCTAGGAGCCGTTTTAAAGTATTCTCAGGACAAGACTACCAATACATCTCACAACGGCAATACAGATAGCTACGAGAAGATTGTGCAGAGTATTCAAAATCGTCATCAGGGATTTGCAGGACGTTTCGCCTATGGATGGAAATACCGCTACTTCTTTGACTTCAATTTCGGTTACAACGGTTCCGAGAACTTTGCCTCAGGTCAGCAGTTTGGATTTTTTCCCGCCTATTCTGTGGCATGGAACATCGCTGAAGAGTCAATCATCAAGAAACATCTCAAATGGTTGAACATGTTTAAGCTGCGCTACTCATACGGTAAGGTAGGTAACGACAATGTGGGAACCCGCTTCCCATACGTAGAGAAATTCGGAACATGGGATGAAGACGGTTACTATTACGGTGATATCGGCACCAGTAATTATTATTATACCGGACTGACCTATTCGAGAATTGCATCAAACAGCATCACTTGGGAGGTAGCCAAGAAACATGACCTCGGACTTGACTTCTCTATGTTCAATGATAAGTTCAGTGGCAGCATTGACTACTTCCACGAACAGCGCAACGGTATTTATATGTTGCGTAGTTATCTTCCTCAGATTATCGGTCTGAATCACATCACAACAAAACCTTATGCTAACGTAGGCTCTGTCTTGTCCGAAGGCTTTGACGGAAATATTGCTTATAAGCAGAAGGTAGGTGAGGTAGACCTTACGGTACGTGCCAACATGACCTATAGTAAAAATGAGATCAAGGAATATGACGAAGAGAATAGTCGCTACCCGTATAAGATGAAGTACGGATTCCGTGTAGACCAGGCGCGTGGTCTGATAGCTGAAGGATTATTTAAAGACTATGAAGAAATTCGTAACAGGCCATCACAGGGGTCAGGCATCATGCCAGGCGATATCAAATACAAAGACGTAAACGGTGACGGAGTCATTAACGGAGACGACGAAGTGCCCATCGGCGCAACGACTCGCCCTAACTTGATTTACGGATTCGGTGTATCTGCGCAATGGAAAGGATTTGACATCAACGTTCACTTCCAAGGAGCCGGAAAATCATCCTTCTTCATAGACGGATTCACCGTATATCCCTTCAAAGAGAAGTCCTGGGGAAACATTCTGACAGATGTAGTCGGAAACTACTGGTCGTTGGGGACCAACGAGGACCCGAATGCCAGATATCCACGTCTGAGTTATGGAGGCAATGATAACAATTATCGCGCTTCAACTTATTGGTTACGAAACGGTTCATACATCCGTTTGAAAAATGTGGAACTAGGTTACAGTATCCCGAAACGGTTTGTCAATAAACTCCATCTGGACCGTGTGCGTTTGTACCTGATGGGAACAAACCTACTGACTTTCTCCGACTTTAAACTTTGGGATCCGGAACTGGGTAGTTCTAACGGACAACAGTATCCCCTATCTAAAACTGTTACCATCGGACTGACGGTGGGAATCTAAAACAATTATGAAAAGAAAAATTATGAAAAGAAATAAATACATCTTATTGGGAGCGGTAGCGCTCGGGTTAGGACTCACTTCCTGTTCCGATTATCTAAATGTAGATCGCTATTTCAGAGATCAACAGTCTACAGAACGCATTTTCTCAGACAAAGACTATACACTCCAATGGCTATCATTCTGCTACAGCCGCTTGCAGGGAGATAATCTGGAAGTAGGACACAGCGACGTATGTCCTTTCAACTTCTCAGATGACCAAGTATTCAACGAGCGTGGAGACCGTTTTGCCAAATTCAAGCGTGGCGAATATTTAAATTCCACAGGCGGTCAGAATGCATGGAAATGGTCATATGACGGAATCTATCAAGCTTCCATCCTACTGAATGAATTACATGAGAATCAGGATCTCACTCCGGAGGAAGTGACAGATGTACGAGGACAGGCCCGTTTTCTGCGTGCCTATTTCTACTGGATGCTTCTGAGAAAATTCGGTCCGATCCCCATCCTACCACCGGAAGGAGCCGATTATACAAAATCATATGATGAGTTGGCGTATCCACGCAACACCTATGACGAATGTGTGCAATTCATTACCTCTGAATTGGAAATTGCAGCTACCGAACTATTCGAAAAACGTGATAACTTGAACATTGCCCGCCCAACCAAAGGAGCTGCACTGGCTGTACGCGCCAAAGTTTTTCTCTATGCCGCTAGTCCGCTGGTTAACGGAAATACGGAAATGGCAGACTTCACCAACAAGGACGGCAAACAACTGATTCCGCAAGAATACAATGAAGAGAAGTGGGCAAAAGCCGCTGCTGCTGCCAGAGATATGATTGATTACTCGGAAGCAAGCGGACTTTACAAACTTTATACTTTTGAAAGACGTCCGGTTAGTACAGACGAAGCTTATCCAACTACGATTGAACCGCCCTATCATGAGGAATACAGCAACAAGCCCTTTCCAGAAGGATGGGCCAATATAGATCCTTTTGAGTCTTATCGTTCTATTTTTAATGGTGACATCTATGCTGCAGAGAATCAAGAACTTATTTTCACCCGAGGAACCAATGGAGACAGCAATGACTTAAAAACAGACAACACCATGGTAGATTTCGTTAAGCATCAACTACCCGGAACGTTTGGAGGATATAATGTACACGGAATAACTCTGAAACAAAGTGAAGCTTATGACATGGCAGATGGTAAACCTTTTAGCAAAGAATACTACACCTTGTGGAAAGGAAAGTTCACAAACGATGAAAACAAAGATGAACACAAGTACGACCACGTAAAAAATAATGTATGGTGGGGATATACCAACCGTGAACCTCGTTTCTATGCCTCCGTAGCTTTCAACGGAGCAATTTGGAATGCACTAAGCATCAAGGAAGAAGGAGGGAAAGATTCACGAAACAAACAAATCTGGTATTATCGGGGAGCGACCGACGGACGTATAAACGGTTCTGATAACTGGTGTATCACCGGTATCGGCATTATGAAATATGTAAACCCGAACGATTGTGCCAAATGGGGAGGCTCCATCTATCAGAAAGTGGAACCTACACTTCGTTACGCCGACATATTACTGATGTATGCAGAAGCACTAAATAATATTTCTGAAGGGGCACACTATCAAATAGCCTCATGGGACGGAAACCAGACTTACGACATCTCCCGTGACAAAGAACAGATGCGCCGCGGAGTAAAACCTGTCCGTATGCGTGCCGGAGTACCCGATTATAGTGATGAGATATATGAGAATCCGAAAAAGTTCTTTGAAAAAATAGTCCATGAACGGCAAATCGAATTCTTTGCAGAAACCCAGCGCTTCTATGACCTGCGCCGTTGGAAGATCGTCGAAGAGCATGAAAGTGAGCAAATCTACGGTTGCAACACACTAATGAACGAAGAATACAAAGACATGTATTATCTGCCGGTCAGAGTAGCCGAGCTACAGACGTCTTTCTCTCGTAAACAATATTTCTGGCCTATCAGCTTCGATGAACTGAAACGGAACAAGAATCTGTCACAAGCTCCCGGATGGCAGTACTATGATTAGTATTAACATTATAAACTAAAAAATCAATATGAGAAAATTATATATTTTAGGAATGATACTGGGGATGTATGCAACATTCAGTGCATGCAATGACGAGTGGAAAGATGAACTTTACACACAGATGCTTTCTTTCAAGGCACCTTTAGGTGACAACGGCTTGAGTGAAATTTATGTACGCTATCAGCCGGATGGAATGGGAATATACCAGTTGCCGGTCATTGTCAGTGGTTCGAAGAATAACGATCGAAATATAGACGTGAAAATAGCCGTAGATGAGGACACGCTCCGAATACTTAATCAGGAGAAATTCCCTGTAGGCCGTCAAGATCTTTGGTATGTCCCCCTTGCAAAACAACATTATTCTTTTGAATCAAATATTTGCCACATTCCTGCAGGAGAAAACATACAGCTCTATCCCATCCATTTCAACTTTAACGGGTTGGAACTGGATGAGAAATATGTACTTCCGTTGACAATTGAAGAAGACCCCTCTTATATACAAAATAAATATAAGGGACGTTATAAAGCGCTACTGGGAGTCAATCTGTTCAATGACTATTCTGGTACTTATAATACCACACTGATGAATATTTACATCGAAGGAACAACATCAGATCCCGCTAAGGTAGATACACGTGTAGCCCGTGTAGTGGACGAAAATACCATTTTCTTCTATGCCGGTTCAACTTGGGTGGAAGACGAAAACCGCTCCAGATATAAAGTATTTGTGGAGTTTGGAGAAGCAACAGAGGACGAGGAAGGTACTGTTAAAGGAACGTTGAAACTATACGGCGACGCAAGTGAATCAGAAATCAATATTCAACCACTGGGAGAGTGTAAGTATGAAAAACGAATCATTCAACACGAAACCATCAAATATATGGAACGCCATCTTACTACGCTAGAGTTGAGTTACAAGTACACGGATGTCACTTCTAATCCAGATTATCCGATGACTTATGAAGTAAAAGGCTCCATGACAATGGAACGACAAATCAATCCATTGATTCCAGATGAGGATCAAGCAATTGAATGGTAAAAAGGTAAAGATCTGGTAACCGCATATGGAAATAAATTTATTACATTTGCAGGAGAATCTTTAATGATGGGGTATGAGTTTTGAATTATAGTTTAATCCAAAGCTCATAGCCCCATTATTAGAAGTTTCAAATTAGTAATTCAAAATTAACCATTATGACCCCACAAGAGTTTTTTAAAAATGATTTATTCGCCGAAAATGCAGGTGTAATATTGCTTGAAGTACGCGAAGGATATAGCAAAGCCAAGCTGGAAATAAAACCCGAACATCTTAATGCCGGCGCACGAACTCAAGGAGGAGCTATCTTTACATTGGCAGATCTTGCACTTGCAGCAGCCGCCAATTCTCATGGTACGCTGTCCTTTTCCCTCTCATCCACAATCACTTTTCTACGTGCAAGCGGTCCGGGCGATACCCTTTATGCCGAAGCGCGCGAACGCTATATCGGTCGAAGTACCGGTTGCTATCAGGTAGATGTAACCAACCAAAACGGGGACTTGATTGCTACATTCGAATCAAGTGTTTTCAGAAAAGACCAGAAAGTTCCTTTTACGCTGTAATGACAGGAAACGAAGTGCGCCAGATTCGCTGACGCACTATTTAACGATAGAAGTCAACGGATGACGATTACCTCTGACATCATTTAAGAAAGCTTTGGCAGAACCAAAATTCAAAAACATATCCAAACGGACAGGAAGATGATTCTTATCATCTGTCACAAAGAAGGTAATCACCTCCTTTTCTTTCCCTTTCTTATCATACTCAACCAATGAAAAGATCAGGCAGCGATAGGTTACTCCATTTTCAGCTTTCACATTCTCTTTTCCCCGATAAATCAGCGTCTGTTCTTCTACTTTACGTCCGGTAGCCATCGGGAATTTGATTTTATCGCCTACCTTATAATCAGCAGGATCATAAGAACGCGCCTGAGCAAGAATAGTCAGCATATCATAGATACAGCGGCTATCACTTTCTTCTGATTCCTGAACTTCTCCGTCACGGAACGTACGTTTTTGCTTAGCAAAACAAAGACCGTCTTTATAAGAGAACCAAGCCTCATCTACCGTATAGCGTTTTCCTTCTTCGGCACCTTTACGAAAGTAACGAGGCTCCAGCTTTTCTCCCATGACGCAAGTTAATGTATCACGCATCTTGAAAAAGAAATCGGCACGCTTACTGCCTAAAGCAAGCAGATTGACACGGTATGCAGGTTCTGAGTGATAAGTAGTCGCATTGGTTGTCAGACTGGCTATACCCGCTTTCACCCAAACGAATTTCCAGTTGAAGTACAAGTCGTACATCACATGCTCTCCAGATTGGAAAGCATCGTTCTTTGCTTCACACTGTGCATTGGCAGGAAGTGCAAAACACCCTATAAACAATGCTACTAAGCCTATAACTAGATTACGGCGCAAACTAGCGGCGCCTGCGGTTTTGGTTATCTTGTTCCCTATCTTTCTTTCTTTTGTCTTCATCTGGTTTTTGTTTTTTAAGTTCATCCGGCTTCTGCTTGTCTACAGGAGTTGCATGGATATCCCAATTTTGGGTTGTATCCCATAAAGCTTTATACTCCAATATATTCGGGTAATAGTAGACAGCTTCCGGCTGCTGTCCTTTTGCATAATCACCTGTATCCCACTCTCCGTTTCCATTAGTGTCATTAATTAGTCTGGCACCATATTTTCCAGGATTCAGGAAATAAAAATCAGCCATTCCTTTGTCAATCCTCCGTTTACGTACCACTTTATCCTGAGCATCCAACAACTCTACAAATGCCATCGGGTCCGCTCCCGTAACATTGAAATGAAGAGTAAAATATTCATCCTCACTACGTACTTTAAACGATTGTTTTATCTTATCGGTAAACAAACCATAAATGCCATGAAAAGCTGTCGAGTCCACCGAGAACTCATATTCCATTGTAGCTTCCCAATCATTTCCAGGATACAGATTAAACCGCCGCAAATTCAATGAGTCTTGTTCGAATTCGAAAGGGACATCCTTCCAAATCGTATCCACCTTTTGCCGCAAATGAATGGCCGCAGTATCAAAACTAGCAATCGGTTCCTCAAAGTTCAAAGAGATATAACCATACACATCCATAGATGAAGGTGCATTCACATTCACCGGTAAGAATTTGGTAGGTATCGGCTCATCTTCTTCATCTTTCTTTTTCTTCTTTTTCTTCTTCTCGGGCTCTTCTTTAGTCAAAGTCTTTTGTTTGGATACCAACTTCAACGTATCTGTACGAGGAATTAATTGATTCAACGTATCTGTATAAAGATAGGTAAGGCTAAGAGCAAGGGTATCCTGTTTATAAAGCAAAGAGTCCTTCACCCAGTAATGAATCGTATCGTTCCGTTGGTTCTTTTCTATGATAAAAGCGTCCTTATCTTCGAAGTTCAAGCCTTTCAGCACAGGCAAAGTATCTGCTTTACCTGCAAAATAGAGTGTGAATTTCTGAGGAACCAACCGCTCGGACTTAATCAGGTACTGCGAATAGTTTAACTCTTTAAAAGCGCGGAGAATCACATCATCGGGCAGATAATGCATGTATTTCTTCTCAACAATCGTATCATAAGTCAAAGAATCCACCCAAGCTGTATCCATACGAAGTCTTTCCTCCATACGCGGAATGATCAATGAATCATTAAAAGCAATGACTTCACTTTTTTGAGTAAAAGCAAAGTTTTGGTCAGAATCCATCAGTCCAAAGATACGATACTTACCGGGAGCTACCCCACGGATGGAAAAGCGTCCACGACTGTCAGTACGAGCCACACGGTCGAAAGGGAGTTTGGTAAAAGCTGTATCATTCAGGTTAGCATGCAATCCGACCAGTATTCCTTTAATAGGCTCCAGATTGGAAGCGTCAAGTACCGTTCCTGATACTTCCATAGTATCAATCTGTGCACCGGTAGAAAAAGTAAATGCAAAATTACCTAAAGGATTACCTTCATTATTGTCAACGATAGCATCCGAGAAATCTATAGTATAGGTAGTATTAGGCTTCAGCGAATCAAGCAGATTCACCTGTATTCTCTTTCCTGATGCCTTGATTTCCGGTTGTTGTATCTGAGGAGGAGAAACAACCACCTTCTCGGTCGCTTTCTCTAGCTTAATAAACTCATCAAACTGGAGAGAAACTTTCGTTCTCTTATTATTAATAGCACCTGCAACAGGAGTACTGCCGACGAAACGCGGAGGATCATAATCCTTAGGTCCGCCTTCCGGTCGCCCAATGCTGGCACAGGAGTACAGTATAGCCGCCAGTACTACTACCGGAAAAGCTTTACGCACGATATGTTTTATCTTTTGATTCTCAAATTGTAACATGCTGCAAAAATAAACGTTCTTCACCAATAAACACTACACTTTCTAGCTAATTTATTAAAAAGTAGCCTTAAATGAATGATTATTGGTCCTTATCTTGTTAATAAATCCCTATCTTTGACTCCCGAAATTCAAACCTAATACAAAAAACCCATGAAGAAACAACTACTCTCTTGCTGCTTGGCTGCATTGGGACTGACAGCAATTCAAGCGCAAAGCTTCAACGAGTGGAAAGACCCGGAAGTGAATTCCGTAAACCGCTCCGCTATGCACACTAATTACTTTGCTTTCGCATCGGCTGATGAAGCTAAAGCCGGCATTAAAGAAAATTCCGCGAATTTCATGACCTTGAACGGTCTTTGGAAATTCAACTGGGTGAGACACGCAGACGCGCGCCCAACCGACTTTTATCAGACTAATTTCAACGACAAAGGTTGGGATGACCTTCAAGTTCCCGGTGTTTGGGAGTTGAACGGCTACGGTGACCCTATCTATGTCAACGTGGGATATGCCTGGAGAAGCCAATTCAAAAACAACCCTCCGCTAGTGCCGACAGAAAACAACCACGTAGGCTCTTACCGCAAAGAAATCATCCTTCCTCCCGACTGGAAAGGTAAAGAAATTTTCGCACATTTCGGCTCGGTAACGTCCAATATGTACCTTTGGGTGAACGGACGCTACGTAGGATATAGCGAAGACAGCAAACTGGAAGCTGAATTCAATCTGACTAACTACCTGAAACCGGGTAAGAACGTCATCGCCTTTCAAGTTTTCCGCTGGTGCGACGGTAGTTACCTGGAAGATCAGGACTTCTTCCGCTACTCCGGCGTAGGACGCGACTGTTATCTTTACGCACGCGACAAGAAATACATCCAGGATATTCGCATCACTCCCGATTTGGACAGCCAATATAAAGACGGTACATTAAATATAGCCGTTGACCTGAAAGGAAGCGGCACAGTAGCTTTGGACTTGACAGATGTTCAAGGCAACAGCGTAGCGACTGCCGACCTGAAAGGTTCGGGCAAATTAAACACGACCCTATCCGTCTCCAATCCGGCGAAATGGACTGCTGAAACGCCTAATCTCTACACGCTGACCGCTACACTGAAAAACGGCAACAACGTAGTAGAAGTAATCCCTGTTAAAGTAGGTTTCCGCAAGATTGAATTGAAAGGCGGACAGATACTCGTAAACGGACAACCGGTACTCTTCAAAGGAGCCGACCGTCACGAAATGGATCCGGACGGCGGTTATGTGGTTTCTACCGAACGTATGTTGCAGGATATCAAAGTGATGAAAGAACTCAATATCAACGCCGTGCGTACTTGCCATTACCCGGACGACAACCGTTGGTATGACCTGTGCGACCAATACGGTCTATATGTAGTAGCCGAGGCAAACGTAGAATCTCACGGCATGGGTTACGGCGACCAGACACTGGCAAAGAACCCAAGTTACGCCAAAGCTCATTTGGAACGCAACGAACGCAATGTTCAACGCGGTTACAATCACCCTTCTATCATCTTCTGGTCACTCGGTAACGAAGCCGGTATGGGACCGAACTTTGAAAAATGTTATACTTGGATTAAAAACGAAGACAAATCACGTGCCGTACAGTATGAACAGGCGAGGACCAGCGAATTTACAGACATTTTCTGTCCGATGTACTACGGCTACGATGCGTGCGTCAAGTATTCCGAAGGCAATATTCAGAAACCGTTGATTCAATGCGAATACGCTCATGCTATGGGTAATTCTCAAGGCGGATTCAAAGAATACTGGGATATCATCCGCAAATATCCGAAATATCAGGGTGGATTTATCTGGGACTTCGTAGACCAGTCCTGCCATTGGAAAAATAAAGACGGAGTGGATATCTACGGCTACGGAGGCGACTTCAATAAATATGACGGCTCGGATAATAACTTCTGCGACAACGGTCTGATTAGTCCCGACCGTGTGCCCAATCCGCACGCTTATGAAGTAGGTTATTTCTATCAGAACATTTGGACAACTGTTGCCGATCTTGCTAAAGGCGAAATTAATATTTTCAACGAGAATTTCTTCCGTGACCTCTCTGCTTATTATCTGGAATGGGAAATGCTGAAAGGCGGCAAGGTTGTTCGTAGCGGACGTGTCGATGACCTGAAAGTAGCTCCCCAGCAAACATCAACGATCCGATTGGATCTAGGCGAGACTTGCCAATGTGCGGAATGGTTGCTGAACGTATCTTATAAACTGAAGAACCGTGAGGGCTTATTACCCGTCGGACATACCGTAGCCAAGGATCAGCTGACGTTGAACCCGTACAAGGCTCCATCTATGGAATTGAAAAACGTGGAAACAACCAATATCGAAACCAAGGCTCCAGTCGTACAAGACAACGACGCCAATTACCTGATCGTGGAAGGTTGTGGTTTCCGTACCGAATTCAATCGCGAGAATGGTTACCTGATCAAATACGAGGTAAACGGACAAGACATGATCAAGGAAGGAGAGGCTTTGGCTCCTAACTTCTGGCGCGCGCCGACAGACAATGATTTCGGAGCCGGCCTACAGAAAAAGTACGCCGCATGGAAGAATCCGGAAATGAAGCTGACTTCTCTTAATGGGCGGATGGAAAACAAGCAAGTGATCGTAGAGGCCGCTTACGATATGCCGACCGTATCCGCCAAGTTGGACTTGACGTACGTGATCAATAACAAGGGTGCTATCAAGATTACCCAGAAAATGACAGCGGACAAGAGCGCCAAGGTATCTCCCATGTTCCGCTTCGGTATGCAGATGCCGATGCCGAGATCATTCGAGAATATCGAATACTACGGCCGTGGTCCCGTGGAGAATTATATCGACCGCAAGGGTAATGCGGACTTGGCTATTTACCGCCAGACCGTAGACGAGCAATTCTATTCGTATATCCGTCCGCAAGAGAATGGAACGAAATCGGATATCCGCTGGTGGAAAATGCTGAACGAGGCTGGCAACGGTATCGAGGTCGTAGCCTCTGCCCCATTCTCCGCTTCCGCTTTGCATTATACGATAGAGTCTTTGGACGACGGTGCCCGAAAGGATCAAAGACACTCTCCAGAAGTAGAGGAAGCCGACTTGACAAACCTTTGTCTCGATAAGGTACAGATGGGATTAGGCTGTGTAAATAGCTGGGGAACTATCGCACTCCCGGAATACCAGATTCCTTACGGCGACTATGAGTTCACGTTCATTCTTACTCCGGTAAAACATAGCATCGAGATCGAGTAAAACGAATCTTTTATCTAGTGAGAGATATATGAAAGAAGGGGAAAGCAATAGATGTTTTCCCCTTCTCACATTTTCTATCATCACTATTCTTTAACAGGCACAGCCTACAAAATCCCTGAACAGCTCCACCCCCTTTATCAGCGAGGAACGTGGACAAGCGATATTCCAACGCATGAAGCCTTCGCCTTCTGCTCCATACATCGTTCCGGCATTGAGCCATAGCTTCGCTTTCTCGATCAGCAAGTGCTCCAATTCTTCCGATGATTTACCTAACTTACGGCAATCCATCCATACAAGATAAGTGCTTTCCAACAAGGTTATCGGAAAGTCCGGCAGATATTTCCCGCAAAAATCTTTCATGTATAAGTAATTCTGCCATAAATAATCGATCAGTTGCGACAGCCATTCCTCTCCCTCATTATAGGCCGCTATGGTAGCTATTACACCAAAAGGATTCACATCGCATACCTCGTTGATATTGATTGCCCGGTCTATCTTCCGACGTAGGTTCTCATCGTAACACACGATATTGGCGATTTGTAATCCAGCGATATTGAAAGCCTTGCTAGGCGACAGGCATGTCACGGAATGCCGTAGGAATTCTTCTGAGATAGATGCGAACGGTGTAAAAGTATATCCCGGAAATACGAGTTCGCAATGTATCTCATCTGATACGACTATTAGGCCATTACGGATACAGATCTTGCCGATACGACTTAGTTCCTCACGTGTCCATACCCTTCCAGCGGGATTATGAGGATTACACAACAGCATGACCTTTACCTTCGGATCAGCGGCTTTTTTCTCCAAATCCTCATAATCAATCGTGAATGTATCATGGGCATAAGACAAAGGGGTGCGGATAATCTCACATCCGTTATTGCGGATGGACGAGAAAAAACAGTTATAAACCGGAGTCTGCACCAGTACTTTATCACCCGGCTCGGTTAGCGCCTTGATAACGGCAGAAATTGCCGGAACAACTCCGGAGGTACAAATCATCCATTCTTTTCGTATTTGCCATCCATGCCGACGTTCATACCAGCCTGTCACCGCTTCGTAATATGCATCCGGTACT
>ENA-OPSN01000789-OPSN01000789.1-human-gut-metagenome-genome-assembly--contig:-NODE-789-length-15555-cov-3.117935_pt1 | contig 15555 bp, 12 predicted proteins | sample MGYA00241808_ERZ501907 | MGnify/ENA primary metagenome ERZ501907 (study PRJEB25962, sample SAMEA2042218) | human gut metagenome | biome: human gut; feature: human-associated habitat; material: faeces...
ATCCGGATTCTATCTCCAAACTGGTATTACGCAAGGGGTTGGATGCCGGAACGGCATTCGAAATTCTGTCCATTGACATTGCTGATATTGACATAGGTAAGAATATCGGTGCTGCCCTGCAGATAGACCAAGCCAATGCCGACAAGAACATTGCTCAAGCCAAGGCAGAGGAACGCCGCGCCATGGCCGTAGCCACAGAGCAGGAAATGAAGGCAAAGGCCCAGGAAGCCCGTGCCAAAGTTATCGAGGCAGAAGCGGAAGTACCCAAAGCCATGGCCGAAGCATTCCGCAACGGCAATCTGGGTATCATGGACTATTACCGGATGAAGAATATAGAAGCTGACACTTCCATGCGCGAAAACATTGCCAAACCGACGACGGGCAATACCAGCCAGCCGTTGAGCAAATAACTCGAAAAGTAACTGACAGAAACGCCGAAACCGGTGAACAAGAATCGGCTCCCGGCGTTTCTATTTATAAACAAAAGATTAAAAACTCTATCAAATGAAAAAATATTTCGCCTCTTCCGAACTGATCATCAATGAAGACGGTTCTGTATTTCATCTTCACGTAAAGCCCGAATGGCTGGCAGACAAAGTCATCTTGGTAGGCGACCCCGGACGGGTGGCACTGGTTGCCTCCCATTTCGAGAACAAGGAATGTGAAGTGGAAAGCCGCGAGTTCAAGACTATCACCGGTACTTACCGAGGGAAACGTATTACGGTGGTTTCCACCGGTATCGGATGTGACAACATCGATATCGTGATGAATGAACTGGATGCCCTGGCAAACATCGACTTCGAGACGCGCGAAGAAAAGCCCTGCCTACGTAGCCTTGAGCTGGTACGTATCGGCACCTGCGGAGGCTTGCAACCCTACACTCCGGTGGGTACATTCGTATGTTCTGAAAAATCCATTGGTTTCGACGGTCTGCTCAACTTCTATGCAGGACGCAACTCCGTGTGCGACCTGCCCATGGAACGTGCCTTCCTCAACCATATGGGATGGTCCGGCAACATGTGTGCCCCTGCCCCCTACGTCATTGATGCAAGTGCTGAACTGATAGACCGCATCGCACAAGACGACATGGTACGTGGCGTAACGATTGCCGCCGGGGGCTTCTTCGGACCTCAAGGACGCGAGTTACGCGTGCCGCTTGCCGACCCGCATCAGAATGAAAAGATTGAAAAATTTGAATACAACAGCTACCGCATCACCAACTTCGAGATGGAAAGTTCTGCCCTGGCAGGCTTGAGCCGTCTGATGGGGCACAAGGCCATGACAGTATGCATGGTCATTGCCAACCGCCTGATAAAAGAAGCGAACACGGGATACAAGAATACGATAGATACTCTTATCAAAACAGTACTCGACCGTATCTAAGTTCACCCTCTCTTTCAGCCAGTCCAGGGAGTAAGGTTTAGTAAAGACTTCATCACATCCTGCTTGACGTGCCCGTTGCTGGTCTGTATAGCAGCAATGTTCTGCTATGACCACAATGGGCACAGAGACGGATTAGGCTTTATAAGCATCTATCCATTATCGATTTGTACAAAGTTACAATAAAAGCCCATAAGTTGAATCGTCATCTCTCTTTTTTGTAAAGAAACCATTATCTTTGCTGAATAAAAATAAGCCGGATAAAATGAACCAAGATACCATTTGTGCCATAGCCACCGCCCAAGGGGGAGCCATAGGATGCATCCGTGTCTCCGGACCGGATGCCATAGAGATAACATCCCGCATATTTACCCCTGCCCGGAAGGGGAAGAAGCTGAAGGATGCCAAGCCATATACACTTACCTTCGGTCATATCCATGAAGAAGAAAACATCATAGACGAAGTACTTGTCAGCTTATTCCGTGCCCCCCACTCGTATACAGGCGAGGATAGCACAGAAATCATGTGCCACGGTTCGAGCTATATTCTTCAGAAGGTGTTGCAACTGCTCATCGGCAATGGTTGCCGCCTGGCCGCTCCCGGTGAGTACACGCAACGAGCCTTCTTGGGTGGCAAAATGGACCTAAGCCAAGCCGAAGCCGTGGCCGACCTCATCGCCTCCACCTCTGCCGCCACTCACCGCCTCGCCATGAGCCAGATGCGCGGCGGGTTCAGTAAAGAGCTGACCTCACTACGCAACCAATTGTTGCACTTCACATCACTTATAGAACTGGAACTGGACTTCAGCGACCATGAAGAACTGGAATTTGCCGACCGCTCCGAGCTATGTCTCCTGGCAGACGGCATAGAGCAGGTAATTTCCCGTCTAGTGCAATCCTTCAGTGTAGGCAATGCCATCAAGAACGGTGTGCCCGTAGCCATCATCGGCGAAACGAATGCTGGTAAATCCACCCTGCTGAATGCACTACTAAACGAGGAACGAGCCATTGTAAGCGACATACACGGGACAACCCGAGATGTGATAGAAGACACAGTCAATCTTGGCGGGATAACTTTCCGGTTTATTGATACGGCAGGCATACGCGAAACGAGCGACACCATCGAGAGCCTAGGAATTGAGCGAACCTTCCAGAAATTGGAGCAGGCGGAAATCGTGCTCTGGGTAGTTGATGCCACGAATGCCGTCTCACGGATACCACAACTAACTGCCCAGATACTTCCCCGTTGCGAAGGGAAACGGCTCATTCTCGTATTCAACAAGGCCGATCTGGTGCAGGATGCCTCAACCATCCTCACCCCCAGTTTCACCCTGGCCGCTACTAATGTGCAATGCATCTCCATCTCTGCCAAAGGGCGTACCAACCTCGACAAGCTTCAGCAAATGCTAATCTCTGCCGCTAACCTGCCCACGGTTACCCAAAACGATGTCATTGTCACGAATATACGCCACTACGAGGCTTTGACCCATGCCTTGGAAGCCATCCACCGGGTCCAACAAGGGATAGCAGAAAATCTATCCGGAGATTTTGTTTCACAAGATATCCGCGAATGTATTTTCCATCTAAGCGATATTGCGGGGGAAGTTACGAACGACATGGTACTTGGGAATATTTTTGAACATTTTTGCATCGGCAAATGATATATCGCAATTAACCGCAACGAATTAGAACCAACTATAATGAAGTCGCTGAATTTCAGCGACTTTTTTATTTACCCAAAATCCAGTTCATAGCGATTGGATAGTGTTGTTCACCATATTTTTCTACCGTATTTCTACCGCGAAACAAATTGGGGTTTGTCCCCGATGTCACACTGAGGTAGTCAACAACATGTGTTGACAATGGTTTACATAGGTAGACAAAAAGCGAAATTAAAACTATATGGTTTCACTAAAAATATGGAGAAAACAACATGGAAGTAAAAAGAATTTGTCAATGGTGTGGTAAACCTTTTATAGCTCAGAAAACCACCACCAATTATTGTAGTCCTCAATGTTCTAAACGAGGCTACAAACATCGAATGAAAGAGCGAAGAATGGAGCTCATTCAGAGTCAAGAATTGTTGGAGGTAAAGAAGATGCTGGAAAATCAAGAGTACTTTACCTTTTCACAAGCAGCTAAATTGATGGGAGTTTCTCGTCAATACATCTACAAATTAGTCAAAGAGGATAAGTTGAGAGCAAGTCGGATTAGTTCACGAATGTCTTTTATTCGAAGAGCTGATATAGAACTTTTGCTTAAATCTAAACCTTATGAACGTGTGATGTCAAAAGTCGAATTTGATATTGCTGAATATTACACTGCTGAAGAAATTGCCCAAAAATACAAGGTCAACACCAAATGGGTATGGACTTATACACGGGAGTATAATGTGCCAAAAGTAAAAATCCGCCAGTTCAACTATTACAGCAAAAAGCATATTGATGTTGCTTTTGCCAAGTACAAGACAGATAATGATCTGACCGAATGGTACACTCCCGAAGAGATAGAACAAAAGTATGGGATGAGTCGGGTTGCCATCCGCTCCCATGTCTATCGCAACAACATCCCGTCTAAGAAAGAACACGGTCAGATATTCTACTCGAAGCTACATTTTGACCTATCCAAGCAGACTGCCGAAGATAATGCTTCGGAATACTATACCGTGCAAGAAGCCATGAAGAGATACAATCTTACACGAGATTCTGTCTATGGCATTCTGCAGTTCCACGAAATCAAACGTGAGAAGAAAGGGCGTTTCGTCAGGTTCCTGAAAGTGGAATTTGATCATGTAATGGGCGTCAGAAAATAAGCCTAAGTCTGAATTTAGGCAGACCAGAAAATGATTCTAAAAATGAGCATTGTCTGCGTCAAGTCATTACGGACATTTGCAGCAAATCAAGTATAAACTAATAATAATTGTAACCATGTTAGAATGTAAAACAGTAACATTGAGAACACGTCCTTTGAAAAACGGGATGCTTTCTTACTATCTGGATTATTATCCAGGCTATCGTGACCAGGAAACAATGAAGACCATCCGCCACGAAGGATTGAACATTTATATTTATGCCAATCCTAAGAATGAACGTGAACGCAACTTCAATGCAACTATGTCGGAAAAGGCGGAAGCCATCCGATGCCGACGCTTTGAATCTATCGTTAATGACAGGTATGATTTCTTTGACAGGCACAAACTCAAAGCGGATTTTCTGGAATACTACCGCAAGCAGCTTCGCAAGCATGACCAAAAGTGGGAATTTGTGTACCACCATTTCTACAACTTCGTTCATGGCAAATGTACTTTTGAAGAAATTGATATTGACCTTTGTAATAAGTTCCGGGAGTATCTGCTAAATGCCAAGCAACTCAGGCGTGACGACCGCATTTCAAAGAACTCTGCTTCCGGCTATTGGTCAACATTCAGGGGACTTTTGAAGATTCTTTATCGCAATCGGCTAATCAAAACCAATATCAATGACTTTTTGGATAAAATCGAAACAGAAGATACTCCAAAAGATTATCTAAGTGTGGAAGAATTATACAAATTGGCAGAAACACCTTGCAAAAAGCCAATTCTGAAAACAGCGGCATTGTTCTCATGTCTGACCAGTCTTAGAATCAGCGACATACTATCGTTGCAATGGCATGAAATCATTGACTTTGCAGCTGGAGGAAAATGTGTCCATACAATTACCCAAAAGACCAAAACAGAGGACATCATTCCAATCAGTGACGAAGCCCTGCAATTAATCGGCTATTCTCCGGAAAAAACCGGATTAGTATTTAAAGGATTGAAACGAAGTTGGACACAGCAACCCATGAAAGAGTGGATTCGCGAAGCCGGTATTACCAAGAATATCACTTTCCACTCCTACCGAAGAACATACGCAACACTTCAAGGAGCAGCCGGCACAGACATACGTACCATTCAAAGTAACATGGCACATAAAAGTATTACCACAACACAACGGTACATGAAAGTTGTGGACAGCAACAAGCGTGAAGCCAGCAACAGAATCTCTTTAATCCGCAAGTAAGAATTAAAGTCCAAATAATCCCGTCTTTATCGCTCAGAGTATGATATTTTGCATCAAATCATATTCTGAGCATATTTTTTCTTAAATTCTAAACGATTATCCATCGCAAACTGCAACTATTTGGAAATCTGCATATACATTTGTCTTATTGTAAAACTCAAATAGTATCAGTTTATGACGAATAGTATTAAAATCTCTCCTCAAAGAACCAGTTTCATACTTTCAGCAAGTGTCATTCTTTACTGGGCAACAGACTCCTATTTATATCTCAATTGCCATATCAACCTGATGGAATATTCCACTCCAGTTATTCTATATATTACGGCAATGATACTCGCCTGTGGAGTACTTAAGCATTTCTTCTTCCGATTCATTACAAAGAATGAATTGAGTTTGTCTTTTGGCAAGCAAGTAAAACCTCTTCCTGTTGAACTAACTGAACAAATTAAGGAGATTGAACCAGAGTGTCCAAACGCCAAGGACATAAATCCGGTAAATTTAGTTGCAGAAAGTGTTGTAAAACAAGATTATATGGATAATTATGAAGTACGTGTGGCTGAGATTGAACGTAAAAAAGCCGAAAGGCAGGCAGACATTAAGCGTGTCATTCATGAATATACCACATTTGTAATGACGGAATTTCTCTCAAAAGAAGATCTTGAAATTCTGCATGAAAACATAGAGTATTTTGCGTACGGACAATCTGATTTATACAAGCCAATCCGTTCAAAAGTAGATAATTCTCTCCGTTCTATCGACCTGATGCATTTCGTATGGAACATCGGGGAGAGATTGGGCATTTCTCTTATAGATAGAGCAACATTCATACATACTATATTCCCACATGAATTAAAAGACGCTTCGATTAAATATCTGGCTAAAAATCTCCGAACATGCGGAGTTTGCAAAATAGCCCTTGATATTCCTAAAACCGGAGATTATCACTTCAAATGTATGAAAGAAGCCCAAGAATAAAAAGAAAATTCAACCGATTAGGGTTATTCAACACAGACTGAAATATTATTGCCTTCTGATAGTTGTCAGCATTACATCATTGTGTTGGTTTGCAGCATGTTTAACAAAAACAATGTTATATATGCAAAAAGACAAACTGACCTTTAATGACCTGCCTGAAGTAGTAGAAGAACTTTGCGAGAGAATCGCAAGTATGGAAACGTTGCTGGCAGAAAAACTTCATCAGCAGCATAACGAGGCAAAAAAGGATACCCATGTCCCAATGACCGTTGATGAAGTCTGCGAATACTTAGGTATCTCGAAATCATCCTTTTATTACAAAGCCAAACATGGTGGTATTCCAATCATCAAACAAGGAAAACACTTGTTTGTCTATCGTGATGAATTGGACAAATGGTTAGAAAGCGGAAGAAAAGGAGACACACCTATAAGCATAGAGGAAGAACACGCCCGAATGCTTGCAGCTACACGTCGCAAAGCCAATCCTAAAAACTGGTGAGTATGGAAACGGTAGCACCCATTGAAGATCTTGCTCAGGTCGCTACAAGATGGCAAGATACCATGCTCAGTTTGGAAAAGGAGTACGAACAGGAGCCGGAAGTTCTGAAAATAGGCGGAGTACCTATCGGGACATTGGGAAATTTCAGTGCATCCATAGGCAAGGCTAAAAGCAAAAAGACTTTCAATGTTTCCGCTATGGTGGCAGCAGCTTTGTCAGGGAAGGAAATTCTTAACTACACAACGGACTTCCCTGAAGGAAAGAACCGCATCCTTTACATCGACACAGAACAAAGTCAAAACCATTGTATGATTGTGATGCATCGTATCATGAAACTGGCAGAGTTGCCGGCTAATGAGGATTGCGACCGTTTCTATTTTCTCGCTCTACGCAAGTTCAATCCGAAGGAGCGTTTGGCTATCATAGATGATGCCATCAATCAGATTGAGGGTCTCGGTTTCGTGGTGATTGACGGAATCCGCGACTTGGTTTATGACATTAATTCTCCGAGCGAAGCCACGTGCGTAATCTCCAAACTCATGCAGTGGACTGACGAATACCAGATTCATCTTCACACCATTCTTCATCAGAACAAAAGTGATGAAAATGCACGAGGGCACATTGGCACGGAAATCAACAACAAAGCGGAAACGGTCATTCAAATTGAAAAAGACAAAGATGACAGCAACATCAGCAAAGTGGAAAGTGTGCACACCCGTTCCAAAGACTTTCTGCCATTCGCTTTCTGCATCAATGACCAATCACTTCCCGAACTTCTGCCGGACTATGTGCCGACAAAAAAGAGCGTAGGTCGTCCCAAGCAGGAACCGTTCTCCCCTTATAAAGACATCCACGAAGCCATCCATCGCAAGGCTCTCGAATTGGCTTTTGACGGAAAAGAGATGATTTCGGGATATAAGGCTTTGGAAGAAGAACTGACCACTGCCTACGAACTGGCAGGAACGAAATTTAATCACAACAAGATTGTGGAGATAATTAAGTTTCTCACGAACAAACGGATGGTGGTTCAGGAAAGCCGTGGCATTTATCGGTTCATGCCGGATTACCATTATTGACTCTCCACTTGACTTTATTCTAAAAGTGTCCATTCGTATATAAGTCAAAGTCTAAGTGCAACGACTGGTTTCATAATAATCCACGGAATCGGTCGTTGCCATTGATTGGGCTTGCCCGTTGTACAGACATTATCTTGTATGGGGAGCCTAATACCCCAAGCGACCAATCGGCCGTTTGAGAATGCCAATTTTCCAGCAAGCTGATTGGATGAAAAATAGCGTTATTTAAGCACTTTTTCTTTTCGCCAGCCTCTTCCTCGTCTTACTCGAAAAAAGCGAAATTTGCACACTTAATTGCGCCTTGGGCTTCCCCATTATACGACCTATATTGAGTTAGGGTAACTCAATACTCCAAGCGATAAATCGCTTGTGAGAAGTTGCCAATCCTAGGCAAGCAGGATATGGCTTTATTGCGATTATAGAATACCTTAACTCCCCATGCAATCATGTTTTGGATGGGATTGTAATACCCTTGTAGCCTCTGTTTGACAATTACCATAGGCAAGCGTATTTCAGTAGTGCTTTTACGAACTCTTTTATGAACCCTACTGGTTCTTTTATGAACTCTTATGTGAACTCTTTTCTTGCTTTTAAGTGGTATACTGGAGTAACGTCGGTCACCATAAATGCAGATACTAAATGATGAAAACAGAACTATTGTCCGAACACTTGACAATTTAACGACATGAATCTGCCATATCCCAAAGGCGATTTTGCCAACCTCAAAATGACATTATAATTATTCAATATCTAATGCAGGAAGACTATTATCTTCAAATCTATCAAAGTCAGATTGAAAAAGACGGTCTTGAATGATCCTATACTTTTCAAACTCTGATTCAGCAAACTCTTTGGCATATTCGGCAGAAACCTTTCCGCTATCCTGTAATATCGGGCTCTCAAATAAATTAATGAATTTGTCTATTCGCTTTGCCCAATCTTCCATTGTCATAGGTATATGACGCATAGCCATGCTTTCTGCCATATCAAGGGATGCATTGACTATCCTGCCCATTTCTTCTAATTCTTTTTCTCGCAAATAGTTCTTTGCTACAGACACATCTGTTTTGACAATTTTTCCATTCGGAGCGTTTTCCCAAGTGGTCAATCCCATGTGTTCCTTATTCGCATCAGCTCGTTCGACTATCAACTCCGCAGCAGTATGCCCATGCACAGCATAGTGCATTTTGTTCTGTACCTTCTTGAAGAAAAGACGGGTTGTCGGAGCATCCTTGTTATAGTCTATTGCCGTAGCATAAATATCGGTCAGTTTCTGATAAAAACGACGCTCACTCAGCCTTATCTCCCTTATTTCGGCCAACAAATGCTCAAAGTAATCCACACCTAAGAAAGCCCCGTTCTCCATTCGCTTATGATCAAGCACATATCCACGAATGGCAAACTGCCGGAGTACAAACGTACACCACTGCCGGAATTGAGTGGCACGAACAGAATTGACTCTATACCCGACACTGATAATGGCATCGAGATTATAGAATGTCGTATCGTAATTCTTGCCATCCGAAGCAGTTGTTTCCATTTTGGAAATAACTGAATGTTCGTCCAACTCACCACTCTCAAAAATATTTTTAAGATGCTTGCTGATTGCAGGTACTCCTACATCAAAAAGCTGTGCCATCGCCTTTTGGGTTGCCCAAATGGTTTCGTTCTTATATATCACTTGAATCCCATCATCCTTGCCTTCAAGCATGAAGATGAGAAACTCTGCTGTACTATTTCGTATTTCTATATTTTTTACCATAACAAAATCATTTAATATATTGTGGTAATGGTTCACAAAACATTTTATTTACGACTCTATCACGCATTAGCTTCATGTCCGTAAAATTACGACATATATTTTGTGCTATTTCCAGATAGTTATCTGAACCATCATCTTTTTGATAATAATATGGCTTTATTGAAACACAGTTTTTATGCTCAAACAAGGTGTTTAGCAACGTTCGGTCTGAGTTGCCACAAGAATGCCCCATGATATAAACTTGATATGGAGCAGATTCAATGAACTGAAGTAAATTACGATATTTTCCCGACTCTAAATACTTTATAGATTTGATGTTTCTTAAACACTCATTATCTGATTGTTTAAGGAAATCTTTATAATCCTCATCAAGCTCATCACCATAGCCAAATATTATGCTATCGGGATTATTCAAGTCTCCATGAATATGATTTGTAGAAGCAACTTTCAAACACCCATATTTGTCTGCTACTTCAGTATAATTAAAATTAAGTAGCATAATATTCTCAGGAATTATTAAGTTCTTTAGGTAGATTTCTTCTATCTTTGACGATTCTGAAAATTGCTTTCTGAGCTGTTTAATATCCTCTGCTATAAAGTACCTATCGCTACCTTCAAAACCATATCTACAAAGTAACTGTTGGTACACATTGTCTTGTTGGATTAGATAATCTACGTAATCATAGTAAACCTGTAATTGCGAAATACTAATATCATCTTTACGAATATTTCCATAAATTTGACGTTGTATCTCTGTATTGCACTTTATATTATTAGTTGTGATAGAAGAAAGATATTGAGCTAAAAGCTCTTGAATACAATGTAGTTGTTTGTTGATTTCTGAAATTGTATAACCACAGTTATCTGGATTCACAATCAAATTTCGCAATAAATCATAATATTCCTTTTCTATGTCAACCCACCCTTTAGTTTCAATACAAATACATATATTCTTAAAAAACGGAGACAACGAAAACTCAAAAGATTCAGAATCATTGGCAATACTATCAATAATCTCTTTACCGGACGGTTTGTTAAAAAACTTAGGAAGACAAAATGCAAAGACATTCCAACAGCGATTGTAATTGTCTGAAGTAATTTTGATAGAACAAAGGTAATCCTCTGATATAGACGTAAGATTTCCTGTAAAAGAATCAACTCGTTTCTCCCAATACCAGTTTATGAAATCTTCATATCTAGTAGGAAGCCCATGTGCCAAGTCAAAGCCGTTTCCAATAAGTACTATTCTATTCATCACTGTTACTTCTTTTATTGAGGATTTTTATATGCCTAAAATAAAAATCCTAGTTAATCGTTCTGTATTTATTGAGGTTCATACTACGGTTCTGCTACCATTGATGAATAAGAATCATTGTCAATAGCATAAGGGCGAGGCCGGCTGTGCCGTTTGAAACTTTCAGCCTGTTCCAAAATCTCCTTGAATACCTCATCACGAATTTTAGGTGGATATCCTGCACGAGCCAACAGGACAATTACATTCATCTTCAATGTCGCCCGAAGGTCAGGACGGTTTAACCAATCTGACACATCCGACTGTTCCTCTACCATCGTTTTAATTTGCTTAGCCAACTCTGTCAATGTCTCATCTGGAAAGTTTTCAATGAACTCATATTTTGTCGCCACTGATTTCAGAATATCAAAGAAAGCCTTTTCTTCAAATGACAATCCTATAGAATTGCCGGCAGTGCGTTCGCTTGCTACATCCTCCATAAGCCTTACCATCTCGCCAACGACATCATCAATCACATCGTTGGCAAGTGCTGCATCGTCTGAACGGTCATTGTATTTTTTGACAATATCCTCCAAGCGTTTCGTGAAGTCTATGCCTTTTTGCCTGTTGATTTTCCGTAACGATTCTATAACCTGTTTCAAAAGTTGCTCCATCAACTTGACTTTGGTGTTCTTGTAGGGAATTTGGTCAAGACGTTGCATGTATTCCGATGAAAGAAGGTCTATTTCTTCATCGGCAGCAACACCGATTTTAGTCACCTCTTCCACTGCTTCAGACATCAAGGCATCTTTCAGCATTTCGCTCACACGCTTATTCATCTTTACAGCATCCGGCGCATTCCCTCTCGTCAGTTTAGAGATTATGGAACGGATGGCCAACATAAAATGAATATCGTTGTCTTCCGCCTCTGTCAGATGTTCTGAGTTGCAGCATATATCATACGCACCTTTCATCTTTTTACAGTGTCGCATAAAACGAGTTTCAAGTTTTTTGGTATGTTGAATGTATTCTGCTCCCGTTTGAAGAATGCCTAACTGTTCAAGAGGCGTTCCAATGAAATAGCCAGACCAGTCAAAAGCATGAAACATCCGCTTAATCACATCCAATTCGTCCTTAACCACTTTTACCGCTTCTTCAACAGTTTCGAGGTCCGGACCATCGACTTCTCCATTTCCGCCATATTGATGAAGCGCCTCATTCATCTGCCGCTTTATGCCGAGATAATCAACCACAAGCCCTTTCTCTTTTCCGGGATAAACACGATTAACACGAGATATGGTCTGAATCAACGTGTGCATTTGTAAAGGTTTGAAGCAGTACATCGTATCAAGGCTCGGTACGTCAAAGCCAGTTATCCACATATCCACAACAATCGCAATCTTAAAATTGCTTTTCTCTTCTTTGAACTGTTTGTCCAACGTTTTCCGGTATTCATCATTGCCGAGCAGATTATAAAGTTCGTCAGAATCATTATCCTTGTCGCGAGTGATGACCATAGCAATACGCGGCATCGGCTTGATTTCTTTGCGTTCCTTCTCCGAAAGAGTTTCCCCTTCAATACATTCTTTGATTTCCGCCCATTCCGGTCGTAAATAGATAATCGCCTGATAGAGGTTCCAAGCAATGGAACGACTGCTACACACAATCATAGCTTTACCCAACACCGTTGAACCTTCCTCAATCCGTTTTTCGTAGTGTTCCACCATATCCCGGGCTATTTTGGCTAGTAAATCAGGGTCATTCAGGATAACATCAATTCGCGTCATCATTTTCTTGCTCTCCTCTATCTGATAGTCACTTGATCCTTCTTGCTTACATTGGTCATAGAAAAGCTCTATTTCCTTCACCTTAGCCGAGTCAATCATGATTTTAGCAGCACGACCTTCATAGACTATCTTACGAGTGATCTCATCCGCAACCGCTTCGGTCATGGTGTAACGGTCTACAATCGGGCCAAACACATCCAGCGTATTATCAAGCGGTGTTCCCGTAAATCCTACGTATGTAGCATTCGGAAGAGAATCGCGCAGATACTTGGCAAAACCATAATGATGCTTTACACCCTTTTCCGTGATAGTTGTTTTCTGCCCTAAACCGGCTTGTGAACGATGAGCCTCATCGGATATACAGATAATGTTTGCACGATTGCTCAATAAGCCTGTGCTTTCCTCGAATTTCTGAATCGTTGTCAGATAAACGCCTCCGGCAGTACGCTTTTCAAGGTGTTCTTTAAGTTTCTCCCGACTTTCTACTTGAACGATTGTCTTGTCTCCAATGAATTTGGTAGCATTTAAAAACGACTTAGACAACTGATCATCAAGGTCTGTACGGTCTGTTATCAGAACAATGGTAGGACTGCTCAATTTTTTGGAACGCATCAGTTGTCGGGCAAGAAATAACATGGTGTACGACTTACCGCACCCTGTAGCTCCGAAGTATGTGCCCCCTTTTCCATCACCATCAAGATTCAATCGTGAATGTTTCAGAATGTTATTGAACAGTTGAGTGGTAGCAAAATACTGCGGATAGCGGCACACGATTTTATCCTCGTCCTTGGGAGTATCTGGCAAATAGATAAAGTTATGCAATACATCAAGCAGGCGTTCCTTTCTGAACAATCCGCGCATCATCGTGAACATAGTATCAAAAGCACCATCAAGAATAGAATCCGTAGCTTCCACCTTATGCCATCCGTAAAAGAACTCATATGGTGCAAAAAGTGAACCGATTTTATTGTTCACGCCATCGCTGATTACTACAAACGCATTATAGCGGAACAATTTAGGTATGTCACGCCTATAACGCACCGTCAGTTGCTTAAAAGCGTTTTCTATTGTGGTATTTTGCTTGATGGCATTTTTAAATTCAAGTACCACCAAAGGCAGACCATTAACAAATACAATACCGTCAGGAATGCGATGGTGCTCACCGTCAATGACAAGCTGATTGACGAACTTAAATATATTATTCTTTCCCAACTCATTATTATCCACCTCTGTATAATCAATGGGATAGATATGAAGATTTGGTAACTTAGGATTGGTTCGTTTCAACGAAAAACCTTCTTGCAGAAGTCGCAACGCTTCTACATTCTCTGCATACACACTACCCCCATCTGAAGTTTCCAATCTGGCGATTGCCCGATTGATTTCATCCTCGGTGATATGGTCTACTTCATATTTTTTCCGCAGATAAAAGCGCAAATCATCGTAGAGAATAACATCTCGTGTATCACGACTGATATTCTCCCCATATATATAATCATATCCCTCTTTTTTAAAGAGTTCGACAAATGCCTGTTCTAATTGTGATTCGTTGAATGCTGGCATAACACATTATTTAATACAAGCATCTATGAATAATTTACCGAATGGGGTTACCTTATAGTAACTTTTTGAAACTTCAATATCTTTGAATGATAGAGGTACTAATTTCGCCTTTAAGGAGTCCAATCCATTTTTTAAACAAATATTGTCATATTCAGTATTGTCTATTTTGTACAATCCGTCTTCGTCAGATAAAACTCCAAGGCTAATCAAATTAGAAAGATAGGCCGTAATATTCTGAGGAAAAGTTAATGAGATATAATAAGGCAACATCGTAGCGTGATCTAAGATTGTAATAAAACCTCCATTTTCGTTTTTTGTTATCGCCCTAAAAGAACAATAAGGAACTTCTATAGCTGTTCGCAAGTATTGAATGATTCGTGCCTCATCTTCTGATAAACGACCAATAATATCAACAAATGCAGGATGAGCACGATTAACGGTGTCAATATTAGAAGCATTTGCCAATAATGTAGTAAACAAATCCGCTATTTCATCATTCGTTGTATAAGTTAACTTTTCTACAATAGGGGTACCTATTTGAGTGTCCACCTCACACCGTTTTTCTTCTGGTATTTGTTCAAGTTTATCTTTATACTCGTTAAGCCGTTTGGCAAAATTCAATTTTCGCTTCTCTGTCCACAATTTTAGAGAAAGCAGAGAATTGGGACATAATTCAAACACTGTTGCTAATGCTTGACCTAAAGCTTTAACACTTGGCTGTGCCAAGTCTTGATAAAACTGACCGAGCACATTCGCTCCTGCTTTCACTAGTTCAATTCCTTGATTAACTTTTTCCACCATAGTATTATTCTTTATCACGTTTTTCGATTGAATCTTTTACAGATTGAGGGAGTGCATCAAAAATACCATCTATCTCCTTTGGTTCTGTAATAAGACGTTCAGTAATAATATTCAGCAATTTCATAAGAGTTTCAGCCGTAGCCCTATCATCAACATCAAATGCTATTTGTCCTGGATGAACAGCTTTGTTACCAATAACCCGAACTGCATCTAATGCCTTCTGAACAATTGTAGGTAACCCCTTCTGCACAAGACTTCCTATCATTTTGTCTATTGCTCCAGTTTCACCAAGTTCATTACAAAGTCGTTCCACTGCAAGACGAAGAAGAGCACATGCTGCCCATGGCGACTTATTGTAAATCAAAGCTGCCTCATCGTACAATAATTTCACTGAATTAGGCATATCCGCATTTGGTTCTGTTGCAGCTATTTCAGGATATAC